>JAABUK010002409.1_pt1 | contig 33558 bp, 30 predicted proteins | sample 5559141 | NCBI WGS metagenome assembly JAABUK01 (sample SAMN10711869, study PRJNA513367) | rock metagenome | isolation source: Antarctica rocks | place: Antarctica: Victoria Land, Pudding Butte nord | collected 2016-01-03 | reverse complement strand
TCGTAGGGTGTTCGCTGCTCATGAAATGCTTCTTTGGGGTCATTAATCAAGCAGACAGTTCTTCTCGGGGTTATGGCCAGAGCGAAGACGTGCTCTGCAAGGTCGTAGCAGCAGCCCACGACTTCGCCTTTGCTTTGGACGATCTCAGGAGACAGGAGCTGCTGTGGAGATATATTGGGGTTGAAGCCGTTGAAATTACCGCGAGGCAAACTTGATCTCGCGACAGATGATATGCTCGCGATGATTGGATAGACGTGACTCAGATGTTATTGGTAATTTCCAGTTGCGGAAGCTAGGCCAGAGGTAGGGATAGCACTAGGTTATCCTCTCACTAATGAGCTATCTTTAATGACAAGCGTCAAGAATCGCTAAAACTAGCACCGCAACGCATCCAGGCGCTGTAAGGGGAGCAGCCATCGACCTTCTCCCTCTTCTTCTCCTCCCATCTTCACCGTCCACCTTGCTTCGCACCTACTTCATCTTTGAGACACCACACCTACCTCACGTCGCTCTATACCTTGTTGGCCGATCCCAGCTCCACTCTCTTGCTGGAATCGTGCTGTCCACTCCTTCCCTTTACCAGTACCTGTAATACACCTCAAACACCGTCTTAATTGTACTGCATTGGGCTTAGGACTTTACTTCTCTTAACGACCACTGTCATAACAGACAACGACGAGCTTTTCGTGCCTATCAGAGCTCCACTCCTCACGTCTCACCTCCTTCAGCTCAAGATGGGAATTTCTCGGCAGTTTGTCACGCGTGATGATAATACGACTTCCGACTACACATTTACACCTTCAGTCACCAATCTCCTCCTTGCGCTACTGACCTTGGTTCTCTTTGGAGTGGGTCTTGCTACCGTCCTCTACGTTCTACGCAAGCGTCATGCCGCCAACAAGGAGGTTCTTCCAACACATCAGAAGAATTCCAATCACCGTCAGTTGACCATTACAGCCACACCATACACTGGAAAGACGGAATCGACACATGTCTATGACGAGAAGCGCAATTTGATTCAAAATTCATCCAGTCCTCCAGACAGCCCCGTACCCGAGATTCGAATCACCTTCCCCGACGAAGAAGACCAATCTGGACAGAAGAAGACTGGAAGAGTGGTCGTTGTTCGTATTGGAGATTCTGGCAGCGTCGGTATGGAGCCTGTGTCTCAGGATCGACTACCCCCATATCAGTCGAACGAGACGGAAAGGTTTCAGTCTCTCGATCTGGAGCGGATGGGTGGACTGAAGGAGAAGACTGACCCTCGAAGATGGTCATGAGGGAGGCATCGCAACGCCGAAGATGTTCAACCCTATTTTCGCATCACCACGGCTGCCAACTCCTACTCCTTCTACCTCGACTTCCTTTCAATTCTCAATACTCACGGTGCCACAACCCGCTTTTATGACTGCTTGGATGATAGCAAGCAGACAAAGGAGTTTTGAAGTTTGCTCTGGCTTATTTTGGCCCTCAGTTCGTTGGGAGCTGTACATATTTTCTGGTCTTCTGAAGGCATGTAGATGTGACTGCTGGTCGAAGCGGCTTTGTATTGTATTATCTTAATACACCAATCGAAGCTTTCTCCATTAATGCAAAGCTGTATCCTAAAACAGACATAGAGCTTGCAAATCCTGATAGAGTGACCTACCCGTCATCATACTGACTGGCTCATTTCGCGGGGAGTGAGCAAGTCGCGCCACGCCCGGCGAGATTGTGACAAAAATAATGAGATATTGCAGTTTGCGTCTCAGCCCAAATCTGTCCCATATTGATGTCAGATGATTCGGTCCTGTCCCTCGGTTCCACTCCCAATGAGGAGAAAAGTACGCGCATCTTGGGTTTACAACGTGTTGTGCAAAGTGATAGATCCAGAAGAGGGAGCTGCCGCTCAACATGCCTCTTCCCCAATTCACCACCGCCCAACGTTCCTTTTGCTGGCTCGTTTTCATTGAAGCGCCAACCATGAATTGGCACAATATCTACATAGAGCGGCTCGTTCGCCCGACTCCATTCGCCCAAGCAATTTCTTCTTCGATGAACAGGTTTTCAAGGTGGGGTCCGAAGATGGGTCGAATATCAAGACACTTGACTAGCCTGCGAGAGCGGCCCTCCTGATATTCTTTCGAGGTGCTTAATCCCCCATTCCACATCAAAGCAAACTCACAGCTATGTCCGATGTGATGGACCGCGGGACCATCAGCCTGGTCTTTTTCGAACTTCACTGTTCTCAAGCGTCTCACCAACACACCAGTACCCTTTCAAGATATCGCCTCGATGTGGCGAGTATCCTTCCGAATGAGGTCTACCCCTACGCACCGCACCTCAGATTGAAGGGATTTTCGGGGCTCCTCCGGGCTCTACGAGGTAATTATTCTAGCTGCAGTTGTGATGTAGGTGAAGCGCTTCGCAGCCGAGCAGCCGCCTTGACTACTCACGATGCAGGCATCTCTGTACCTAGCATAGGTCACTTGGACACCCACCCACATCAGGCCGCTTTCCGGTCAGCAGTCACTCAAGCGGATGTCATGCCCGCATAATGGCCGAGTCCCCAGCCGCGCGGGTCTCGGATGCAGCTAAGCTAGCGATCCCTACTGGTAGTTTTAATTCAACACCCGTCGCTCGTTACCAATCTTTGGTCATTGGCTCATTTAATCCAAATTGTCTTCTATCTTCAGTGCTGTCCTACTAAGCTTATAATGCAGTCTTTAGGGTTGATGGAATGACTGCATAGCTCTTTGGTGAGTGTGAGGAGTGCTGAATGCTGGGTGGGAGCAATGCTAGGCTGGAATAGGCATAGCTTCTTGGCGACAGCGGCTATTTCTTTTTCTACTCCACCTGGTGCCTTATTACTCCTCCAGACCATTACAGACAGACGGACAAATACAACCCTTTGAGCTCAGCGCTGTAACTAGCCTTAGCGAATACGGGAAGCGGAGGTGTCAAAAAGTCGGGACGGCTGGGGAGCATGAGGTAGACACGGAAGTATCGCCCACATTCACGAGGACTTGGGAAAAATAACTTAAGATGTGGTGGGAAATGGTGCCTATGACATGCACAGCAAATATACCAGCTCCTGGCACGGTGTGATAGAACAATAAACAAACGGCTTGACAATCAGTCGCTTTCTCTGAGAAAGACGTGAGGAAAAAATGTGTGTGACACGCTTTCTCCATCACCAATTTGCTCTCACTCACCCCATAATCCAGCCTTCTTCATGGTAGGCCACTGTACGACGTACAGCACTCCGCCGATCATACAAGCGCGCGACCACGATCCCTCCCCTGGCCTGCTCAATAACGCACGGGTGCAATCCGCCATCCCGTAGCGAGATGGCGCGGAGCTCATCGCTCATCTCGAGGCTCAGTGAGAATCTCATGGGCTGCCGTAGCAGCTTGCTGGAACGCGGGCTCGAGATCCTCCATCTCCTTGTCGAGGATATTTTGGCTAGATTTTTCATAGGCGCCGGCGAAGGATTGGAGGAGAGCCCTAGTACTGGCGGCTCCTTGCCTCTTTTCTTCGGGTGAGAATGAGGAAGTGTTCCGGGCAAATAATTCTGTGGGCAATACCGAGGGCGTGGAGTTTGCCCAAGACTTCCTTACACGCTGGGAGGTCTTCGAGAGTGGCCTTACGGGTACTGGTGACTTTCTCCACCATGAATCCGATCACTCTTTTGCTATCAGCGTTGTGGCTATTGCCACTATTCTTCTCCGTAATATGCGCCAAAAATCTAGGCGCGATCTGGTGGCCGTCGATGAGCTTATAAATCTCAGTCTCACGGTCGACGCCATAGACAGACTCTGGGTTTCATTCATGATTGACGATGACTTTGTCGAATCCGAAATGAGTTTTATAGACTTGGACGAACGGGTGGCCTGACACTTGCAAGTCGTGTGCGGCGGCATCATTGTCCGGCTCATTCAATGCCATCCAGTCGACATTGTGTGGATGCCATGTTTTGTTGATTCCGGCCAAATTGGTCTTTTCCGTCGAACGCAGCGAGTATTTGTAAGAATCGGGTTGAGGTGTCAGGTAGGCTATGTTCCAGTCACCGTCGGGAACGATTTTGAAGTTGAGTTTCTCCCCTCGAAGAGCAGGGAAGGATGGTGCTGGGTCAGGTAAGGCGAGATACTTGACGCACGAGGATTCTGGGACGATGATACGATAGTAGCCATATTTGAACTGCCAAGCGGAATGTTGATTGTCGATCTCGAAAGGCCTGCCTATAGTAGGAGCTATGCTGGTGGTTGAGTCCATGGCTTCCATTAAAAAGGGATGTGGAAAGTTAAGAAGTGAAGTACTATGCTCTGGCTGTTCTGTGAGGACAGCACTTTGAAGAAGAAATGGAAGAAGAAATGGTGGAAGAGGGAGAAAGGGGATACTTATATCCTGAAGACTGAGTACATACAGCGAAAAGCCGCACTCTGAGGGGCCTTATACTCGTTGCATTGATGTTGTCAGTCTAGACTAAGTGCATGAGCTGGAAGTTCAGCTAGGTGCAGATACCTGGTAGAGGTTCTGCACCACCTTAGTAGGTAGATGGAGATGGAGAGAGCAGGATTGGGTCCTACATCAAACACATCAATACTTAACGGCATTCTTCTATAAGAGCTTGGTGTGATCGGTGGCGGGGAGGGTTGGTAGCTGCAGCATATTGGGCAAATGGCATTAGTTAGGCCATACGATGGGCATCTCAGGCACAGACTCTCAGCTATGCTGTATAGTACCAGTAGAGGCACCTTCATTTCCACTTCTTTCTATCCTTTTCGATCACACCGGCTTAATATCTTATAGCGATGTTCTTGTACGCCTATTGTCCCCGCCCACCCAGTGTCCGAGCGGCGTGACTTCAACATCAACCCAGATGCAGAAACGCGCCGAACGGACCCTGGAATTTCATCCAACAGCACGTTCTATGCTGAACACGACATGACCTTGCTCTGCCTGACCTCGCCGTCTAATGTCCAATGATGGAGACCGTCTCGATACCCTTGATGAAATCAGTAGACAGACTTCAACGCGCACCGCCGCTCCTCCAGTGGATGGGACAGAAGAGAAAGCGGTCCGGAGAAGGATCACACAATCCAAGATATCTCTCCATGCCTTGAATGGCCTGCTGTTCTTATGGCTTTGGTGTGTTCAGTCAATTTACTTGGAAATAATGAGCAGCTAACTGTGGCAGCGCCGTTCACATTGTTGGGATATACTTCTTCACGAAAGGATTCCTCCTGACTCGATTGATACTCGACCACAAATCCATTTGCGAGGCTCCTCCAGCTAGTTGTTTTTACACAAATCGAGCGATTCCCAACGACGAAGGATGCTGGTATCCGAGAAGGTTCAGCAAGGCGGTAGTCATCGTCATTGACGCCCTTCGATACGATTTTACCGTGCCTTTCCTACCCACTGAAGAAAATGGCGAACCGAGACATTTTCATAATGCTTTACCGGTCCTATATGATACTTCAAGAACAAGGCCTGAGCATGCCTTTCTGCTTCCCTTCATTGCAGATCCACCCACCACTACTCTACAGCGACTGAAGGGATTGACGACAGGTACACTGCCAACGTTCATCGATGTCGGCTCCAATTTTGCGGGAACTGCTATCGAGGAGGATAATCTACTTGCGCAAATGCGCAGTCGTGGAAAGACGATCGTACATTTGGGCGATGATACATGGCAGTCTTTGTTCCCAGGATACTTCCATGAAAACTTGTCACACCCCTACGACTCCTTCAACGTGTGGGATCTTCATACTGTTGACAATGGAGTTACAGCACACCTACTGCCCTTGTTGCACAACAACACAGACTGGGATTTCATTTTTGGTCACTTTCTGGGAGTCGATCATGCCGGACATCGCTATGGGCCAGACCATCCTGCAATGAAGGACAAGCTTCAACAGATGAATAGAGTTATTGTTCAAGTAATGGAAGCTTTAGACGATGAAACGGTCCTTGTGGTCATGGGGGATCATGGCATGGATACCAAAGGCGACCATGGAGGAGAATCTGACGAGGAAGTCGAGGCAGCCCTCTGGATGTATTCTCCAAGACCAGCGTTTGGTAGAACGCATGCAGATTTCGTGCTACCACCAGAAAATGGCAAAATACGGCCTGTGAGACAAATTGACCTGGTTTCGACATTGTCACTTCTGCTTAGCCTGCCAATCCCCTTCAACAACATTGGCGCTCCAATTGAAGAGGCGTTTTCCAGACCTGACGGCCCAGACTGGAAGGCTCTCGCAACGGTCAACCAAATTGCGGTAGCTCAGATCCAGAAATACCAGGAAGAATACTCAAAAGCACGACATCTCGATGCTGATCCCCATCAGTACGCACTTTACCAGTCGGCTTTATCGCTGCTGGAATCTAATGTTGCTTCCCGGGACGAGGATCATTTCAAGGAAGCGTACCTTGTTCTACGAGAATATGAGGGTTCGGTTCTGAGCCTCTACCGCCGTCTTTGGGCAAATTTCAATCTTTCCGATATGGCCATGGGTGTGTTCATCCTCGTTGGCGGCTTGATACATTTGGTGGCTTTTTCTGCTTCGAAACCTGAGCTTAATCCCAGCAAATGGGCGAAAGCTATTTCTGTTGGTATGGTACTCAGCTTTTGTGGGGGCCTCGTGTGGGATGCGACTCTGACTCGTCAATTACACTTAGTAATGGCTGTCTACTGTCTACTGATCTTTGGCTTTTTCTTCCCATTCTTCCTCCGTCCTACCGATCAATCACCCCTTCCCAAAAGTCTTTGGTCCTGGCTTGCCTTAATTTTCACGATCTCTCAAGCCGCTGGTTTTGCGTCAAATTCTTATACAATTCACGAAGACTCAATCCTCCTGTTTTTCCTGACTACATTTGGCATCATCAGCTGCGCGTCTTCTCTACGTCAATCAGAAGCATCCGATCGATATCTAGGTGTGGTGCACTCGGTGTCGTTCACCATACTGACAAGGCTGGCGTCATTCTCCCGCCTCTGTCGCGAAGAGCAGATGCCTGGCTGTCGGTCCACCTTCTACGCATCTTCCAATTCCTCGACCTCTGCACCATGGCAGGTTTTCTTACCGTTCGTTATCGCGATAGTTCTACCAGCCTTTGTCAAAGCCCGCTACAAAGGCACAGCATCCTACGATGGTACTGCAGTTTTCTGGTTAGGGTTCTGCTTTCGTATTGGGCTGTTGTTGATTGCGGTCTATTGGATGCTCGATGCCGCTGATAATGGCGAGTGGCTTCAGCACGCAGTTTCTTCCGAGACATTGAAGAAAGCTGGTCTTACCATGTCACGGTGCGTGATTAGTATAGCGGTCATTGCAGGCACGACAACGATCTGTTGGACGAAATCACGCATCGACGTCTGCTTGGCAAGACACGAACCTAGCGAGGGAGAAGCAGACGAACAAAAGCAGGCCAAACCAGCCGTGGCAATTCTAAGCTACCCAAACCTCCACGGCGCCCGCTACTTCCTCCTCCTACCAATATTCGTCCTCCTAATCTCCCTCCTCCTCCCACCCATGGGCCAATTCTCCCTCGCCATCTGCACCTGCCAGATCCTCAGTCTCCTCGAGATCCTCCACACAAACAACCTGATCATCTCCAGCACCTCAAACAGCGTGATCGGCCCCACTATCATGGCAATGCTAGGCTCTTTCCACTTCTTCAAAACCGGCCACCAAGCCACCCTGGCATCTATCCAGTGGAACGCAGCGTTCATCCCATTCCGCACGATCACTTACCCGTGGTCTCCGGTGCTTATTATCTTAAATACATTTGGCCCGCAGATCCTGTGCGCAGCCGCGGTGCCATTGGTTGTGCTGTGGAAGAGGCCCTTGAAGAGCAGCAGGGGGGATCGAGATTGGAGGGGAAACGTTCTGCGGGATGTGATGGCAGCGATGAGGGGGCATGTGTTGTATTATGCGACGGTGCAGTTGGCGACGACGGTTTGGGCGGCTCATCTAAGGAGGCATTTGATGTTGTATCGGGTTTTTATGCCGAGGTTCTTGATGGCGAGTGTGGTGCTGGTTGTGGTTGATTTGGTCTTGTTGCTTGTTGCGTTGATAGTGTTGAGAGTGAATACGCCGAGCGTGAGGGAGGTGGTGGGGGGGTTTCGAATGTGTATTGTTTCAGTATGTGGAGACTTCGTTACTTGACTTGTCAATCGCACTATTTTTAAAGGTTCATAGTATTGGCAGCCCACTACTCTTAGCAAACCATGATAAGGCGACAGCACACTCCTTTCCCAATCCCTTTTCCAGAAAGATCATCCACCCAATCTCTCCCGAGCATCTTCGTTGACTCACACCATCGACGCCAGTCGTCTACACAGAGAGGGAGAGAGAGAGAGTACACAAGGTGCTATCCAACCCACAGAAGTAAATCCAGCAGCCAGCAGCCCCGCCGCACCTTGAGCGTCCACCATCGATGGAAACTATCTCCATTGCCGTGCAACCCCTTCTGTCACACCTTCCATCCACCGCAATTCCCTCAAACACATCCTCCATGCAGATGATTGTATTCTTCCAAGACTCGGACACGATGTAAGTCAACAGTCGACCTTCAGGCAACAGATCCGTTGTTCCACGAGCGAAACAAGCTCCATATTCGTTGCCACGGCAGAAATACTTAGCAATGTGGAGAACACACATTTGGAGAGATGGTAAGGACGCCTGTTCCTTGGATGAGAAGATGAGATACCAAATGGTCGCCTGGTTTGAGACCACCTGGATTGTTCCATGCGCTGATTAGCTGGGCTTCCCTTCGTTATGAAGTTGTTTGCATGTCAAAAGTATTTTCCAGAAGACTTGACCCCACGTGGGCCTCGGATAAGTCCCAGTCGGACAGGCCAAGAATTCGTTGTGGCACAAGCATCATGCTGAGAATGATTCATCGGATCTGGGTCGGTAGAGGAGGATGCGAAATGAGGTTGCCACTGTGTTCACAATCAGGGTGATCGCTGAAGTTTTGTGGAAATGTCGACCTGAAAGCTGTCGACGTCGGACGATCCCTTGCGAGGTCAGAAGGTAGGTTTGGCTCGGAATCGAGGAGCAGAGCTGGTTTGATTCAACGGAGCAGGAGAAGCTATGTGGGCTTTTCGTTGCTGGCCTGAACGATATGGACCGAGAACGGGCGCAGGAAGACCAACTTGACATATAAGTAGTAGGTGATGTCGAAAACAGTCACTTCAGTTGGTGGCGGCGCATCACTTCACACAAAAACGCGCAACACACAGGCAATTGTGTTCCGCAATCCATGTATCTGCGTGCGAGAGTGTTTCCGAATCTGAAAAGGGCCACAGCCGCCATAACGCAAGGTATGCCCGTCTTTCGCATCGCAAGATCACACCTCCAAGCAACATCCAACGACAATACCTGTAGCCGCACTCTCAGGAACATATATGATCTATCTCCACCTTATATGTAAGAGTGAAGTTCAATTTGATAAGCCTGTAGCTGGAGAAGCAAAGAGAGATATGCGGAGAAATAGATTAGGGAATCAGAAATTCCGCCAAATGATATACAAACATCAAACCACGAAGAGTTGATTGCAGGCCTTCGGAGTCTGAAGCTGATGAGTAATTCCATGCAAGGGGTAGATAGACTTTCTCAAATCTGCATTCCACGGCTATAGTATCAGTCAACTTTAAGTCGTTGTCTCGATATGCGCCTGTGATAAGTACGCTGTTGCTCCGTTACAATATCAGTACATCAACCAAAAGGTTTATCACCATAATGTTACCGTTTGGAAAGGGCGACATTTCCCACCCCACATTTGAGTTAACCCGCATCGAACCCCACAAAGAGCCTTCGAAACTCACATTTGCCAGACACTTGAGCTGTGTTGCAATCGGCAGATTGTCAAAGTCTGGCATTTTGGCGCCTTCTGCACCACTTCTTGACCTCCAAACAGAGCTCTGACTGCAAATTTTCAGAGAATGCCTCGTTCTACCACCTGACATCCTCTTCGGAAGTGATTCCCACCCTAGTTCTCTAGTCATATGCAACGTCAGTGGAAAGATAGGTGGGACTATGGGAATGAGCCGTGCAGCGTTGGTCGGTTGAGCTTCGAATCGAGATGGAAGTATAACGCGACTCTCGGTGCCAACAACTCGAAGGCATATGCAGATGAAAGCTCGTGATGTGCTGGATGCACCCAAATTCATGAAAGGCCTTGACGAGAACTCCGGTCCGTTTTCCAGAACTGCTCTTCCTTGAAAGCCAGTCTCTCCAAGTATTATGATACCCAGTGACTGTCGACGGTCGTAGCATGCTGCTCAATCCCTGTGGCTGAAATGTGCTCGGAAGCCTACGGCAGTTTGCAGTCGCAGGAGTCTATCAAGAGGCCGCGAATGGCCTATGTCGCCGTAGAAAGTCCATCAGAGTGGCACCATGCTGAGTATATCTCCGATCTTGGGTTTATGCGTTGCGAAATGATTGGAGAAGATTCGGTGAATGTTTGGTGTCGTGGGGAAGTCAGTGCGAGGGGCGGGCTTCGGCCTTACTTTTCCCCTGATGGCCGCCAGAAAAGTCTTGGCAGGGGTGACCCCTGAATTCAAGCGCAGCGGCCAAATTCTGGGCAGGGCCATGCGAAATGACACATCCTCGAATGTATTGATGGAGTTCGCAAAGAGCTACGACCGCTTAACGTTAGGGCAAGTAAGCAGGGAGAGAAGAATTGAGCGTCAAAGTCCACGTCAGTCCACCCTGATGGCTGTGTACATGCTTGACTCAGGCTGGGTGCAATGCAACAGAACCGCCAACCGCCGATGTTCCTACATCGCCACAAGAATATCCAGATCTTTCGTATGAGATGAAGAAGTAAGTGCTCGGATTGAGAACGCAGATGCAAGGCAGAAGCAACCATCTCCAGAAAGCTAGGTACATGATTGACTTATCTTGGTTTCACTGCCAACAGGAGAACCTATGAAGAGAGGTAATCTGTCAACCAGCTACTCGTCCCAGACGCCACGAAGAGGCTCAAGTCGTAGTCTGGGGGGGATACATTGGGGCAACCAAAAAAGCAAACCGGAACGCTCAAGCAAATCTAGCTGGAACAAGCAAAACAGAACGCTAAGTATATCTAGCTGGAACAACAAACCAGAACGCTGAAGCAAATCTAACTAAGATTTGTCCTGCCAGCTCCCAGGTCCTGGTCTTGAGGCAGTTTGGAGTTCAGGTTGTGGTTTCAGGCGGGTCTTGGTCGTTTCCTGGTCCAGGTCCCCACGATCCTGAGGTCAGAGGTCCTGGAGCGGCTATGTACTGAGCAGAACGCGGCAATGCAAAGCAAACAAGCACCAAGAATCAGCGTAATAAGACAAAACAGTCACGATCCACCAAAACAAGCGTACCACAGTATAAGCCACGATCAGCCACCATTGCAAGACACGACCAACAACCAGTACATTCAGACCGCGGCAAAACAGAAAAGCACGATTTCCAATCCAGTTCCGGAATCCTGGCCCAAGTCTCCCGCTTGGTGTTGCACCATCCCGCCATGGCTTTCCAGATTCCTTTGGATCCTGGTACACAAGGACTATCTACCGCAAACAAGACGATACACTGCTTTGCTCCATAGGGTACAACAAACAAACAAACAAGGAGATTTTTAGTATGATTTTGTGCTGTTCTTTCATGATTTTTTTGCTGAGGCGGCCCTCGGATTTTGTGGGGATTTGTGAATGAAAAGCAACGCCTGCATCACCGCCGAATCCATCACCGCTACCGAGGAGTAGACAAATTTCAACAACAATGAGCAGGGAGCAGTGTATCCAAATGACAAAAAAGCAAATAAGACAGGGTAAGTTACGTCGTCACGTACTCACCCGGAGGCATCACTGCTCAGCTCCGAAGAACAGCAACACCCCCAGCCCAATCCATGCCCTTCAACACGTACCGGAGAACCGCCAACTTGCCATTGTTGGGGCCTCGACAAGTACGTGAGACATAGGCGAGGTCCAGCCGCTTTCTGTAGATCTTTCGAGGACAATCGAAAGGTCCAGAAGCTTCGCATGAACACTCCCCTTGCTCTCCAAGCACTGGGTGCTTGGGAAGCCGATACGCCTGGAAGGGGCATGGATTTTCCCACTCAAGTTTCCTCAAGTGAGGGGCACAGCTACTCACATTGCCCCAGAGCTCGTCCCCGGTTCCGAAGCCAGGGCGTCCAATCCTGTGGCAAGAGTGGTGGCCAAAGTCCTCCGGATGTACCGTCCATGTCCTCACATGAGCGCTGTCCGAAGGATGCTCGGGATCCGGATTCCAGTCCGCATCTGGAGTCCACCGCACGATTACACCACAAATCTGGCGATAATCAGGGTATGACTCCAGCGGGTCAATCCAGCGACTGACCACCCTTTGCTGCACCACACTGTCATCGAACCTGACAGTGCGGGATGTTGCCATCCTGGAGGATCCAGTCCTGAGAGCCGACCTGGCGGGGGCAGCTGACCTATGACTAGGCTGATGGTGAACAACGGAACCCAATCTGTGGCTCAGATGGAGAGACCGTGATCGATCCGAACAGCCTGACACCTTCACAGATGTCGCCTCCGTTGCAACGGACCCAGCGCTTGTAAGGCGCGTCTCCGACCTTTCTGGCCAGTAAACTGACTCAGACTCTGGTGGGGGTGCTGGCATTGGAGGTGCCATAGGCCTGCGTCTCGGCCTGGCACAATCCGCACGGACCGGTGTCTTACCTATCTCCAGATAACGAGGGGCCGGCGTTATCCAGAGCGGACAGTGACTGAGATTGGCCTCTGTCTCCTCCGGCTCGGGTGATAGAATCACTCGTCCAGTTGGAGGCGAAAAGACGTTCTCCCAACCACCGCCGAATTTCCAAGACACCTTTTTCAAAGTGAAGGCCGGTCCGTCTGAGCCTTCTCTCCGTACCTTTTCATACACACCCGCAGGCAATGATGAATCATCAACAGGGCTGTGTGCGCTCTTAGCCTTCGGTGCAGAGACCTTAGAAGAAGTAGCAGCAACACCAGCACCACGTCGAGTCTTCGAAATCAATTGCCCACCACTAGGCGGTGTCGAAGATGGAGAAGAAGGAAGATTCGCAGGTCGAACAGGAAGTCCTTTAGGATCGGCCGGCTTGTGCTCAGGGCGATGTGCTCTCACCACTGTCTGGCCTTTAGAAGACCTAGACGCAAGAGCAGCACCGACACCACGAACATTCGCTTCTAGACGATCCCTAATCAGGAGACATTCCATAGCCCTTGATTCACCCAGACGAAGCCTGGAACCCTTAACCGGGGCCTTCCTGGTGGTAGCAGCCTGTGACCTGGCTGGTTGTCGAATGGCCTGTGACCTGACCTGAGAAATGGAAGCCTTTTCCGGAGCTGCCCTGGTAGTCGCCTGTGACCTGGCTGGGTGTCGAATGGCCTGTGACCTGACCTGAGAAGTGGAAGCCTTTTCCGGGGCCGCCCTGGTAGTTGCCTGTGACCTGGCTGGTTGTCGAATGGCCTGTGACCTGGCCAGTGCTGCATCCTTGCGGGCCTGAATCCTGGTCCGGATGTCCTCTTGAAGCCGAGGAGCTGCCTTGCTGATGTCAATGGGAGCAGGCTTGGGCGAACCCAAACTCTGACCCATTAGCCAAGGACGAACTCTCGACTCACGCTCTGCCCGGCGGCTGTCTATAAAACTAGACGTTTCAGAAGACCTGAAAGTCTCCCTGCCACCCGGCGATGCCTTGCCGACATGCCTGGAAGAAGAGTCAGCACGTTGTGACAAGCATTGGTGGCACGGCAGTATTATGACGACGACATGACATGACAAACATGATATGATGTGAGAACGATGATATGGTGTGACAACAAGGACATATGACATGGTATGGCATGGATGACAAGGTGTTATAGCGACGTCGAGGTATCATAACGATGACAATGTGTGCTAGCAGTGACATGTCAAGACGATGACGAGCATGAAGACGATGAGGGATACCAGGTAGACACATTGGTGATGAGGAGCAATGAGAGCAGTGAGGGACTTGGTGGCAGCAAGGCCCCAATGACAGTGAGGCATGAGACAGCGAGGAAGTAGGATTTCTTGGCAAAAGCTCCAAGTGTCACGAGATATTGTGTCGTGCTGTGTTTACAAGGCAAAAGTGCGACCGTGGAGTAGAGCATCTCCAACTGGCAAGCAAAAGGTCTTCAGACGATGCAGAAACAGGGTAATGGTACACAAATGACGATCATGATGAGTGAATTGAATACACGATGCGTCAATGTTCATGCATATGGTGCAGAGGCGTGATGGCGGTGGTGTTGTATGGCCAAAGTGGCGAAAACAACAAGCAAAACAATGGCAATGAAGAGAATGAAAGGATTGCAACTTACACAACCATAGATTCCTCCAGCATTGGAGCCCTGCTGGACAAGCCAACAGGTCTCATTTTGCCTTGCAATTTAGACATTTTATAGCTTTCAGAGTACAAAGTAGTCATGAGCCCAAAATGTCCAGTGAAGAGAAAGAAAGAAGAAAGAAGAAGGAAAAGTTGGGGGGAAAGACGAGTATTTGTGCTGCGGGACCGGTGGAGCCAGCCAGTCTTCGTTGCCAGGCAGCAAAACAGCATTTGGTCCACTTGGTTCAGAGCTAATTCAACGGGATATCGGAGTTTTGAAGGCGGCAGAAGATGGCAAAAGGCAAAGTTAAACGACACATGCCGCGGGCGTTGCGAGCAAGAGAACATCAAGATGGACCACAGCAGCGAGCGGGAGGCATGCACGAAACCTAGTATTAGATTGATGATGTATATATATACATACTCGTCATGTAAACAGTTGTTTCGGAGGCCCAAGGGCTGTTGAGGAATGCCCACTTGACATTCTGGTATTGGGAGTGCTTCGTAGGGAGGGCGATATTGCCAAGACAGGGAGCGCCGACCGTGGAAGACCCCGCAAACATTCGATGTGATCTTCCATGGTTTCATCGTCTTGTCTCTCGGCGTATTTTGACAAGAGATTGTCATATGTTGGGGAGGTTCTGAGAAAAATGCTGCCAAATGGACAGGCGGAAAGGAGACGAGCAATTGAACTGTCTGCAACGACAGGTACGCGGGCCAGCTCTCAGGCTCTTGCTCGCACGCTCCGACCGCTTCAAGAGGCTGACGCTTATGATAGGAAGATGAACAACTCGACTTGCAGATACTCGAGAGGAATAGAAACGACGATGGACAATAGGATTCTGGTCGGTATCCACGGGAACCGATGGTGCCCAGAGGCTCGAAATGGTCCTCACGGTACTCTGAGACGTCGCAGATCGCTTTCGACAGCAGTGGTCGACATTAGTACGGCATCAGTGGTATGAAGAGAAAAGGATTAGATCCGTGGGATGAAGTGAGGTTGAAACCTGCGGGTGCAATTTCCCAATCGAGAGGGCGTTGCGGCAGCTCTTGCCATGTCTCACATTCTCAGCCCTGGCAGTGGAGATCGCTCTTTGCAGCGTTCAGCCCTACGTCCTCTGCATCTCTATTCAATCGACGTCGACTACTCAGACTTACCACACCCCCGCTCCACTCATGATACCCTCAAAGCTGCCAGCGTGTCCGTGTTATAACTCTTGCTATTGAGCCCGTACCAGAACAATCTGATCGCGTCGAGTCAAAGACACCTTTGCCTTTGGACTGGTGAACCCGTTCTGGTTTCTCTGCCCAACCCGGCTTGCCCAATGCGTCTCCCTTCTTCGGCCGAACACGACTTCTCAGACCACTTTCTACACAGCTTGCTCCATATGAAAAACCAGCAGCCGTGTGTGTACCTCCACAGATAGGCATTATTGGGATGGACAGAAACCCTCTTGAACCTGACATCTAGGCTACACATACTACCTCAATTCGTGTCAACCATGTCTCCATCATCTATCAACCTATTTTCCATGTCGTTTACCATCCACTCTGCTGCGCACCTCTTGTATTTGGCTGTGATTCCAAATTTCTGACTTATTGTCTACCGTCGAGAAAAGTCTTGGCATGTGTTTCCGCCAAGCTTCTCCCTCTTTTCCTGCTGCAACTACTCGTTCAGGTTCGACTCGTAGAAAGTTGATGTGTTATGTTACGCTGTATGCTGTATAATGTGGAGGGGGAAGTAAGACAGTCTATGAGGTGGTGCGGCGTTGCTTGGTGTGATCGATGATTGATAGCCATTGCTCCCCACAGTTTAAATTCCTGCCTCCCCTCCGCTATGAGATTTCAGCCCGGCCACCACCAATGAACGCCTCCATCAAAGACTAAGGCGCATATCCCCTCCAGCTCAGCGAGCAGTCCTCGGCAGCAAGCTATTTCAGACTCGAAACCATACCAATTCTAAATCCATTGAATAGTTCGCGAAGGGGAAGGACCAAATTCTCATGACTGCGAGTTATGTAGACATAGAGCTGGGAGACACCCCTTGCCATGATTCGACTTGATCGAGCCCCTTTGGCGACGCGGAAATGACAAGTCTAAAAGCACCATGAAATAGTTACGGTCAGGACCGAGGCAATTCCCGCAAGATCCGCCTAGAATGTTCTCAAACTGGCGCCTGTTTCAATACTTCTGGCTTCGTGATGAATATTGAGTCGAGGAGTCGACAACTCGACTACATGGCGGACCCTCAGAGGCATTTGACGATCAGCTGAAAGTCAAAATAATCTTTCAGTTCTCGATGATGTTGGTCTTTCGTCTCCCATCACATCAAGTAGATTATTCTAGGGGAGGTCTAGGCCACAGCTGCCTGCGCCTCGGGCCTGTCACCGGTCATTTTACCGCTAATTTCCGGCCCATTTGAGCCTCAATTTCTTCATATTTAGCTCCCATTCACGAGGCATTCTACAATAGATTATAGACAGTCAATTTTATTCGGTTCTACTGCCTTTCTGTTTAATGCTTGGTACATACATACCCATCAAGACCTTGTAAATGACCAAGTCTGTCGTGGAGGTCCCATTGCGAGGCCCACTCACGTACTGAATTGTTAAGACATGTATCCTTCCCTCCTGGCCCCTTCCTTTGAATACTCATTATTCTAGGCAAGTGTATCTCTGATCTAGGTACGAGTAGGCGGAGGACGCTATAGCTGCAAAACTGTATGAATCATGTTATGCAGGAATATAACAGATAAGTTTGTTGCCTTTCGGCTTGGTTTTAGTCCTTTGATTGTTGCTAGGCGAGTATCGTGTCCTCTCATGATACAGGCTGCTACTAATTGGAGTGTTTTCGGGACTTTCCCGTAGACTGGCTCTTTTCGAGCTTTCCCGCGCACCGTTGCTGCATGCTCCTGTGCAAAACAGAAACGAAATACCATAGCTCAGTAGAAGATGCTCAGAAGCGTGACCTGTGAAGAGTGAGAGGAGCCGGCTGGAAATGCGAGCGCAAAGTCGATGGTTAATTGAGAGGTCTGATGTGACCACAGGGGCTTTCCTACCGTTTCAAGTCTAGAAAAAGCTTGATGCTACCTCCGTCTCAACCCTCTCGTTGGATAGGAAGTCCAGGATTGTCAATAACGAGAATCCTACCTTCAATTGGTGGAGACGGACTTAACGCCTTCAAGAGCGGTAGATTGTATTGAAGGTTTAAAGTGTCGGTCTAGGAACAGGGCCGCCCAAAGAGCTTGCAACCCATGCAGCGCCACGGTGATGAGTTAGGTACCTGCTCGCAATTGATACCTGTGCCAGCTTTTCCGTAGTGCTTCGATACCAGTTAGCATGAATCATACTCCGGATGACAGCACAAGGATGGCTCACCTTAAGTGCCATGCAACCGTCGCACTCGTTACATGTCCCTTGCCCGCCACCGAAGCCCAGACGTGCTCCATTAACTCTTTGAGCACCGAGTGCTCTAAGCTGATTGCCAATTGCTTGTGCATTAATCATCGTAGGCTTGATAACCTCTCGGTCAGGTGGCGTAGCGTCTTCAACGTTGATGGTCTGGGACAAGTGGTCATGAATTATTTCTTTGAGACGTGCGATACCAAGATTGCGGTACCACGCCAGAGGCTGGTAGACCTTCACTTGATGTAGGAAGCGTATTAAGCCTTGAGCAGTCACATAAGTCCATAGAGCACCAGGCTCATGAAGAGAGGCTATGCCAGGTCCAGGAGCGAAATCGGACACCTCCCGGCTTTGAACGTACAGCTTCTTCCACCCATTGCTATCTTGCCATTCGAAACTGAGAGCTAATTGATTTGCCATGAGCCAGGTCACTCCATGGACCAAGATGTGGCAGCCGAGCCCATGGAAGATGGTGATGTTGCCTGTTGAGCATGAACTCGAAAACAGGATAGACGTCGGTCCCTGGGGCGGGTCTTGGCTCATGCTTCGGAATGCTTGCTGTGAATTGCCCTTCGCTACTACTTTGCGTTAGAAGAAGTCTGTTTCCTGCCGAGTCCAGAACACGCAACAACATTAGGCACTCGCTGAACGGTCCATATGGGCTGACTACTGGCATTAACGCTAGCTGAAGATACCAGCTGAGGACGTCCACCAGGTAGTATCATAAGAGTGTCGTGATTGTATTGCACCTCTCCAAATTTGCGAATTTTGCCAATTGCAAGACAATTTCTTGGGACCCAGCCTTCCCTCTGCTCTCGAAGCATAGTAACAAGGCACCATGGATTGTCTCCTTCGTCCAATTGGAGGACCTTGCCCTTAGTGCCTTCGGAGATTGAACTAGCTCTCAGCTTGCCAGACGTACTCATATAGTTATGACGGCATACATATGGATAACCGATCGGCCAGCTTGGGTCTGAACTTGAGGCATCGGGTAGTGCCAGATTCGACATATGAAAGGGAAGGAGGATAGAGTATGGTGCTTCGAAAATTTATCAGAGGTTTCGGTAGGCTGACAAGGGGCTGGGTCCGTTCAACAAATGACGTCTTCCTGGTACATTACCCTTCAGCATATTCAGTGAGAAAGCATTGAAAGCCTTACTGATGTGTTGTATAGACTTGGGTAAGCTGTGGGCTGACTCTGTTTGTGATGCAGTACTCGCGCTCCGCTGTAAGGCTGATAGAGAGAGCAAAAGCCTGAAGCCTCTGCATTGCCACACCTACTAATCATGCTTGAGGTAAACCCCTAGCTTAACAGGATATATATATCGATAAGGCTGTATATACGCCATTGGCACGCCTTGCTGCGCAAGTTAGTAGTCTGGCCCGGAGAAGGTGACTCAAAAGCATATGTAGAAGCAGGCGGTGCAACTCTGCATTTCACAGGATTTGAACAGATAGGTTCGTAATATTCATCATCCTGAAGATGTTGACTATCAGGCCAACAAAGCCTCCTTCGTGGGTATCTCTGTCTCGTACTCGATCTCCACCCTCGCGGGTTTCTTTCTAGCCTTTGGTGGGGTTGCTTGTCTTTTCCGTTTCGCGCCAACCGCAGGCTTCCCTTCGTCACCGTCATCCGCTTCACTGGCTTCGTTACTTTGGTCCTCCTCGCTATCCTCATCTTCGTCATCTTCGTCCTCTTCAGCGCTTTCTCCACCAAGCCAATCCTCGAAGTCTTCCATTTCTTCTTCCTCTTCATCAATGTCACTGACATACTCCACTTCACCCACCCCCTCTTCAGCCTCCTGTTCTTCTAATTCTTCCCCTTCAATCTCCTCCTCACCCTTCTCAGCCCTCTCGAGCCCCCTTAAAACCTTCTTCCATACATTCTCCTCCACATTCATCGGTCTATCCCCATAGGCGCCACTCCTCAACCTCTCAATCAATTCTCTCTCAATAGCCCTCTCTACCTTCGCCGCGCTCTCCGCCTTTCTCTCCCTCGTCTCTTCCCGTCTTTTCACCTTGGCCGCCAGCTTCGGCACGATCTTCTCTCCTAATCTCTCCTCTTCCTTCGCTATCCTCCTCGACCTGATCGCCACCTGCGTCAGCCGCGTGAGGCGCTGCTTGCATTTATGTACCAAAAATTTCGGCCAGTAGATCAGCTTCTCGTCGACCTGCGCCAGCGCTTTCTCGTAGTTATTCGAGAGGCGAATCCGCTCCCACCATTTTGAGGGAAGATGTGCGCGCTCAACGGTTTTAATGTAAAGGTGTAGGGCTCCAGTAGAGGGATCGGGACGGACGGTGGCGTAACGAGAATTTGCCAGAGGACATGACTGGCGGGAGCAGAAGCCTGTAACGTTGTGTTCATTGCGACAAAAGGTTTGGGATTTGGTGTCAAGTCTGCGCTATTAGTGATCTGATCAAGAGCTGCAATAGGTTGATAAGGATGGACACACTTGAGCTTGTACGAGCAAAATTGCTGATTGATGACTTGCCAGACTGTCTCATCTGATGACATCCTCGAGACAATGGGTGCAGCTTTCTGTAATTCATTTTTCGAAAGTAAAAAGCCGAGGTGGATGCCAAGATTTCGCGTTTCCTAGTCTCCCGCCGCTTTTAGGATTCACGCTTGGCGAGCTGCTGCGGCCCTTGGGCTTGAAGCGACGGTAACAGTCCGACTCTTCTACATTTAATCCACCGCCCTCTGTTCTCCAGCTCTAGCCTTCTATCTCTGTTCAAGCCTAGGAACACTGTTCTGCGGTACAAGCGTGGTTCTGCTCCAGGAGACAAGTCCCACTCGGCATGAGTATCTAAAAAGGAGACAGCGGATTGGTAAGGAGGCATAAGGATGTCTTCTTAGGTGCTGTTGTTCTCTGACCTCCCAGATGATCTAAGTGATACGTTGATGGAAGCAAGACCAGCTTGCTCCACATTAACATTCTCAGACGCTCCGACCCCCAAAAGTTGTGGCAGATAGATTGTGTCAAATGTGTTGTCTGATATGGAAACCTTGGGGCCAGAACTTCTCCACCTGTTCCTGTTAGGACTCGAGACGTCGAATATCTCAGGATGCGTTCCTCGCTGCACCTCTGTAACACTAGGCAAATCGATGGAAAATCGGAGATGAATTCCGTGACGCACCTGTCTTGCCCTTCAGCTGCATTCAGTCTACGTCAATTTATGCCTGCTTTTATGGGACCTTTTATTTGAGTACATCCGAGAACCGAAGAGCCCCCATCTTAGGTTCTGCTTCGATGCAACAGATGCTTTGCGGTGCCTTCAGAAGGGTTTTTTCTATTGTCCTCGAATCTTTTCCTTACGCACTTGCACGCCCCATTACTATAAAGTAGCGCCCTTCCTTGCGATGCTTTAGTGGTCATTGTCTGATCGCCTTGGTCTGATATCTAGACCTATTTGTCTTTATAGTCTGGCACTTTACTACACAGAAAATACCGCTCCTCTATCTCTACTAGCTTCTATGCTTCGTTGATAAACCGCTTGCTGAATTGACAAGCTTCTCCTCCACCATGCCCGCAGACCCATACTTCCCCATCGACGGCTAGTAATCGCATGCAGAATTCTTCCGGCAGTGTAGCCACGCGAACTCAGCCCTGCACCGGATCCACAAAGGGCAACCCTCGAATGATCACCACGGCGTCCAAACAAAGAATCGACTACTCGCTCAGGAGGCACCTCAACAATTCCAGCGGCTTCACAATGAGTAAGCCAAGGCCATGTCGAAAAGGTACATGGAAGAGGTCGCAGAGGCCCGGCCCAAAATGATCCCCACAACGTGCTCTTCCCGATCGCGAAGGTAAATTCAAACCTCGTCGACGCCAACACCCACGTCTAGAACTCTATGATATACCGCCGCCATCCAGATTCACATCATTGGGTCTTATTTCTCGACTGTGGCGGTGAAGGCAACATCATCAGTGACGTCGTCGGCGTGGCTGGCTATCGGCAGTATCGCGAACGACGAGGCATCTGGTCTGATTATGAGAGGGTGAGAGTAGACGCGTTCGCTGCAGAGATACACTACGGACAGAGGTTGTTGAACAATACCGGGAAACCGTTGAAGCTGCGGATATCGACCAGAATGAGGGGGATAAGTATGAGGAGTGCTGGTGTGAAGTGGTTCCGAAAGACCTGAGGGAACTAGGACTGATAGCTATCAATATGGACGATACTATGGATGGCATTCCAGAAGAATTATGATCAGTGGCATCATCTCGAGCTCAGGTACAAGAAACAGCTTAGAGAGCATGCTCTAGCTTGTGTATTTTGGATACTGCAGAGGCGTCTTCAGCGTTTGTGTTTGAGTGCAGGCTCCCTGGAATTATCAGCATCATAAGGTCGAACTGTACCGAGTCTCTGTCATGCTACTCGTACCTATTGCAATTGATGGTACAGTGAGGTGTTATCTCTGACGAAAACTGGGCTGGCATGCCAAGATCTCGTTACTTTCCAGTATTGTATTTCTGGTACATACTCGGTATAGAAGCAACGGCCGCCACCGTAGACCTTCCACCATTCCTACTCCCGACAACCCAAAAATTTCCCAGATCCGAACAGCAATCCACGATCTAGACCCTGCTGTATCCTTCTCTTCCATTCAGAGCCCTTCCGCTTTCCATAATCCTCCCCACCAACCGCCACGATGCCTCGCGCCGAAATAGGCAGCACAAAGCACCTCTCCAACCAGATGAAAAGCAAAGGTCTCCAACGCCTACGCTGGTACTGTCAAGCCTGCTCACGCCAAATGCGCGACGAAAACGGATTCAAATGCCACGTCGCCGCCGAGTCCCACGTCCGAAACATGATGTTAATCGGCGAGGACCCGCGCAAAGCCATCAACGACTTCTCGAACCAATTCCAATCCGACTTCCTCAAACTGCTGCGGACGGGCCACGGCGAGAAGAAAATCAACGTCAATCATTTCTACCAGGAGTACATCGCACATAAGGAGCATGTGCATATGAATGCGACGCGGTGGGCGAGTCTGACGGAGTTTGCAAAATTTATTGGGCGGGAGGGGATTTGTCGCGTGGAGGAGGAGGAGGAGGAGGCGGATAGTAATGGGAGGGGCGGCGGGTTGATGATTACTTGGATTGATAATAGTCCTGAGGCGTTGAGGAGGCAGGATGCGTTGCGACGGAAGGACAGGCAGGATAGGGGGGATGAGGAGAGGGAGTGGAAGGGGATCCGGGAGCAGATTGCTAGGGCGAGGAAGGAGGGGCCGGTTGGGGATGAAGACGAGGATGAGGAGGTGAGGGCGAAGACTCTACAGAGGAAGGAAGGCGAGAAGATCAAGTTGAGCTTTGGAGCGAAGAAGACGACGGCCGCCGCGGAAGAGGAGAAAACGGACGCAGAAGCGAAACCACCATCGCCGCCATTGACCGACAAGGAGGACCTAAGCGGCGAGGACAGAATCATTGGCAATTGCAATTCGCAATCGCCAGACAACAACACAACCTCATCACCACCAGCGCCCACCAAACTCTCCCTCAAACCATCCACCTCATCCACGACTTCGAAACCCAAAAACGTCTTTGCACCGTCAGCACCAAAGAAGAACCCCCTCAACATGACCAAAAAACCAAGACCAGCCCCTCCACCCTCAAAACCCGTAAGCGAAGCCGAGCGCATCATGAGGGAGGAGATTGAAAGAAAGCAGAGGAAGGAAGCAAATAATAGTGGAAGGGGAAATGCATTAAAGAGGCAGCGTGTTGCTTGATCTGGTCTCTGCAAAAGGCAAAGGAGGTTTCATTTTGATGTTAGCGAGGCGTTTTGGGTTAGGGGGTGATATGGCATGGCAATTGCTCTGAGACAATGGTACTGAAGGAGCTATCCTTTTTGGCCCGTGTTATTTTCAGTAGATATCAACTAGATAGTGTATACAACCAACTGATGCTGTGATGCATGGATACTTGCGCAAATCCTTCCCCCCATCATCTCATTGAAATTCAACCAGAGAACCTCGCGTGCTCATGCATTTTTGAAAGAACAATAACAAGGCAATGCAAAGGTCAAGCGACCGAACCCCTCCCTCTTCCCTCCCGCCTCTACCCTCAACCCGCCGTCCACCCAAACCCTACCTGACCACCCTCCCACCTCTCAATCTCCAACTCTCAACTCTCAACTCTCCACCTCCACTAAATAAGCAAACCTCCTCTTCTCCAACCCCTTCAGCACCAACCCCTGACAAAATCCCATCATTCCCTCGTCCGGCGTACTCAACGCCTCCAGCCCCTTCGAATCCCCGCTCCTGACCCTCCTCCTGCGCTGCACCGTCTCCTGAAACAACTTCCTCCCGGGAGCAACCAGGAGATAGACGTCCTTCCCCTTAGGGAGGAGGAGCGTCTCTGTCTCGCGCGGGGTGGACCATTTGAATTCCGCGACTGAAGTATCGGTTTCGCAGGAGGTGCGGGAGGAGGGCGGTTGGGAGCCGTTGGCGCCGTGCATGGGGGAGAGGAGGAGGTGGGTGGAGGCTGATGTCGAGGGCGGAATTAAGGCTTCGGGTTTTGCGGCGGGGACGGAGGGGTCGAGGATCGCGAAGCGGATATCTGCGTCGCGGTCGAGGGAGATATACGTATCGACCAGGCTGTTGAACTTGACTCGGAAAGTTGTGAAGTTGCGGGGGTCGTAGCTAAAGGTGAAGCTGTTTGCTACACGGTAGATGGTAGCTTTCATTCCTTTGCGCATGTTCTGATTCGCGAGGCGTTCAATGACTTGTTTCTCGATCCGTTGGGGCACGTTGGGCACGGCGGTGACGGATTTGGATTGGCAGAGCGTGACGGAAGGGTGGCATTCTAGTTCGTGGGTGCGGGAGGCGAGGTCGCGACAGGCTTCGCAGCAGAAGCGGGAGATTTGGCATTTGGGGCAGAGGAGGCTGGTTTGGTATTTGCAAGTTCCACATGGTCCTTGGGTCTTCAATCCCCATGCTTCCTTTTCGCCGGCGAGGACCTTTCTGCGTTCTTGGAGTGCGCCGAGTCGAGCCCGAACGTTCATCGCTCGTATCTTGCCGTCTTTGGTATCTGGCGATCGGAGGGCTAGTTGGACCAGATTTGTGTAGGCAGAGTACGCGGCATCAACGCTGTCCATGCATTCAAGCGCGAGGCAATGGCCATGCAGGGCGTCGAGGGTTGCCGGGTCGTGTTCTCCTTGAAGCTTTCGGCGGGAATTATAGACGAATTCGAAAAGATCTGAGGCATCGGAGAGAAGGCCAGCAAGCATGTAAACCCGAGCCAAGCTTTGTAGAACCCATAGATTCTTTTCGCTGGGATACGTTCGGTAGCTCTGTAGGAGTACTGAGACCTCTTGAGGAAAATCGAAATTTTCTGTGTGCTTGATATACCGAGAGAGCCAATTCCGAGGAAGTTCTTCATCTGGTCCGCAAACCGTGCGGAGGTGAGGGAATGCACGAACGTAGAGTGCTAGAGCTTCGTCGTGAGCCTGAAGCTGAATGTAGATGTTGCATATTCGATCCACGATAAGAAGTGTCACCTTATGGTCCAAGCCTAGCTGAGTTTCAAAACCGCCCAAGCATTGTTCGTATAGCGATTTTGCCACTGTCAAGCTACCCAGCTTGCAATAGATGGCAGCAAGCTCCTGCATAGCCATCAGAGTATCAGTCTCACCTGGACCAGATATCTCCATTCTTGCGAAAAGTGATCTCTTGTATACCTCGGCAGCTCTTGTCGTTTGATCATTCTTCTCATAAGCAGCAGCAAGAGCTGTCAGAAAGTTGATGTTGTTCAAATCCCTTCGTCCATAACGATTGTACGAAATGGCGAGCGCTTTTAGATAGTATCTCTCCTCATCGTCCGGTCTGTTCAACCTTGCTGATAAATGGGCGAGATTGGAAAGTATAGCGGCATGCCATATGACGTCGGGAAAGAGCATTGGCTGTTCTCGGAGAAGATCTAAAACTTGTCGATAGCACCAAAAGGCCTCCCCGTACTCTTCATCTTCTGTGCTGAGGTAGGCTCGCGTTGACAGGACACTCACTTTCGTCTTTGCCCAACCGGCAACAGGTGTGTGCCTTAGAGCTGATGTTATTTCATTGACAATCTCTGAATTAATGTACCTGGAGTTGCCGGCAGTATCTTGAATGAGTGTGCCCTCTGGAAAGCCAAAAGCTTGGACGGGAACTATGCTAATATCGGATTCGGAACCAGAAGGTGGCGTCATGGCCATTAACCGGTCGCACACTTTTCGGACTGATTTGAGATCGCCTTTGTTGGCAGCTGTACTCACTCTTTGGAGCACAGCACTTAGCATCAAGCGTCCATCAGAGACTGTGGCTTCGTCGATAGAATCTCTCATAAAGGTTTTTCGGAAAGAGGAACGTGTTTTCAGGTCTGGAAATGTTAGCCTAAGCACTGGTATAAGACATTTGACTTACTAGACTCGAGTTGAGGTTCCGATTTGGTTCTTCGAAACAAGTTTCGTATCGAAGACCTCTTCTTGAGGCCGAGTGGTGGTGGACTGATAGCCTCAGGTTGATTGTCAGACTTCAGAGAGTGACCTGTGGAGTCTTCTTTCTCCATTGAGGAGGAAGAATGGAGGGGAGACACCTGGTCTTTGGTCGACCTCCCTTCCAGAGCGTCGAGAGCGTCCGCAACGTGATGCGTCCGACCTTCTTTTTGAAGGTGCAGGTTGCCAGATTCGATATCTCGGAAAACCCCGTTAGGCGCATGGATCCTCTCAAGATCTTCTGGGCTGATAAAGCTGATCGCAACGAGTTCTTTCTCTGGTTCGAAATTGTTCACTGAAGTATGATCAGTCAGGTTTGCTTCACCAGCCTAAACCACTTACATTGCCCTCGGCTTTCTGCAATGGAGTTCTCAGGAATTGCTGTCAAGTCCTCATCTGCCAAAAACACCGACTTTCTGCCAAATTCGGCAACACCTGTCCTGGATGAACGCTTTTGCAAGGTCTTGCTTTGAAGTTTCAAGCCTGGAAGCTTCCTGCGACATTTATTACGATGATGTCGATGCTCCATATCGTCATGCCATTGGTAATGCGATTCGAGCTCGGTTGTAGTACTGAACGATTTTCGGCAGTGTAAGCATTCAATCTGAGCTAGCGGATGACTGCGCTCATGAACCTTCTTCAGCAGCCGATTGCTAAAGCTCAGATTGCATTTCTGGCATTTGATGCTGCTTTGTTGTCCGTTGAATGGCAGGTATTTCTTGTCTATTCGATAGCCTCCTGGCTGGCGCAAATCTCGGTATAACGCATAAGCTATAGCAGCACTCCCAGCACAAAACCTGGATTGATTGTGCAAATCACAGTCTTTTTGAGTAGAGAAGATAGCCTCGCAATCAGCACATTTGTAATCTCGATCGGTGTCAGAGTGATCCACAGCCTTCTCGATGTCGAATGCTGGAAACCTTGCCACCACATCCTCCAAAGTCTTGATAATTGGCAAAGATTGACTGCTCGCCGGCGTTAGAGGTCGAAGGGTCCCAAAATTGAACTTGAAGTCTGGAGTGTTGTGCTCGCTAAATGCTATGGGGATATTCGCACTGTTCGGACCTTTGGGAGGAGAAGCCGGAGATTCGACAGTTGTTGTCGACTCCGGCGGGCATTGGGCGGATCCATCACTTCGTGAGGAAGCAGATTTGCTGGTAGATGCCGAACGCGGTCTCTCGTGAGTACTATATTTTCGAGGCCGCCTTTGCAGTTGAGCTTGGTGTTCGGTATGCCACAATGAATGGGCTTCGAATTCTGATCTGAGGGGTAGGGGTTAGTACTGAAATCTATAGATCATATGGAGATCGTCGGCAGTACAACATACATGTCCGAGAAGGACTTTTCGCAGTGTTGGCACTCCATTGCGCATGCTGCAGCTGGGGTAGGACAAGAGGAGGAATGAATCCGCGAAAACCTGATAGCTTATCGAACCCCAGGAGCCGACCATGCGGACAGTCGAAACAGGACTCGACGGTCTTCATTCTTTCCGACTACGTAGTAAGCTAGGAGGCACGGCTTGGCTATGCTATCTTGGTATCTCGAATTGGGATACGGACGAACCTTACTGGAAGCGGGGTCCGACAGGTTTCCCTGAACCTAGGCCTGGCCAATGATGAGGTTGTGGTGGGAACTTGTTTCTGACGGTAGATGAAATTGGGCGTTGGTCAAATTTGATGGCGGCACCCGGTGGCCGGATTCATTGATATTGGACCCGTGATGGGTCTAGCGATTGAGAGCTAACGAAAAGATGGGGTCCCCAGGCTCGTTAAACCGAATCGTCGGTAATTAATGTGACAATGTGCCCTCTCCTCTCGAGTTTGAAACTGAGAAGCCATCGTTGCCGTGTTACCTGGGGCTTCACATCCACGTGAAGTGGTACCACCTTAATTGCTGATGCCACCGAAGGAACCCCCATTGACAGTGTGGTGGTAGCCCGGGCAATGACTAGTTAGATGTAAGACCGTGGTCAATGACCTGGATAGCTCTCCTGATTCTCCTCGCACACTGAGCACGTGATGTAGGGTTTCCATTCAAAGGCACACCCCATCTTCATACCTCGTAGTAGCCTGATATCCTGGGTGGTACTCTTAGACCAACAGAAGTGTCTTTTTGCCGTCCCAGGTGGAATATGCCGACGACCGTCCTCCAGCTTCGCAAAACAACCTCTACCCTCCCTTCTGGTGCCGGTAATGTCGCCTAGACAGCACAACTCGTGAAGTATCCGACCAGCACATGATGGAATACCATCTTCAGTGCCAGGAATACTCAAGGCAGGGAGCGTGCTTTGATGACTTGGCTCACCACATGGACGAGGCACACTTCTGTTCGTGTGGAATGTTTTTCGAAAACGAGAACAATCTGCGTCAGGTAGGTGAAGGCGGGCACTCTCGCACTCTGGAGCGTTATAGCTGGGTCCTGCTGTCGCCAATGTGGCAGGCCCTTACTGGTACACTTCAGGCCTATCGATCGGAATTTCTTCTTCTTCATGCTAAGCAGTGGATGATGCTGATGACTCTCATCCACTCTAGCACCGCAAAACCCATGCTCCTCGTAACATTCAGTGTTACGGGTGCCAACGATGTTTCGCTACAATTTCGGCTATGATGATCCATTTGGAGTCCGGCACCTGCGATAGTGGTGTTGATTGCGTTGATCTAGATCGTTTTGCCTATCTCTGCTACCAAAGCAGAGCGTACACCAACGGATGGAGTGAGCACAAAAAGTACAAGTGTCCAGAATGCCAGAAAAAGCTTCGGTTACTTAGTGGTCTGTTTCAGCATGTTGAGAGCGATGCCTGCAATCAGCAAATCAGGACAAAGAGTATTGGGAAGCTGGTGCATTTCATCTCGACCCGTGTCTAACGCGTAAACGACATGCTCAGAGTGCACTTTGCGCTTACAGAATGCGCGCTATTGCTCTGGCAAATTTCAAGTTTTCAGTCATCCTCGCGCATTTTCATCTTCTGCCTTCCTTTCTTTACGAGCACTGATGCAACATAAATTCCGGCAGCTTGGTGAAATATTATGCTTTGGTACAAACGCCCGTCGCATACCGAAAGATCTCGTGGCCTTTGTATTCCCGGATATTCTCGACCTTTCTGGTCTTCCAACCACTCATCCCCCTAATCACCTTGTCCAGCTCGCTATCTAATCGGCAACCGCCCATGAGAGCTGGCCACACGAAGATATTGAGCAACCACGCATAGCATTGGATGAAGAAGCTGGTGTCGTTCTGGAGGTGCTCGAAGAAAAGGAACTGCCCGCCTGGCTTCAACAGCGCTTTTATGACCTCCAGTGTCTCTGGTAATTGGCTTCGCGGCGAAGAGCACAAAGACTTGACCGTCACTATCGAATCAAAAACCCCTCCTTCCGGCAGTTTGGCCAAATTCCTGGGTAGTACTCCCGCCTTCTGCAGCGCAGGCAGGAGACTCTGGGGTTGAGCACCAGCTTCGATCGGAACGTATATACCATCCAACCCCGTCTCCTTCGCCTTTGCAATCATCGAGGCATGGAAATGCGCATTGGGCTCTGCTCCATAGATCTTTTCAATCTTATTTGCTTTGAAGTGGAAAGTCTGATCGCCGTTACCGGGACCCAGCTCCAGAACAATGCCGTGGGCATGGGAGAGTATAGACTCGATGTAAGGGAGTTGTAATGGGGAGGAGGCCATCTGCGGCCCAAGGTAGGCGTACATCCTCTCGAACCATTTTGCGCGAAAGGATGAAGGGGAGTTGAAGAGAAGAAACGGTTGCGAGAGGAGAGTATGACCCAAGACTGATGGGACGAGTCGGTCAGTATTTAGTTGTAGGGCTTCGGGAAGAGCAAGATTCACAGAATAAACTGATTGCCATCAGTTCGAGTGGATCCGCCAGGCTCAGCAGGTATTCTTTGACAGGTGACATGGTTGGAGATCGAGGAGGATACGGAAAACGGATTCCAGAAGATAGGTTTCGGTCGCAATTGAACTATATGCACATCCAGCTGCTTAAAAGTGCGGGGTGGTCTCAGCGGCGTGCCACGCTTGCAATGGGTATGGATTCTCGGACGCTTCATCGCCATCTAGAGGGGTGTATGTGCTAAGGGAAAATGAAGACGGAGCCATAACGTTGCCGAAAAGTCTGCCTATAGGAAGCTTTACACATGAAATGAATTGGCAACTGACGACGAGGTGATCGCCGCTTGGTATGATCCAGCAGAGCGAAATCTTGGCAGGCACAGTCAGAATTGCCCCTCGATGCTTTTTCAATCAAATGCTCACTCAACTCGAAATTCTGGAGGACAAGATCGTGGAGCCCAACGACTCACCATGGCGGCTGCTCTGCAATCACTTTTCCCGAAGCTTGGTTTATCCAAAAAAGCTTTGCTACTGGGTGCCGGATTCGTCACTAAACCAACTGTTCAGATTCTCTCCGATGCTGGTGTCGACGTAACAGTTGGTATGCCAGACTGCCGGAGAGGCACTTGACCAGCACTGACCTTGACCCAGCTTGCCGCACTCTTGATTCTGCTAAATCACTTGCTGCTGGTTTCGGCAATGCCCACCCCATCACTCTTGACGTCTCCGACCCAGAAGCCCTTGACGCCGCAATATGCAAGGTCGACCTTGTCATCAGCTTGATCCCTTACACCTATCATGCCACTGTCATCAAGTCTGCTATCCGAAAGAAGAAGAATGTCGTCACCACTTCTTACATTTCTCCAGCAATGCTCGAGTTGGAGAAGGAAGTCAAAGAAGCAGGTATCACCGTCATGAACGAAATTGGCCTTGATCCAGGCATTGACCATTGTTACGCCGTCAAGACAATCGAAGAAGTTCACAGAGCAGGCGGCAAAATCACATCCTTCTTATCATATTGTGGTGGTCTGCCCGCGCCAGAAGCTTCGGACAATCCACTTGGTTACAAGTTCTCTTGGTCGAGTCGAGGCGTCTTACTAGCCTTGCGCAATGATGCGAAATACTACAAAGACGGTAAGGTCGAGGAGATACCAGGAACGGAGTTGATGGGCACAGCAAAACCGTACTTCATCTATCCCGGATTCGCCTTCGTTGCATATCCCAACAGAGATTCAACACCGTACAAGGATCGATACGACGTCCCAGAGGCACAAACAATCATTCGCGGTACACTTCGATATCAAGGGTTTCCCGAGTTTGTGCGTGTGCTTGTCGATATAGGCTTTCTTTCTGAAGAGAAGCATGACTTTCTTCAGCCAAGTGACAAATCCGTGTCCTGGGCGGAAGCTACCAAGCAGATTCTGAAGGCTTCCAGCATGAAAGAGTCAGATTTGAAGTGGGCTATTTCTTCGAAGACAAAATTCATGGACAGCGTTGAGAAAGATCGGATACTCGCAGGCCTTCGTTGGGTTGGGATTTTCTCAGACGAACCGATCACACCTAGAGGAACTCCACTTGACACACTGTGCGCATGCCTAGAACAAAAGATGCAATACGAGAAGGGTGAGAGAGATATGGTGATGCTCCAGCACAGGTTCGGCATTGAGCATAAGGACGGCAGTAAGGAGACCCGGACTTCCACGTTGTGCGATTATGGTGATCCGAAAGGATATAGCGCGATGGCTAGGCTGGTCGGTGTGCCGTGTGGTGCTGTTTGCTTAATGATTCTGGACGGAAGAATTTCCGAGAAGGGTATTCTTGCGCCTGTGAAATGGAGTCTTGCAGAGCCGATTCTGAATGAGTTGAGAGAGAAATGGGGTATTGAGATGGTGGAGAAGACCGTGTAACGAAGAAAACGACATCAGGGTGAAGCTATGAGTAGACAAAACGATGATGAGCAACGAAGATGACTTGCTTTTCTGGCTATCGTGGTCCTTCCTTGCGTATGGATTGCACTAATAACCAGGACTTGCATGCGCCGCAGATGGGCCGACATCGTCGTGATTGTGTAATCTCGGCTGTGCGAAGCATCACCATTTCAAGAGCGAAGTTTGTACACTCAGCCAAGCACGCTACGTTTCCAGAGACGTTCGCACGAGGGGTCCCATCGAGTCTTGTGCCTTTCTTCTCATGTCTTTTTGTCCTTTTGCTTGCGCGTCTCTTCTCTATCAGCGAGTCTTCCACCTGCTTCATTTTGTACAGCCATCTCGTTTAGCTCCTTGCCTCCATCAACTTCCTCCACCTCCCCGCGGTTCGCTTCATCCAGCGCCCTATACTTCCTCCTAGCTTTCTTCTCCTTACTCCTCTTCTTTGTGCTTATTCTTTCCACCTTCTTAGCAAACCGACTCTCATCCCCCTTTTCCAGGTGCTCAATCTTCTCCGCTAGGATCTGCCTCGCGATCTTGTAATTCTGTGAGCGCGAGCGTGTGGCTTGGGATTTCACGACGATGCCGGTGGGCAGATGGGTCAATTGCACAGCGGAATTCGTCTTGTTAATCTTTTGGCCACCGGGTCCGGAGCCCTTGAGGAAGACATGATGTAGGTCCCCGTCTGGGAGGGATGGTCGAGGGGGAAGGGAATTAGCAGTTTGAGGGATGGAGGTTGTGAAGAAGCGAGGAGTCGATGGATGAAGACATCGTGGTTGTTGAATTTGGCGGAGCAGTCCTTGCAAGCTCGACCGTGTGGATAGATTAATCATGCCATCCGAGTCATGGGGGGGGCGCGAGGAGGTCAATTGAGAGGACGTAGTCCTGAGTAGGAGGTTCAGGAAGGATTCCCAAAAACGTAATTAGGGCACGGAAATCCACCTCGGGTCCGCGCTCATTGAGAAGCGCGAGGACGGAAGAACGTATACTGATACTCGTTTCTTCTTGAGCCTACAACTACTACATTTTTCTCGTGAGTCTTCGCAAGACCGTCGAATCTCGGCAGCGAGCTACCTATGCTAATATTGTGCGCAAGTTCGAATTAACCTCTCATTCGACGCCTTGGATCACAACCTTCTGTCCAGCATAAAAGCTAGGAAGGGAGGCTATCGCTCGTCATCATGGATCAAGAAAAACTGAAGAAGCTCCAGCAGAGCGTTCGCATTGGTGAGTTTACTCCTTCCCCCCAATCCATCATCTTCAAGCTGACGCATTGCTCTTCCTACAGGGTACGTACTTCAAAGCCTCAACTCCCATATAAACTACTACTAACGCAACGACACCCAGGGGCAAGGGTACACCGAGGAGGAAACAAAAGAAAGTGCACAAGTCATCCGGCACCGACGACAAGAAATTACAGACCTCGCTCAAGAAACTCAATGTTCAACCCATCCAAGCAATAGAAGAGGTGAACATGTTCAAGGAAGATGGCAACGTCATTCATTTCGCTGCTCCTAAAGGTAAAGAATTCACACATGCCCACCTAGTTCACCGAACCTAACCTTCATCCCCTACCCTAT
>JAABUK010002407.1_pt1 | contig 33561 bp, 27 predicted proteins | sample 5559141 | NCBI WGS metagenome assembly JAABUK01 (sample SAMN10711869, study PRJNA513367) | rock metagenome | isolation source: Antarctica rocks | place: Antarctica: Victoria Land, Pudding Butte nord | collected 2016-01-03 | reverse complement strand
GATATTGCATCTTTTACTGTATTAAAAGATGCTGCATCAACCGCTATTTATGGTTCGAGGGCATCAAATGGCGTTATTATAATTACCACAAAAAAAGGCACATCCGGTAAGCCCGTCTTTAATTTTTCAACACAGGTTTCGGTTTCTAAAATTATTAAACAGCCTGATGTGCTGTCTGCAGGTGATTTTAGAAAATATGCAGATACGCTTGGCAGCGGATTGGTAAATGGAGTGCCTTTCAAATCGTTGCTTGGAAGCGCTAATACTGACTGGCAAAAGGAAATTTATAAAACAGCTATCACAACCGATAACAACCTGAGTGTATCCGGCAGCTATAAAAATTTGCCTTACCGGCTTTCTGTTGGTTACCTAAACCAGGATGGTATTTTAAAAACCGATAATCTTCAGCGTATATCGGCGGGCATTTCTTTAAGCCCTTCTTTACTTAATAACTATCTTAAAATTAATATCAACCTCAAAGGCGCTATCAATAATACGCGCTTTGCTAACAATGCCGCTATTAGTTCTGCTGTTTATTTTGACCCTACCCAACCTGTAAATGCCGCTTCTTCTCCTTACGGAGGATATTATGAATGGTTTACAACTTCAGGAGAAGTAAACACGTTGAATAAACTTGCTCCACGTAATCCGGTAGCACTTTTGGATTTGTACCACAATACAAGTAATGTGCAACGCAGTTATGGTAATATTCAATTCGACTATAAATTTCATTTTTTACCTGACCTGCATGCTAATCTGAACTTAGGTTATGATGTTGCAAAGGGCGATGGCAAAGTAATAGTTCCTGCTTATGCTGCGCAAAACTTTCTTGACAGCGGGCAGAATAACAAATATTCTAACAGGATAAATAACAAAGTGGGTGAATTTTACCTGAATTATAATAAAAATATTGCTGCTATCAGGAGCAATATCAATGCTACGGCAGGTTATGGCTATTATGACAATCTTAATACAAACTACAGTTTTTATAATTTCAGGGCAAATGGTGATACTGTGCCTAACAGTAAACCACAGAATTTTATAGATAAACCTCAAAATACCCTGATTTCTTACTACGGCCGCCTTATATATACTTATAATACAAAGTACATTGTTGCAGCTTCAATACGCACGGATGGCTCGTCCCGCTTTTCGCCGGCCAACCGCTGGAGTACTTTTCCATCTGTAGCATTTACCTGGCGCATTAACCAGGAAAAATTTCTTGTGAATTCCAAGGCGCTTACCGATCTGAAACTACGCCTTAGCTACGGGGTTACGGGCAACCAGGAAGGCATAGGTAATTATTCATATTTAGGTCTTTATTCGCTTGGTGATAATAGTTCCAGGGTGCTGTTTGGTGATACTTATTACAATATGGGCACTCCTGCGGCCTATGATGCTAATATTAAATGGGAGCAAACAGAAGCTTATAATGCCGGTATTGATTATGGGTTTCTCGATAACCGGATAAGCGGCAGCATTGATGTTTATTCAAAGAAAACAAAGGATCTTCTGAATACAATACCAATACCAGCCGGTTCCAACTTCAGCAGCAGGATAACAACCAACATAGGTAATGTGGAAAATAAAGGCGTAGAATTTTTGATTAATGTAAGTCCGGTCAGGAACAAACATTTCTCGTGGGATATGAGCTTTAACGCCGCTTACAATAATTTTAAAATTACCAACCTTACAGCTACAAAGGATCCTACTTACGCAGGTTCGCAGGTTAATAATGTACAAATCAACAGTGTTGGGTTCTCCACTTTGACTTTCTACGTATATCACCAGGTATACGATAAAAATAATAAGCCAATCGAAGGTGTTTATGCAGATCTTAATAATGATGGTGTTATTAATTCAAATGATTTATACCATTACAAATCCGCCCTTCCAAAATATGTGCTCGGATTCACAACACAGTTTGCGCTGGATAAGTGGTCTTTAAGCACAGTATTACGTGCAAATCTGGACAATTATATGTATAATTCCGTAGCCGTAGGCGCTATTCAGTCCAACGTGTTTAATTCACTCGGCTACCTTGCAAATACACTTTCAGAACTTACAAAGAGCAGTTTTTTGTATAGTCAGCCATTGTCTGATTATTTTGTTCAAAATGCTTCTTTCTTAAGAATGGATAATCTTACAGTAGGATACAATGCGGGATATGTATTGCACAAAAAGGTAGGCCTTCGTATAAACGCTGCTTGCCAGAATGTATTTACAGTAACCAAATACACAGGAATTGATCCCGAAATATACGGAGGCTACGATGCTGCATTGTACCCACGCCCAAGGGTATATTCTTTAGGCGTAAATCTTCAGTTTTAAATAATTAAATGAACAACAATAACGATGAAACGAGCTAATATTTTTAAAGTATGTTTTTCTGTGATAATACTTTCTTTTTTTGCCTCTTGTAATAAAGACCTTGACCGCACTCCGCTCAACAGTACTACAGCCGATAAACAATATAGCACCGCGGCAGGCTATAAACAAGCATTGGCAAAGGTTTACGGCAGCTATTCTCTGGTAAGCAGCAACGGCACAGGTATTTCTGATGTAAATGTGGCTGGCCTCAGCGATCCGGGCACGACTGATTTTACACGTGCTTACTTTAATCTGCAGGAGCTTACTACAGACGAAGATGTGTGTGCATGGAATGATGGAGACTTGCAGAGCCTGCACAATTTGAGCTGGACTTCAAGTAACCCATACAATCTCTTTTTATATGCAAGAAGCCTTTACCAGATAACTGTTTGCAATGAGTTTATCAGGCAATCAGCGGATGCTGAGCTTAGCAGCAGGAATATTTTGGGTAAAGATGCAGAGGATATTCATCACTACCGCGCTGAGGCCAGGTTTTTGAGGGCCTTTCAATATTGGGTTTTGATGGATTTGTATGGCAATCCTCCTTTTATAACAGAAGCCGACCCGATTGGTAAATACATTCCAAAACGAATAGAACGTAAAGACTTATTTACTTACATCGAATCTGAATTAAAAGCAATTGACCCAGATTTGGCAGCGCCGCGGTTGAATGAATATGCACGTGCAGACCAGGGAGCTGCATGGGCGTTATTAGCCCGTTTGTATCTGAATGCAGAAGTGTACACAGGCATAGCCCGTTATACGGATGCTATTACGTATGCCTCAAAAGTAATTGGTGCCAGCTATACCCTGATGCCGCATTACAAAAACCTTTTCATGGCAGATAACAATCTTAATAATACAGAAACTATTCTGCCGATTGCCTATGATGCCCTGAACTCTCAAAACTATGGCGGCACAACCTTTCTTATTTGTTCTGCCCACGGTACAGACGTAACTGACAATAAAAATTCAGGCATCCCCGGGGGCGGATGGCTGGGAAATCGCAGCACAAAAAATCTGCCGCTTGCTTTTGGTGATTACAGCGGTAATGCAGATAAGCGCGCAATGTTTGGGTTAGGAAATTTGGAAATTAACAGCGTGCTCAATTTTAACGATGGTTTGGGTGTAAGAAAATTCAGCAATTTGAATTCTGACAGCACTACTCCTTATTCTAATAATGGCGTGCTGGTAAATACCGATTTTCCGTTGTTCAGACTGGCCGAAATGTATCTTACCTACATAGAAGCAGTAAAGCGTGGCGGCACCGGAGGAGACAATGCTACAGCGCTTGGTTATTTTAATAAGCTGCGCGAAAGAGGGTACGAAAATACCAGCGGCGATGTTAGCAGCTTTACGTTGGATGATGTTTTGAACGAACGCCAGCGTGAATTGTATTGGGAAGGTTTTCGCCGCACGGATTTAATCCGCTTCGGCTATTTTACTTCCGGCAGCTATTTATGGCCCTGGAAAGCCGGCGTCGCCGGAGGCGCGGGAGCCGATGCTCACCTTAATCTTTTTCCTATTCCATCCACCGAAATTCTTTCCAACACTAACCTTGTTCAAAATCCGGGTTATTAATTTTTTTCATTTTAAACATCTTCATATGAACATTTTATATAGTCGCTTTTCATACTTTGCTGCATTCATCATTCTGGTGGCATCATGTAAAAAAGAAGGTGACCAGTTTTATATTAAACAAGGGGGTTTTCCCGCAAACGGGTTTACTGCCTCTGCTACCGATGTAGTATTAACCAAAGCAACCGAAAATGACACTGCAGTAACATTTACCTGGCCTGCTGCTGATTTTGGTGAAAACACTATTGTATCGTACACGCTGCAATTAGATGTTCCTTCGGATACAAGCGGTGCTAATGCGTGGGCTAATGCCAAAACCTTTGCTGCAGGCAATAATGTTTTAAGCTATGGCTTTAGTGCGAAAGACCTGAATAATATTCTGAGTGCAATGGCATTACCTGCCGGAACAGCTAACAAAATTGTGGTAAGAATAAAATCAGATGTACCTCAATACAATGGTTCAAAATCTTCCATAGCTTCTGTTTATTCAAATACAATAGCAATGCAGGTGATGCCTTATAGTCTAAGCCTGTTTATACCCGGCGCCTACCAGGGTTGGGACCCTTCTTCCGCTCCGTTGCTAAATCCTGTAGAAGGAAAAGCGGGACTATATGAAGCGTATGAATATATAACCGGTAGCGGCCAGCAGTATTTTAAATATACAAATTCCCCCGACTGGAATCATACTAATTATGGTGATGGCGGCAATGGCACATTCAGCACCGATGGCAATGCAGGAGGACTCAGCGTACCTGACAGCGGTTATTATGAACTGACAGCTAATCTGAATAATAATACGTGGACGGCTACCAAAACAACCTGGGCCATTATTGGCGACGCGACGCCAGGTGGATGGAGCAGTGATACCCAGATGAGCTATGATGTTACAAACCAGGTGTGGAAAGTAACTGCAGACATGAAGCAGAGCGGAGCATTTAAATTCAGGGCTAACGGGGCATGGGCAATAGATTTTGGTGTTGACGCCAATGGCAATCTTGCCTATGCTGATAATCCTTTTTTCGGCTATAATTCCTCTCTGAATGCTTTGTCAGTGCCGGAAGATGGCAATTATACAATAACGCTCGATTTACATATCTCTGGAAAATATATACACAGCATCGTAAAAAATTAAATGAATAAAACTTTTTTCGGGAAAAAGGTTTTATTCATTTGGAAACTGATTTTTAAATACATAATAGTAATCAGATTAATAATAATGAGATACAATTTTCTGTTGATACTGTTTACCTGGCTGATGTTTTCATGCAGTAAGAAAGACTCGTTTCCGGCAACGTATACTCCACCGGTAACCCCGATAACTGACTCTGCGCCTGCTCAATATGGCACGCCTTTCAGCAATGTTACTGACCGCCGTGATGCAGTTATTTACCAGGTAAATATACGGGCGTTCAGTTTGCAGGGAAACTTTGCGGGTGTGGCAGCAAGATTGGATTCTATTAAAGCTTTGGGTGTTAATGTAATTTATTTAATGCCCATATATCCTGTTGGCGCTTTGAAGTCAGTTAACTCACCTTATTGTGTAAAGGATTATCTGGCTGTAAACAGTGAGTTCGGCACACTCTCAGACCTGCGTACACTGATTGACGGTGCGCACAGCAGAAACATGAGCGTAATGCTGGATTGGGTGGCAAACCATACCTCATGGGACAATGCCTGGATAAGCACGCATAAAGACTGGTACCAGCAGGATGCTTCCGGCAATATTATCTCTCCGCCTAATACCGGTTATACCGATGTTGCGCAGCTAAATTTTAATAATGCTGCCATGCGGCAAATGATGATAAAGGATATGAAATACTGGGTGTACACAGCTAATGCAGACGGCTTCCGTTGCGACTTTGCGGACAACATACCGGCAGATTTCTGGCAGCAGACAATTGATACTTTAAGAAATATTTCCTCGCATAAGTTACTGCTTCTTGCAGAAGGAACACGAAGCGCTAACTATGCTGCCGGTTTCGATTACAATTTTGGATTTGGTTTTTATAGCAATCTCAAAAACATTTACAGCAGTAACGCTTCAGTGTTAACAATAGACGATTTAAATACAACAGAATATACCGGCGCCGCAAACGGACAACAGGCAGTTCGCTATATTACCAACCACGATGTAAACGGCTCAGACGGAACGCCTTTAAGTTTGTTTGGCGGCAAAAGTGGTTCGCTTGCAGCCTTTATTATTGCCGCTTATATGAAAAGCGTACCGATGATTTACAACGGACAGGAAGTAGGTATGACCATTCCCATTACTTTTCCTTTTACTTCTGTAAAAATTGACTGGACTGCCGGTCAGGATGAAACAGCAGAATACAAAAAAATTATTGCTTTCAGAAACAGCAGCAATGCAATAAGGCGGGGTAATCTGACATCTTACAGCAATGCCGATATATGTGCTTTTAGTAAAGAGCAGGATAATGAAAAAGTGCTGGTTATGGTTAATCTCAGGAATAAGCCTGTTGATTATACTTTGCCTGCAGCTTTTGTAAACACAACCTTGACGGACGCATTAAATGGTGGGAGTGCAGCGTTAACCCAACAGATTACTTTGCCTGCTTATGGTTATATGGTTTTAAAAAGTTGACAGTAACATGTAACACTTTAACTAATTTATCATTTGCTGCCTAAAAATTGATAATTAAAAAATCTCTCTTATTGATAACAATTAAACCAACGATTAAAATTGCCATTATGAAAATTCAAAAACAAGCGCTCCGCCGCCTTATTATCGCGTTGCTGAAAAAGCAATGTTATGCTATTACAAGCTTTTTATTTTGTATCGCTTTGTTCTTTAGCGCAGCAGTCAGCGCGCAGGATCCGGCGCAATACGGAACGCCTTTTGGCGGCGTGCCTTACCCCATGGACGTCAATATGTATCAGGCTCACATTCGTCCATACAGTGCTGCCGGTAATCTGGCCGGTGTAACTGCCAGGTTAGATGCCATCAAAGGGCTTGGAATCAATGTTATTTATCTTATGCCTGTTTACCCGCACGGTACAGATTCGAGAAGCTCTGCCTCTCCTTATTCTATCAAAGATTTCAAGTCTGTAGCTTCTGAATACGGAACGCTTACAGATATGCGTACCCTGGTGGATGGCGCACACAGCAAGGGCATGGCAGTGATACTGGACTTTGCTGTAAACGGCACCTCCTGGGATCATCCCTGGATCAGCCAGCATCCTGATTGGTATAACCAAAGCGCAGGCGTTATTCAGCAACTTGCATCCTTTCCCGATGTTGCCGGGCTCAACTTCAGCAATACATCCATGCGGGCAGCATTGGTAGATGCTATGCGCTACTGGATTTTTGCTGCCAATATAGATGGTTACAGATGTGACTTTGCAAATAATCCCCCGCTTGATTTCTGGACAAACACAATTAATAATTTAAGAGGGATTACAGCGCATAAATTGCTGATGTTTGCAGAAGGCGACCGTTTGGAAAATTTTCAAACCGGCTTCGATATGAATTTTGGTGATAAATGGTATTATGATGCTATAAAGCCTATTGCTAACGGTACTTCGGTCAGTCAGATTCAGACAACAACAAATACAGAATACACTTATGCTACGGGAAGCCAGCAAGTAGTAAGATATACTGCCAATCATGATACGGAAACCGGTGAAACGGCTATTGGAGTGTTTAAGAGTCACGCAGGTGTAGTGGTTAACTTCCTGGTCTCCGGGTATATGAGAGGAGTTCCATTCTTAACAAGCGGGCAGGAAGTGGATTTTAATCAAACAATCCCATGGCCTTACACCACTGTAAAAATAAACTTTGGTGCAAACACCGGCGCTGCGGCAGATTTTACGAAAGTATTGAATTTCAGAAATTCCAGTAATGCTGTCAGGCGGGGTACCATGACTAACTATTCTGATGCCAATGTTTGTGCATTTACAAAAACATCAGGCACAGAAAAAGTAGCAGTAATAGCTAATTTAAGAAACAGTACCCAAAATTATGTAATCCCTTCAGCTTTAGCAGGCAGTTATAAAGATGCCTACTCCGGCGCTGCAGTTACATTGTCTTCCGGAGCTACGCAGTCTTTAGCACCTTTTCAATACATTGTATTAACCAATGCGGGAACCGGTGGTTGTACACCCACTGCCATTACACCGTATCTGCAGGTGAATGGCGGCGCCTGGCAGCAGACAGCCACTGCATCTTTAGCAGCGGGCGGCTCAGTAATTTTGGGACCTCAGCCACTTTCCGGTGGTTCATGGAGCTGGAGCGGACCTGGGGGATTTAGCGCCGCCACAAGGGAAATTACGCGAAGTAACATTCAAACAAACCAGGCAGGAAATTATGTTGCTGTCTATACTAACCCGTCGGGCTGTACCAGTACACAAACTTTTACAATAACTGTCACTGGTGGCAGTACAACTTATTACCAGATTGTAAACAGGTTGCAGGCTGGCACGTACTTATATGATGGTGGAAATGGCCAGGTAAAATATGGAACCAATCCCGGCACAAGTACACTTTACCAGTGGTCAAAAGTGGATGCAGGCAGTGGATATGTGTTATTAAAAAACCGTTCTACCGGCAAACTGATGCATGTGGAAAATCAAAACGGTTCGGTGCAATGTGATGCTGCAAACACTACCTGGTATAGTGCTATGTGGTCCATTGCCGCTACCGGTGACGGATGGAATTATATAGAAAACAGGTGGCAGCCATCTGAGAGGATTCATTTGGAAAATTTACTTGGCTATGCCCAATATAGCGGTTCACAAACAGGCTGGTACAGCGCTATGTGGCAATTTGTAAATCCTGTAGCAGCGAGGCCTGCAAATGCTGTTTCTTCCATGGTTATTACAGACAATGAAAATGCTGCCGGTTTAAAATTGTTTCCCAATCCCGTACAAGGCAGGAGATTTTATGTAGTTGTACCCGGGTTATCACAAACGGAAAAGGCTTCTGTTACTGTAAACGATATCACAGGCAAACAGGTTCTTACAACAAAAATATCAGGAACCGGAGAAGTTGAACATCATCTTTCTGCAGGTGTGTATTTTGTAACCATCCTGTCAAAACAAACAAACGCCACTAAAAAGATAGTTATAGAATAGGTATTAAAAGTTTTGTTTGAAAATAAAAACCGCTTTTTTTGGCGGTTTTTATTTTCAGTTTGCCGTAATTTTCACATTTACGTTAGAACCCAGTGTGCATTTTTTACGAGATTTAAATTTACTTTAATGCAACTTAACAGGTATTAATACGGTTAAGAAGCTTAAAAAGGTAAGCGGATGTAAAGAGATGGAGAAAGTTAAAGTATATACTGGCACCACTACAAGTTAGGCTGTATCGAGTCCATCAACATCACATTTTGCAGATGTTGACTCTTTTATAAAGGTTTAAAAAATTAATTTTTAAAAAAATTATCCTTACTTTATTTTTTAAAACAACACATGGGAATAAAAAACGGTCTGTTATGTTTGCTTTGTATAGGTGTTTCTTGTCGAAACGCTTTTGCGCAGATAAAGAATGTTGCCACTGCTTCGATGAACAAAGTAAATCTTGAATTCAGTTTAGATAGAAGTGGCATTCCTCAATATGCAGTTTTTTATGCCGGTAAGCCTGTTATCAAGCCTTCACGCCTTGGTTTTAAACTGAATGATACTTTGTCGTTAGACAGCAATTTTCAGGTAATAAAATTAGACTCTGCTGCAAGCGATGAAACCTGGAAGCCTGTTTGGGGCGAAGTAAGCGACATACGAAATCATTATAATCAGTTGACCCTGTACCTGCAGCAGAAAAACAGTCCTGGTCTTTTAATGAACATTGTATTTAAAGTATTTGAAGATGGAGTGGGTTTCAGGTATGAATTTCCAATACAGCCGAACCTTAAATTTTTTGTTGTTTCCGGCGAAATGACTCAATTTAATCTTACAGGCGATCACAAAGCTTTTTGGATACCCGGCGATTTTGATTCTAACGAATACACTTATACCACCTCAAAAATAAGTGAAGCAGATGCATGGAAATTGCCGATGCTTTCCTTTGGCAATAAAAGCGAAAATATTCCTGATCAGTTTGCGGTGCAAACACCTTTGATGCTAAAAACAGCGGATGGATTATATATTAATATTCATGAAGCTGCCCTGGTTAATTATCCCTCCATGCAGTTGCATGTAAACAAAGCGACCTACAGCTTATCTGCTAATTTAGTGCCTGATGCTGTTGGTAATAAAGCTTATTTACGCACCCCCGCAAAAACACCCTGGCGCACCATTATTGTAAGCGATAAAGCTGCAGATATCTTAGCTTCTAAAATGATACTGAACCTAAACGAACCTTCGAAAATTGAAAACACGTCATGGATACAACCAATGAAATTTATGGGTGTCTGGTGGGAAATGCAAATTGGTAGAAGCAGTTGGAACTATACGAATAACATTGATTCTCTTTCCTCAAATGGTTCCCTTATACCCCATGGTCATCATGGTGCCAATACAGCTAATGTGAAAAGTTATATAGATTTTGCGGCAAAAAATGGAATAAAAGGATTGTTGGTAGAAGGGTGGAATAAAGGCTGGGAAGAATGGACGGGCGATTGGAAAGAAGAAAACTTCGATTATGTAACTCCTTACCCTGATTTTGACGTAAAAGAAATAGCAGGATATGCAAAGCGGAAAGGGGTGGAGATGATTATGCATAATGAAACCGGGGGAAGCGCTGTAAATTACGACAGGCTCATAGATACTGCATTTCGTTTTATGAACAGGTTTGGATATAAGGCTGTTAAAACAGGCTATGTCGGCAGGATCATACCCCGCGGCGAACACCACGATGGTCAATGGATGATTAACCATTACATACGTGCTGCCCAAAAAGCAGCTCAATACAAAGTGATGATTGATATGCACGAACCTGTACGCCCAACAGGATTAAGCCGTACTTATCCAAACTTTCTTGCAAGTGAGGCCGGCAGAGGAAACGAATGGAATGCGTTTAGTGAAGGCAATCCTCCTGAGCATGAAACAATACTTCCCTTTACCCGTTTAATGGGCGGCCCGATGGATTATACACCCGGAATTTTTAAACTAAGGAATTATGCAAAAGATGCTCCTACCAGGCAAATGCATACCACTCTTGCTAAACAATTGGCTTTGTATATTACCATGTATAGCCCATTACAAATGGCGGCTGACCTTCCCGAAAATTATGCTGCACATATGGATGCATTTCAATTTATAAAAGATGTAGCGGTAGACTGGGATGATACCAAAATAATAGAAGCAGAACCTGGTGATTATATAACTATTGCCAGAAAAGAAAAAGGAAAGAACAATTGGTTTATAGGTGCAATTACTGATGAAAACAGTCGTTCAACTTCAATACCACTTAGCTTTTTGGATAAAGGAACAAAGTACATTGCCACTATTTATAGAGATGCAGATAATGCTGATTGGAAGAGCAATCCTGAAGCCTATACAATTGAAAAATTTATTGTTGACAATACTTTATCCTTAAAATTCAGATTAGCTAAAGGCGGAGGAACAGCTATAAGTTTGATACCTGCAACGAAAGACAATGTAAAATCTATAAAAATGTATAAATAGGCTAACGCTGATTTTGATAATACTTTTCAATCCTGACGAAAAACATTATAAAATCCGGAATAAAAGAAATTTTGAACTTCATTTATCTGCTTTCAAATGCTGATTATCGTCTTGTTATTATTAGCATTTATAAGAAATTCCTGCTCAAACACAAATATCGGTAGTGGCAACAGTAATTAGATGGCGGCCAAGTTCGTAAGTATTAAACCAATATAAGAACCAAAAAATATGCAATGAACAATGAACAATGAATAATGAATAATAATCAATGGACAATGCTAATTATTCAAATTTTACTTTGTTTCCTAACTCCGTTTTCAGCGGCTGGAGGCTGGCAAAGCAAATGCTATATAGCTATCTCCTGACTCTGCTCCCAGCTTGGTGCCACCGCAGGCTATTACAATATATTGTTTACCATTCACCTCATAAGTGCTGGGGGTAGCAAATGCCGCTGCAGGTAATTTTGTCTCCCACAGTAATTTACCATCTTTTTTATCATAAACCCTGAATTTTTTGTCTTTAGTACCAGCAATAAATAACAGTCCGCCCGCGGTAACAACAGGACCTCCATAACTTTCCGAACCTGTTTGAGGGATACCTTTTGCTGTCAGTTCAGGGTATTCTCCGTAAGGTATTTTCCATTTATACTCTCCTGTGTTTAAGTCAATAGCGTTTAATGTGCCCCATGGAGGATTAACTGCCGGTAAACCATTTTTATCTAAAAATTTGCTGTATCCGGAAATCCTGTAAGAATATGCCGGAGTTGTTTTGGCATTTGCTTTTGTTGCAGTTTTTGTTTTTAAATTCGTCTTAACAGGGCTTTGCATTTTTGCCAGGCCAATTTCAGCCCTTTCTTCACCTGACAAAAATGCAAACAGTGCCTGCTTCTGCTTGTCATTGAATTTAGTAAAGCCAGGCATCATCCCCTTTCCATAAGTAATAATATTATTAATATAGTCCCTTGTGCGGCGGCTTGCTACACCAACAAGTGAAGGATAACCGCTTCCGGGATTTCCCTTTCGTTCTGACCCGTGACAGCCGATACAAGTGGTTGTGTAAAGGCGGTTGCCTGAAGACATGCCTGACATCTGTGCCTCGGTGGCTGTTTCGCCTATCGCTATCAGCCAGGCCATTTCATTGCTGTTTACATACAAAATTCCATCAGGATCAGCGGCAGATCCGCCCCACTCTGCTCCTCCGTCAAGACCGGGAAAAATAATAGTCCCTTTTTTGCTTAGAGGAGTAAATGGCCCGCCAAAGCGGCTTTTTCGAAAAACAGCAACTAATGAATCATGGCTTTCAGAATAAGGATTAATGTCAGCTTCGGTAAGGTTTTGACGGGCATAAGGAGCTGGCTTTGTTGGGAAAGGTTGTGTAGGCCAGCTTTTTTCGCCAGGTACATCCGAAGCGGGAATGGGCCTTTCCTCAACAGGAAATAAAGGTACACCGGTAACCCTGTCAAAAACAAACACGAGACCTTGCTTGGTTACCTGTACAACTGCATCCACCTGCTTCCCATTGTGATTAACAGTGACCAGGTTAGGTGGTGCCGGAGGATCGCGGTCAAGAATGTCGTGGTGCACCAATTGAAAGTGCCAAAGCCGCTTGCCCGTTTTTGCATCCAAAGCTATCAGGCAGTTGGCAAAAAGGTTTGAGCCCTTCCGGTTGCCGCCATAAAAATCAAAAGCGGCAGAGCCGGTAGGAACATAAAGAATTCCGCGTTTGCGGTCAACAGCCATTCCCGACCAGTTATTTCCTGCTCCAACATCTGTATTTTTATATACATTCTTTGGCCACGTATTGTAACCGTACTCCCCTGGCATTGGGATGGTGTGAAATACCCAGGCTAACTTTCCTGTTTTAATGTTAAATGCCTGTATATGCCCAAACGGTGCGTCAGTTCCCTCTGATACCCTTAAAGGCATCATTATTAAATCACCATAGACAGTACCGGGAGTGTTAGAAATCACCATCTTATCTTTTGCAGTACTGCCCAAACCTGCCTTAAGACTTGCACGACCACTATCGCCAAACGAAATAATTTTTTCTCCGGTTAAAGCATTTAAAGCAAAAAGCCATGGTCCCTTTGTATATAATATACGCTTATCATTTCCATTCTCCCAATAAACCAAACCACGACTCGAACTAAGCCTGTCATCCGGCGCTTTTTCTTTTCGCCATTTTTCCTTTCCTGTAGCAGCATCTATGGCAAAAGGCTGTGTTGAAGCTGTCATTCCGTACAGGATGCCATTTATAATAATGGGATTACATTGTATCTGGCCCGAGTCAAGCGTATGATATTCCCATGCTGCTTTTAATTGTTTTACATTCGAAGCATTTATTTGCTTTAACCTCGAATAGTGGTTACGATCGGGGCCACCAAGATATTCAGGCCAATCACCGTTTGATGATGAGTCTTTTTTTCCAAATATCCATGACAATAGAAATATGCACAAAAGAAAAATCAGCGGTAAAAAGAATTTTTTCATTTAAGGTTATTTAAAAACGCAGATTAAATATAACATTCTTCGGGACATTTTTATTTGTATCATAAACTTTCTTTATTCTGTAAATCTATAACGGCCTGGGCTATTTAAACAATAACATGAGGTATTGGCTGCGGGTGAAACAAGCTTTACCTTATACTTTTAGGTGACAGTCAGCATAAGAAATCCGGGTACAATACACCTGAATTGCCATTTGCAGATTTTAGCATAGGGGAAGAAAAAAATTCAATTGAATATCCAGTGATGTTTCCATAAGGGCAATCGCGTTCAGGTGAAGTTTTATTTGAATGAGACAATCGTTAACATAGCTGTTTTAAGTTATTTTCCTTTAATAAAAATGGCAAATATTTTATTTATTCTTTCAGTTCATTATCTAAAATAGATTATTTCACTTTTAAAGTAATTTCATCTTCTTTATGAAGAAAATCTGTTTGTTCAGATAATCCTGCGGGGCGGGAAGCTAAAACTGCTTCATCCGGTACAACTTCAACAGGAGTGATACAAGATGTATTTTTCTCACGGAAAGGCACATTATAACTTACATTGTAAACTGATATAAGTGACCAGCGTGCTTTGTCAGACAGGTTCGCCTCTGACATATGCAGAAGGTTGCTATGAAAGAAAAGCATATCTCCTGGCTGCAACTCAACGTAAACTCTCTCACACTTTTTCAGAGCTTCTTCCACAAAAGGCATATCGGCTCCTTGCTGTTCACCGGCGAAGTGATGTTCAAACCTGCCCATTTTATGCGAACCTTTCAGTACCTGGACGCAACCATTTTGCTTTGTTGCTTCTGTAAGTGCAAGCATTACGCTGATGAATGCATCAGGATACAGGAAACCATTTTTATACCAATACCCGTAATCCTGGTGCCATTCCCATGCACCGCCCACCTTGGGTTCTTTCTGCATTAATTTAGAGTGAAAGTGACAAATTTCTCCTTTACCCAGCAATGTTTGAACGGCGCTTACTATTTGTTCGCTCCGTGTCAGCAAACCAAAAGTATCGTCACCGGGAGTAAACCACAAAGTCAGCTTTGTATACTTGCCGCTTTGATCCTTTAAATCAAAAGCATTATTGCGAAGCACATTATCGCCCGCAGCTAACCCGGAGAGCAAATCAACTTCTTCCGGATTTAAAAAATTCTTTACAATCAAATATCCATCCTGCTCATACTGAGCTTTTTGAGAAGCAGACAATCGTGCAGAAGACATACAATTAATTTTTATTTTATAATAATTAAGGACAGGTTGCTATTCACACATTTTAGTAAATAAAGTCACATTTCGTTTTTAGTATTGCTGCCGGCGAAACAGTAGTCTTCAGTCGCGCCAATACCGAAGCTAAATGTATAATTTATTACTGATGTTGCACTATGTAAGCCTTATGTGCAGCAATACTTTTGCTGCATTCGAGTTGCTTTATCCATATTGAATGAAGGTATCATTGGACTTAAACACCAGGCTTTATACATTTTTGCCAATTTTGTTTTTACAAAAAAAAATTTAAAGGATATATTGTCAATTGTATTTTTTTTAAAGAGAGTGTTGGCCAAAAAGCATGACGAACAATTTAGCAGCAACAAAAAGTAAAGTAGCGTAATATTCTACATTTTTTTCCCCTCTTTGTTTACATTAAAAGCTTGTGTATTATATACTTCATTAAACAGATAATTTTTTTGCATAAAGGATAATCAATGGCATAATTTTTAAGACTTATTATGGTCATTTTATTATTTGCTAAGCATATCTATAAAAGTCTCTTTGCTAACACATCTTTGCTTCTTTTAATTTTTTTATTGGATGAGACGCCATTGTTATCAAAAATGCGCATTGCTATCGGAAGCCCCTTAACTAAATGGCTCGCAACATTAAAAAGCAATGAAGCAGCAAAGGAACAATCTGCAGATGCACAAGTCTGAGAAAAGTCACGCGATTACCGAAATTTTAAATAACACGTATTTCTTAAAATTTAATTAAAAACTTAAAAGAGCATTACAATGAAAGAAGAAAATAAAGTCAGCAGACGCAAAGTGATCGGCGGATTAGGTGCAGGTTTAGCCGCTGCAGTTGTTGCACCGGTATTGTCAGCCCAGGGAGCGCCAAAAACAGGATACCAGGATCCTGAAAAACTGACGGACACAACTACCAAATATCCGAAGCCTCCGTTTAAAGGTCAGATTCAGCCATGGCCTGGTCTTGCCAGTCAAATGGATCCGCGTCCTGATCATGGAGAGACCAGTTATAAAGGATCTAATCGTTTAGCAGGTAGAAAAGCGTTGATTACGGGGGGCGATTCAGGAATGGGACGTGCAGCAGCCATTGCTTATGCCCGTGAAGGTGCGGATGTAGCCATAAATTATCTTCCTGCGGAAGAGCCGGATGCGCGTGAGGTGATTGCGCTCATTAAAGCAGCAGGACGTAAGGCAGTAGCTATTCCCGGAGATATTCGCGACGAAGCTTTTTGTAAAAAGCTGGTAGCTGATGCTGTTCAGGGCCTTGGCGGACTTGATATTGTTGTAAATAATGCAGCACGTCAGCAAACCCATCCGTCAATTCTTGATATTTCTACTGACCAATTTGACTGGACGATGAAGACCAATATTTATGCACCTTTTTGGATCATTAAAGCTGCGCTGCCACACCTGCAGCCAGGCTCAGTAATTATTGGTACTACTTCGGAGCAGGCCTATGACCCATCTGCCGATCTTTATGATTATGCGCAGACAAAGGCCGCGACCATGAATTATGTAAAGTCGCTTGCAAAACAGCTCGGACCGAAAGGCATCCGTGTTAACGGCGTAGCGCCAGGGCCAATTTGGACTCCTTTGCAAGTGAGCGGAGGAGCTACGCAGGAAAAATTGAAAATGTTTGGCAGTGATACCGCCTTTGGCAGACCGGGACAACCGGCAGAACTTGCTTCCATTTATGTGCAGCTTGCTGCAAGCGATGGCAGTTTTGCAACTGGTAATGTGTATGGCTCCGGGGGCGGAAAAGGGCAACCATAATTATAGATAATACTTTTTCTTTAAGTTAAATCATTTAAGACTTGTAAACATTAGGCATGTTTACAAGCCTTATTTTCGTTTAAGGTCAACGTTCTATGAAAATGTTTTTTTACCTTAAAACAAAAAAGTTATCTCTTTTCTGTAAAAGTAATAACCGGGAGCCCGGCAAAGCTATAGGACGGTTTATTTTAGGGAATGTTGTTTTCTGCTCAGGTGATAAATCAGAAGCAATTTCCATTAAAACTTAATAATTACAATTATCAAATACTATCTTATAATTATCAAATTTGTCATTTTTAATATTAATGAAAACGGCGAAGCTATTAGTTTCAGTCAGACAGCTCAATCCATACAGGAGCATGATCACTTGTTTTTTCCCATCCGCGTACATTACGGTCAACACCTGCAGCAATAAGTCGCTTGTCGAGGTGCGGGCTCAGCAGGAAATGATCAATGCGTAACCCGGCATTGCGGCCATAAGCATTACGGAAATAATCAAAAAACGTATAAATAACTTCATCAGGATACAGTTTTCTTATTGCGTCAGTCCATCCCTGGTCTGTAAGTGTTTTAAAAGCCAACCGGACTTCTGGTCTGAATAAGGCATCATCCAGCCACCGCTCCGGTTTGTAAACGTCCATCTCCGTTGGCATAACATTAAAATCTCCCGCCATTACCACAGGCAAGTCAGACGCAAAGAGTTGAGCTGCGTGGGCAGTCAGCCGTTCGAACCAGCCCATCTTATAGTCGAATTTCGGACCGGGAGCAGGGTTGCCGTTGGGCAGGTAGAGACAACAAACAAGTATGCCGTTAACAGATGCTTCGATATAACGGCTGTGAACATCATCCGGATCTCCGGGAAGTATTCGGCGAACCTCTTCCGGTTGTTCCTTTCGTGCTAAGATGGCCACACCATTCCAGCTTTTTTGTCCGTGCCAGACTGCATTATACCCTGCGTCTTGTATAGCTTTCTCCGGAAATTTTTCCTGGGGCGCTTTTAACTCCTGCAGGCAAACAACATCGGGCGCTGTTTCACTGAGCCAGCGGAGCAGCACGGGCAGCCGTCCATTAATCCCGTTAACGTTATAAGTGGCTATTTTCATAAAAAAAATTGGTGAGATTTATTTGCTGACATTATTAAAAAAAATAAAGTTTGGGTTAAATATAATAAGAACAATAAAAAGGTCATCTTTTTACAGACGACCTTTTTTATTGTTACACTTTTCAAAAATTATTATAATTGTTCTGCCAGGGCTTTTTTACGTATAATGTTTAATGCGCCGCCAGCTTTAAACCATTCAATCTGCTGGTCGTTATAAGTATGATTTGTAATTATACTTTCTGATGATCCATCTGCATGATGCAGCACAATGGTTAAGGGAGTACCGGGTGCAAAATGTATCAATCCTTCAATGTCAATCACATCATCTTCAAGAATTTTTTCATAATCTTCTTTGTGAGCGAAAGTAAGGGCCAGCATGCCCTGTTTTTTCAGGTTTGTTTCGTGAATGCGGGCAAATGATTTTACTAAAATAGCACGGACACCTAAGTGCCGGGGTTCCATAGCAGCATGTTCTCTTGACGAACCTTCACCGTAGTTTTCATCTCCCACAACTATACTTCCGATACCTGCTGCTTTGTATGCTCTTGCAGTTGCAGGCACGGGCCCGTATTCGCCTGTTAATTCATTCTTTACTTTATCTGTACTATCATTAAAAAAGTTTAAAGCGCCAATAAGCATGTTATTTGAAATATTGTCAAGATGACCGCGAAACTTTAACCACGGGCCAGCCATTGAGATGTGGTCGGTGGTGCACTTTCCTCTTACTTTTATCAACAGCCGCAGGCTTTTGATGTCAGTTCCTTCCCAGGTGGCAAAAGGCTCGAGCAACTGGAGACGCTGCGAATCCGGACTTACCAATACCTGTACAGAATCCGGATCTTCTGCGGGGGCCTGGTAGCCGGCATCTTCCACAGAAAATCCCTGGGGAGGTAATTCAAAACCTGTCGGTTCATCAAGCATCACCTGCTCGCCGTCTTCGTTTAACAAAGTATCCGTAAGCGGGTTAAAGGTAAGGTCGCCGGCAAGTGCAAAAGCAGTAACTATCTCAGGAGAAGCCACAAAAGCATGTGTGCCGGGATAGCCGTCGTTGCGTTTGGCAAAGTTGCGGTTAAAAGAGGTAATGATTGAGTTTTTGCGGGTCGGGTCATCAATATGCCGTGCCCACTGGCCAATACACGGACCACAGGCGTTTGCCATTACAACGCCTCCCATTGTATCATAAGACTGCAGCAGGCCGTCTCTTGCTACAGTGTATCGCACCAGCTCACTGCCAGGAGAAATGGTAAATTCTGATTTAACTTTCAGATTTTTATCAACCGCCTGTCGTGCTACAGATACTGACCGGCTGATGTCTTCATAAGAACTGTTGGTGCAAGATCCAATTAAAGCTACTTCAAGCTTTTCAGGCCAGTTATTTGATTTTACTGCTTCTGCAAAACGACTGATAGGCCAGGCAAGATCAGGCGTGTAAGGGCCGTTTACATGCGGCTCCAGTTCATCTAAATTTATTTCAACAACCTGGTCATAATATTTTTCCGGATTGGCATACACTTCAGGGTCAGGACGAAGATGATCCGTAATTCCATCAGCCAGCTCAGCAATATCAGCCCTGTCTGTTACTTTGAGATAATTGCTCATTTTTTCATCATAAGCAAAGATCGAGCAGGTAGCGCCTATTTCAGCACCCATATTACAAATGGTAGCCTTGCCTGTAGCGCTTATCCCGTCAGCTCCTTCTCCAAAATATTCAACTATTGCGCCGGTGCCGCCTTTTACAGTCAGGATGCCGGCTACTTTTAAAATAATGTCTTTGGCCGCTGTCCACCCGCTTAATCTTCCGGTAAGTTTTATCCCGATAAGCTTGGGCCATTTCAGCTCCCAGGCCAGGCCTGCCATTACATCACTTGCATCTGCGCCGCCAACACCGATGGCAATCATACCAAGCCCGCCCGCATTAGGCGTATGGCTGTCAGTGCCAATCATCATTCCGCCGGGAAATGCATAATTTTCTAAAACAACCTGATGAATAATACCTGCACCGGGTTTCCAGAAGCCGAGACCGTATTTGTTACAAACAGAAGCAAGAAAATCATACACTTCTTTGTTTGTATTCATAGCGGCTATCAAATCTTCAGCCGCCCCGTTTTTGGCTTGCACAAGGTGATCGCAATGCACTGTGCTTGGAACAGCAACCTGCGGCCGGCCGGCCTGCATAAACTGAAGCAATGCCATCTGGGCTGTTGCATCCTGCATGGCTACACGATCAGGGGCAAAATCTACGTAGTGCTGTCCGCGTTCAAAGTTTTTTAGCGGCATGTCGGTATGCAGGTGAGCAAAAAGTATTTTTTCTGCTAAAGTTAATGGCCTGCCTGCTTCCTTGCGGGCTGCTTCAATTTTACCGGGCAGTTCTTCGTAAACTTTTCTTATCATTTCTATGTCAAATGCCATGTTCAGGATGATTTAAGTAGTTAAAAAAAAGTTTAGCAAAATTACATGAAAGTATTCTTATTTGAAATCAGATTTATAATTCTGCTTTATTTATTTTGCTTAAATTGCATGTGTAAATCAAGTTCTGTTGAAAAACCAGAAAATTTCTGATTATGAAAAGTGTACGTGAAATTATTGAATTACATGCTTTTGGGGTTTGTGCTGCTATAGGTGCAAAAATGGGAATAGCAACAAGCAGAATACGCATGTGGTTTATTTATATTTCTTTTCTCACCTTTGGTTCTCCTTTAATAATTTACATGGTGCTGGCATTCTGGATTAACATCAAAAACTATATTTATTCTGCAAAAAGAAATCCTTTGCGTTATTTATAGATCATCAGATGGTAAAACAGTAAAAACCGGTGATAAAAATAGAATTTAATCATACTGATTACAAAGAAATGCTTGGTTATTTTGCCGAAGTACTGAAAGGCAAATTAAAGAATAATACTTTGTATTTACCTGCGGGTACCGGTGACGGCTTTATGAAACTCATTGAGCTTCCAAACGGTCTGCAGGGTATTGTTTCCGATTACACTGTAGCACAAGACCTTCTTCTCAACCGGACTAAAATAAACAGCGATTTTTATACGCTTCGCTTTGATGAAGTAATCATTCCTAATACTTTATCTGCAGAAGACATGTCAATATTGCCTGCCGGCGCCAGCCTGGAGAAAACTGCGGTCTTTTTGGGCAGCACTAAATTTGACTGGATGTTTCTAAGTAAAAAGGGAACAAGAGTTAAAGGCGTAAATATTTTATTCAGCAAAGAATGGCTTGAGCAATTTTTAGAAGTTGAAAGCGTTGGTGATATATTAAAGAAATATCTGAGCCTTAAAATGAGCGCTTTTAATTATGAGCCGATGGATATGGAGTATAAACGCCTGCTTGCAGAAATTATTAATACCGGTGCTGATGAGTCTTTAGAAACATTGATAATACAAAACAGGATAATGTTGTTGCTTGAAAGATTTTTTACAACAACGTTTTATAAGATGAGCGACATGCACTTCAATGTGAAGATAAGCAATGAAGATATCAGTCGTGTGAAAATGGTAGAAAAAGAACTTGTAAAAGACTTTTCTGCAGAGCCGCCGGCAATAAATAAGCTTGCAAGAAGCGCTGCTATGAGCCCTAGTAAACTCAAAAACAGCTTTAAAGAGATTTTTGGATTACCTATCGGACAGTATTATCAAAAGCACCGGATGAATAAGGCAAAAGCTATGTTGCTGAGTGGAAAATATAGTGTGAGGGAAGTAGGCAGCGAAGTAGGATACAGCAATTTAAGTAATTTTGCAAAAGCTTTCAGAAAAGCTTTTGACCAATTACCAAGTGATCTTTTGTTCAGATAGCAGACTATATATTTTTATCACGTCAATCCATTGAATCCTATGAATATAATTTTCTGATATGCAGTTAGAAAAACCAGATTTTACAGACCTTTTATATCTTCTTGCCAATAATTTTAAAGCTAAAGTCAGCAAACATCAGTTTACTATAAATCCAATTTTCGGAAAAGGTTACTGCTGGTCTGAAAAACTTCCTTCGGGCATTACTATCATAGTTTCTGATACTTGCTTAAAAGAGAGCTTAACAGTAGCCTGCCCTGAACGGAATAATCATTTTTTTACTTTACAGTTTAATGAGGAAGCAGCAGATGAAACAGAGTTAACTGAAAAAAATAAGAAGAATGCACAGGAATATGAATCTTTTGTAAAATTAAACCATACACTTCTTCCTGAAATTTTTGTATTTCCTGCAGTTAAAAGATTGCGCTCGGTAAAGTTTTTTTTTAATGAAGATCATCTTTCTTTATTATTGGGTAAGCACGCATTTGAAGAAGTACTGGCGAGGTATTTTCCTCTCGAGATGAAGAGTGAAAACCCGGAACCGATTGCAACTGAATACCGGGTAATGCTCGATGAACTGTGGACAGAAAAGATCAACCAGCCTTTAAAGTTAAATTACATTCAAAACAGGGTTTCATTATTACTTGAGAAATACCTTATAAAACTGTATGCAAGAAGAAAGGAGGAAGGTAAAAAAGTAAAGCGAACCGGTGATGAAACCTTAAGACTGATGAAGGTTGAAGCGCTGCTGGTTAAAAATTTCACGGCAAATCCACCAACCATAGACGAGTTGGCTCGTATATCGGCCATGAGCCCTACAAAATTGAAAAATGATTTTAAAACATTGTACGGATTACCTATTTATGAGTACTTTCAAAAAAACCGTATGCTCAAAGCAAAATCTTTATTAGTGCTGGGTAAGTATACAATTAAGGAAGTAGGCCAAATGGTAGGTTACTCAAACCTCAGTCATTTTGCAAATACTTTTAAAAAAGAATTTGGATTTTTACCGAGTGAAATAGCTGCTAAAGGTGGGGTTTTGGTATATTGTGTATGATCAATAGCCCAAAGTTTGAAACCCCTGGTTATGAAAGAAGTCTTTGAAACAAAAATTGCTTCAAAGACTTTGAAACTGCTTCAATATATAACTTTAATTTTAAATCTGGGATTGCAGATGCAGAATCTTTTGCTGCTATAGGTTTTACCGATGAAAGGTGTACAGCAGCAGAAAATTCCGTAAATAAAAAAACCGGCAATTCATAAGCCGGTTTTCAAAACAATTATAAACTTTACTTTAATTCTGAGGATTTATAAGATCAACAGGGTCTTTAGCCTCACTTAATAACCCTTTTTGTATGAGACTGTTTTTTCGGCTATAGCTAAAATATATAATAAAACCGATCACCATCCAGACGATTAAACGTGCCCAGTTTGTCCATCCTAAACCGAAGATCATTGCACTGCAAACTATTATACCAAGAATAGGTACGAGAGGTACAAGCGGTGTGGTAAACTGCCGTTTTATTTCAGGATTCTTTACACGTAAAATCCATACACCTGCACATACTAATATAAAGGCGAACAAAGTGCCGATACTGGTCATATCTCCAACAATATCTCCGGGAACAAAAGCGGCAAACAAACCTACGAGCACAAAAAATATCCAGTTAGATTTATAAGGTGTTCTGTATTTCGGATGAACATCAGAAAACACTTTCGGTACTAAACCATCACGGCTCATGGAGTAAAATACTCTTGATTGCCCCATCAGCATCACCAGTATTACAGATGAAAAACCTGCAAGAATTGCTATAGTGACCAGGTTAGCCAGCCATGTGTAGCCCGGCATGTAGGTTTTAATGGCATAAGCCACAGAAGCTTCCTTTCCGGCGGTTCTGAAATCATTTATACTTGCAACACCTGTAAGCACATGTGCAAAGAGTATATATAAAACGGTGCATACAGCCAACGATCCAAGTATACCTATCGGCATATCTTTTTTTGGATTTTTAGCTTCTTGTGCAGCAGTGGAAACAGCATCAAAACCAATAAAAGCAAAGAAAACCACGCCTGCCGCTCCCAGCATTCCCATAATACCACCAAACTTGTGTGATACTCCCTGTGAATCTGTATAAGTAGAGGGGTCAGGAATATAATTAGCATGATTTACGGGGTTCATGTAAGACCAGCCTAATATAATAAAAACAATAACGATAGCTACTTTCGTGATAACAATAATGCCATTTACAAAAGCCGACTCCTTAGTGCCTCTGATTAACAGCATCGTAAGTAGAAAAATAATAAACAATGCAGGTACATTCATTATCCCATGAACTCCCGTGCCTGATACTTCAAAAGGAGAATGTGACCATTCATAAGGTATTCGTGCTCCGAATATTTCAAGGAACTTATTAAAATATTCACTCCAGGCTATGCCTACCGTTGCAGCGCCTACAGCATACTCCAGCACAAGATCCCATCCGATTATCCAGGCAACAAACTCGCCCATAGTAGCATAAGAATAAGTATAAGCGCTGCCGGCAATAGGTATCATGGATGCAAATTCTGCATAACATAAACCCGCAAAAGCACAACCTACGGCAGCAATGATGAACCCGATGGTAACTGACGGACCGGCATTGTTAGCTGCGGCAGCAGCGGTACGAACAAAAAGACCTGCTCCTATGATTGCGCCCACACCTAAGGCAATTAAATTGCCGGCACCTAAAGTCCGCTTCAGACCCTTCTCGGTGTCATCTGCTTCTGCTATTAATTTTTGAATAGGTTTTTTAGCAAATAAGTTCATAAATTAATTTAATTATTATATGATATTTTAAATGGAAAAGTAGTGATTTATTTATTAAAGATTACTCTTTTACTGCTATTTAATTAATTTGTATTAAAATCCTCTTTTGTTTTAATACTATATTGCATCCCTTATAAATTGCTAACCTGCATGGATAATAATCACCCGAAGCCAACAAACCGCCTGACTCTTTATATTCTTATAGCTATGGCATTGGGTGTTTGCACAGGTTATATCATCAATCAATTTTCTTCTGATGCTGCAAAAGTTACCTTTTCTGAAAATATCAGACTGCTGACAACTATTTTTTTGAGAATGGTGCAAATGATTATTGCGCCATTGATCTTTTCTACATTAGTGGTTGGCATAGCGAAACTTGGCGATTTAAAAACAGTCGGCAGGGTAGGGGCCAAGTGTATGCTGTGGTTTATTTCAGCCTCACTGGCATCTTTGTTTCTGGGAATGGTATTGGTCAATTTTTTTAAACCCGGTGCCGGTATAAACTTCGCTGAAGCAAATGCTGCCGGCGCGACAAATATTATTGGCGAGACAGAAGAACTGACACTGCAGAAATTTGTTGAGCATGTAGTTCCAAAAAGCGTGTTTGAAGCAATGGCTGGCAACCAGATTTTACAAATAGTTGTTTTTAGTGTTTTTTTCGGGGTAGCTACTGCCGCTATAGGCGAATATGGCAAAGTTGTAATTAAAGGTCTGGATGCAGTCTCACATGTAATTTTAAAAATGGTTAACTATGTTATGAACTTTGCACCTTTTGGTGTGTTTGGCGCTATATCGGCTGTAATAGCAATGAATGGCTTAAGCATTTTTAAGTTTTACGGGTTCTATTTTACGGAATTTGTATTAGGCGTAGGCTTGCTTTGGATGGTGTTATTGTTTGCAGGATTTATTGTTTTGCGAACCAGGCTCTTTGTTTTATTGAAATATATTTCATCTCCGTTATTAGTTGCTTTCAGTACCACCAGCAGCGAGGCAGTGTTTCCTAAATTAACCGAAGAGCTTGAGCGGTTTGGGTGTAAAGATAAAATTGTAGCATTTGTGCTTCCGTTAGGTTATTCCTTCAATCTTGATGGCAGTATGATGTATATGACATTTGCCAGCATTGCAATCGCTCAGGCTTATGGTGTTCATCTTAGTTTCGGCACCCAGTTAACTATGCTGCTTGTTTTAATGGTTACGAGCAAAGGTATGGCAGGTGTGCCAAGGGCCTCCCTTGTGGTAGTAACAGCCACGCTTGCTATGTTTAAGATTCCGGCTGAAGGAATTGCATTAATATTGCCTATAGACCATTTCTGTGATATGTTTCGGACCGGTACCAATGTCTTGGGAAATGCATTGGCTACAACAGTTGTCAGCAAATGGGAAAATTCGTTAGAGCAGGAAATTTCTTAATTTTCTTAAAGAAACAAAAATGTATTTTAAAAGAATTTCAATTGATCCGGGAGTAATGTTGGGAAAGCCTTGCATTAAAGGCACAAGAATAACAGTGGAGTTGATATTGGATAAACTTGCAGGAGGGGCAAATATTGAATGGATTTTAGATGCCTATCCGCATATAAAAAGGGAGGACATTCTTGAAGCTATACGTTATGCCAAGGCAGTTTTAACCAACGAGGAAATAATAGAGGCTATTCCGGCATAATGATAGCAGATGAAAGCGTAAATAAAAACCTGATAAATGCTTTAAGAAAGGCAGGATATTCTGTAATGTCTATTGCAGAAGAATATGGAGGTATCAGCGATGAAAGTATTACGGAACTCTCTTTATCTCCTCCCAGCATTATCATTTCGGAAGACAAAGATTTTGGCGAGTTGGTTTATCATCACAAAGTTTCAGTTATCGGTGTTATTTTATTAAGATACAACCCTTCTGAATTTGAAGTTATAAAAAATCATTTACTTGCCTTTATCTTTAAATACAAATCCAACCTTCGCGGTAAATTTGTTGTAATAACTATTAATAAAACCAGAATCAGAACCTTGTAATGATACAATTATTAGCGATACATTTTAAAGATCTGCTTTCGCCGGAGTTTTATATAGAGCATGGAGGTGTCTGGATAATTTTATTTATTGTATTTGCAGAAACCGGTTTGCTCGCAGGTTTTTTTTTGCCGGGCGACAGTTTACTGTTTATTGCAGGCATTTACAGTGATAAGCTTGGTAACGAAATTTTACCCGGCGGCAATGAATTTACCCATCTTCTTATATTAATGGTACTTATATCTCTTGCCGGTATTTTAGGTAACTATGCAGGTTTTTGGTTTGGAAGAAAAAGCGGTCCTTTTTTGTATGAGCGTAAAGATACTTTTTTCTTCAAAAGAAAGTACCTTAACCAGGCACATGAGTTTTATGAAAAGCATGGCGGAACGGCTATTATTTTCGCCCGCTTCCTGCCGATTATACGCACTTTTGCTCCTGTAATTGCCGGTGTGGTCGGTATGGAAAAGAAGAAATTTACTTATTTCAATATTGCCGGCTGTGTGGCGTGGGTTTCGGTTATGTTGTTAGCCGGTCATTTTCTGCAAAAAGTTATCTTAAAACAGTTTGGGTTCGATCTTAAGCAGCATCTTGAAGTGATTGTTATAGGAATAGTGCTTATAACAACGCTGCCTGTTTTAATTAAATTATTCTCCAACTCAGTTACTAAAATTAAATCAGCAAAATAATTTTGCAAATGCAAATGGATAAACGTAGGTATGGAATAATATCAATACCTGTTATTATAGGTGCGTTGGGTTATTTTGTAGACATTTATGATTTGCTGCTTTTTGGTATAATCCGTAAAACAAGCCTGCGTTCTTTAGGATTGTCGGAAGAAATGGTATTAACAAGCGGTGAATTTATTATAAGCGTACAAATGATCGGGTTGCTTATAGGCGGCATTTTGTGGGGCGTAATGGGCGATAAAAAAGGAAGATTAAGTGTTTTGTTCGGTTCCATTATATTGTATTCACTTGCCAATATTGCTAATGGGATGGTTCAGACCGTTAACCAGTATGCTTTGCTTAGATTTATAGCAGGTGTAGGACTGGCAGGCGAGCTAGGCGCCGGAATAACATTGGTATCCGAACTTTTACCAAAAGAAAAACGTGGTTTAGGTACTTCTATGGTTGCCGGTTTAGGGCTGACCGGAGCCGTCGTTGCTTATTTTATTTCTAAAAACTTCGACTGGCGCGTTTGCTATTATATTGGCGGCGCAATAGGCTTGCTGTTACTGGTCTTACGTGTTAGTGTATTTGAAAGCGGTATGTTTCAACAGGTAAAAGAAATGAATGTCAGCCGCGGTAATTTCTTTATGTTTTTTACAAATAAAGAAAGGTTTTTTAAATATGTAAGAAGTATTCTCATTGGTTTGCCAACGTGGTTTGTAATAGGTGTTTTAGTTACTTTCTCTGACCAGTTTGGCTTACACATGGGCGTAGCCGAAGCAATAGATCCGGGAAGGGCAATTATGTTTGCTTACGTTGGTATTTCCATCGGTGATATCGCCATTGGTTTTGTCAGCCAGGCATTAAAAAGCCGCCGCAAGGCGCTTTTTATATTTTATGTTTTAACCATGATATGCATGGTTTTGTTTTTTATACAGCGCAATAGTTCGGCTTCTGTCATGTACCTGCTATGCGGAGGGCTCGGTTTTGCAACCGGTTTCTGGGCTATTTTTGTTACTATGGCTGCAGAACAGTTTGGTACAAATGTAAGAGCGACTGCTGCCACCACCGTCCCTAATATGGTTCGCGGATCTTTACCGTTAATTATTTTGTTGTTTAAATGGTTAAGAGGAGCGACGGATTTTATAACCGGAGGGATTATAACAGCCATTGTCATAATGATAATAGCATGGATAGCTGCTTATTTTACAAAAGAAACATTCGGCAAAGATTTGATGTATGTTGAAACCCGCTAACCTCCTGAAAGGGAATGAAAAGTAACATGAAATTTTTAATTATCCGCTTTTCTTCCATTGGTGATATTGTTCTCACCACACCTGTTGTACGTTGTCTTAAGACACAGGTTGCAGGTGCAGAAGTGCATTATCTTACTAAGAATAATTTTAAGGGAATAATTGAAAGTAATACTTATATTGATAAAATTCATTTACTTAATGATAATAATGAAAATCTGATTAAAAGTTTAAAACAGGAAAACTTTGATTACATTATTGATCTTCATCACAACCTGCGAACGCTGAAAATAAAAAGAGCTTTACAAAAAGTTCCCTCTTTTTCTTTCAATAAATTAAATATAAAAAAGTGGCTTTTAACTGCATTAAAAATCAATGTGCTGCCGCATATCCATATTACAGATCGCTACCTCGAAACAGTAAAGAGCTTTGGCGTAACAAATGATGGAAAAGGCCTGGATTATTTTATTGCGCATAAAGATATCGTGCCTGATAATGATATACCTGCCGCACACTCATTGGGATATATTGGTATAGTGATTGGCGCCGCTCATAATACCAAAAAACTTCCTTTGCATAAATTGAAAGAATTGTGTGCAAAAATTAATCATCCCATTATTTTATTGGGAGGGCCGGAAGACAAGATAGCAGGTGATGAAATCGCTGCAGTTGACGCTGTAAAAATATATAACTCGTGCGGTAAATTTAACCTGAATGAAAGTGCAGACCTGGTACGGAGAGCAAGGCTGATAATTACGCACGATACCGGTCTGATGCATATTGCCGCTGCTTTTAAAAAACTTGTTATAAGCATTTGGGGAAACACAGTGCCTTCCTTTGGTATGACGCCTTATTATGGTAAGACAATTGTTCCAAATGATATATTTGAAATTAAGAATCTTTGGTGTCGTCCATGCAGCAAAATTGGATACAACAAATGCCCTTTAGGACATTTTAAATGTATGGAAAAACATGATATTGAAGAAATTGTAAAAACAGCGGAGGAAAGTGTCAAATGAAGATTTTGTGTTTGAAAGGATAAATTATGTTATCTCTACTTAATATGTCCCGGATAAAATTTTCCGGTTTAGGTGGTGCGGGTTACCTTAAAGTATATTTAGTTTTTCTTTTCAATCCCCGACTATTTAATTGTAGACATTGTTAAGACTTAGGCTTAGATTTCGTAAATTTTTTTTAATCTAAATTTTGTTATTTTTATTTTTTCGCAATGATAATTAAACAACCTGCCTTATCTCTGCCAGAATCAAATGGATTTGCCTTGCCTGTAATTAATCAGCCGGTTCACAGATAATGGCTTTACCCTTGCCGGTGTTCGTTTAATTTAAGTATAGTACCGCGTGAGCATTACGCATTGTATCGGTAAGTGTTCCTGATGCTTTTAAAGGGGTGTACCTGATACCTGTGAACCGTCATATTTACCTTTTTGGTTTAAACAAACGGAATAACTATGCATTCACAAGCTTTCGATCTTCATCGCATTTTTTGGGGAAATGCATCATTCACTTACTAGCGGCTATTGCCAATGCAATATTTAATGCAATGGGAAAACGCATTAGAAGTTTACCGATAACGCGGGATAAGGTAATGGCTTAGCTGATAAATGAAATTGTTTATCGCTTTGCTTTCTCTTTCTTCATTGTGCTTAAAAATTCAGGTGTAATGCCCAGATAAGAAGCAATATATTTCTGAGCGATTCTCTGTTCGAGGTCAGAAAATAATTTTTGAAAATTATGAAAACGGTCTATTGCCGGTCTTGACATTGCAGAGGTCATCCTGCGTTGATAAATAACAAAACCATTTTGCGTAAGTATGCGGAAGAAGCGCTCAAACTTTGGTGAGAAACTATATAACTCTTCCAAAGAATCAATACCAAGTCTTAATACATCTGTATCTTCCAAAGCGTCAATAGCATAAAACGCCGACTTTTGTGAATATAGGCTGGCAACATCAGCAGCCCACCAGCTTTCCGCAAAAAAATTCACAATGTGGTCATTGCCATTATCATCTGTGTGATACAAGCGCAAGCATCCTTTTACCACAAACGAAACAGCTTTGCAAATATCTCCGGCATTCAACACCCTTTCTTTTCGTTGATAAGTTTTTGGCTGAAGGCGGTTAATAACTGCCTGTTGTTCATCTTCATTAAGATGAACATGTCTTGCAAAGTTGGCTAAAATCAAATCATACATAATGTATAAAGCCGTTGCTCTAAAAGCATATAGCGATACGCAAAATAATTTTTATATTCGAGTCACAACAGGTTTTTTCAATTTATCCAATTTTCTATTGCCATGTTTACTTCGGCGGGTTTTTCCAGCATCATTTCATGACCGGCATTGATGATAATTTCTGTAAGATTGGTGCAATCTTCACGCATGGGATTGGCGAAATTGCTGTTCACCGTTTTGCAGATAGCATCGTAAGCAGCATGAAGAAATAATACAGGTAAATCAAGTTGTCCAAATTTTAGCGAACGCGATGCATAGTCAATATTTGCTTCAGCATTCATATACCAGGCATCAGCACCTTTGAAACCTGTTCGGATGAAAGCATTCACAAGGGTATCAAAATCTTTCTGCGTCATTAATGTTGTATCGCGTTCCATTTCAGGCGCTTTATGTGCTGCACCAAACCAACCTCCTCTTGCACGAACGGTTGATGAGACGGCTGGCTTATCTGCTGCCTCCGGCTGGCTTGTTCTGTACAGCATTTTGAATGTGGCTTCAATATCTGCTTCAAAATCTTTTGCTACCTGTAAAAAATGTTCGCGGTAATAAAGAAAATAATCCCATTGACCAACAGGATATTTTTCTTTGGGATATAAATCTCTATTAATTAATGGCAGCAAATTCAGTAATTCAAAACCTCGTGCTATGTAAGGTACGCACATATTAATAACGCCACTGCAGCGTTCTGCATAATGTGCAGCCAGGGACCAAACAATCGGCGAACCCCAATCATGACCAACCCATATTGCAGGCTTGCCGCCTAAAGCATCATGCAACTCAACCATATCCTGTGTAATTTCTTCAACGCTGTATGCAGCAGTTGATTCATATACTGATGAACCGCCATAACCACGCATATCAGGCGCAACACAACGATAACCTTTCGCTGCAAAATATTCAAGTTGTAAGCGCCATACTATACTTAACTCCGGCCATCCGTGGATAAATATAATAAGTGAACCATTCGAAGGTCCGGCTGCAAGGTATGTGGTGCGATGACGCTTACTTTCTGTAATATCTGTTGTTATAAGATTAGTCATGATTTCTTTAGAAAAATTAGTAATTGATTTAAGAAGGCATTTCGAGTTTTGCAGTCGCAATCAACCGCCAGTCATTCAATGCGGCGTTTCTGTGTTTTTCTAATAAAAGCAAAGCATCAATTATGACTGATAAGGCTAAGCTTTATACCGTAACTGTTGTCTTCATACTTAGCCGGAGGCGGATTTCTTTGCCAGTTCCAGTAGAGAAATTCTTTATAAATCAGACCTATTCCTTTTGCGTACACTTCAACGCCATAAGTTCTTATCTGCACGTCCAAGTTGGGATCAAACGGACCTTCAGGATTGGTCTCATCATGCTGAAAAACGGTAACAGTACTGTCGTAAGCCGTATTAAGCACAGTATAGCCAGAGTCTGTATTTCTGTATTCATATTCCCAGTTATCCAGGTATCCCAAGGTTGAATTTAACGACCTGGTGTCAATAAAAGAATGAGCGAGCCACGAATAGCCTTCGATAACAGGCGCATGCAGCTTTAAAAACCTAAGGTTATTATCTACATATTCGATCCATTGATCTGTGTGAGTAGCTGTAAAAGTTGCTGCAAAGTTCCAGGGTTGCAAACCTGCAGTATCCCGCGTGAACCTGAAAATGCGGTAAGAAAGGCGGCCCGAATTGTCGGTAAAGGTTGACTCTATCGTGTCTTTTGCCAGGTAACTTTTTACTGCCAATGCAGAGCCGAAAGAAACCGGTACTGTAGAGTCTAACCTGTACAAAAAGGTTTTGCCAACTTCTAACGGAAAATAATCATTTAAAGAAGCTGTCTTCAACGTCTCAGACTCCTTTTTGCATCCAAACAGAAAAACTAATAATATGACAATAAAAGCAAATGATATTTTCATTAAGAAATATTCAATTGGAAAGATAAGAACTTTGGAGAAACTTTAAATAATAGAATAGATAAATAAAGCGCTGCCTTTGGTGTTCTTCACCAACAAATACCAATCATGCGTTATAGTGTGTAATAAACTCCCATTGACTTGTGTTTTTAATGTAAAAAGAAGCAGAGGAATATTTGTAATCTTCAGCAAAGCTGCAAACCCCTGCTGCTACCGGATTTGAATGTATGTAGCCAAGTTTTTGTTTAAATACACTTTGTGTCCACAATGATACGCTTAGAGCATTTCTTTCCCATATTTGGTATTTTCTATCCTTTGCGTTTACCCTAAATATTTCTAATACATTTTTGTAATTATTTCTCAAATCTTTAATTATCATTTGTGCAGTATATTTCAAAAAGATAGTTGAACGTCTTTTGCATGATAATTTGCCTGCACTTGCCATATAATATGGATATGATTACTCATTACTGCGAAGCCATAAACTTTTATCCGATTTTCTTTTACAAGAAATTGTAGGCTCGATACAATTATGTCTTTGTATTTATCCGGCTTTAGTAAATGCTTCCACTCTAATGTTGTTGCAGTAAAATAATCAGGATAGTATTCACTAAAGGGCACCTCTAAAAACCGATTTAACAATAAATTTATTTTGTAATTATTTGTAATTAGTTGATTTGTAGTATATTACACTATTATGAAGCGATTTAAACGACACAGAGACTATGGATTTTTCGATC
>JAABUK010002406.1_pt1 | contig 33562 bp, 35 predicted proteins | sample 5559141 | NCBI WGS metagenome assembly JAABUK01 (sample SAMN10711869, study PRJNA513367) | rock metagenome | isolation source: Antarctica rocks | place: Antarctica: Victoria Land, Pudding Butte nord | collected 2016-01-03 | reverse complement strand
AATAGGTTGAACCCTTTGTGTACTAATGACGCACGTCGAATTACCGATATTGCGCAAGAGTAATCTCTACATAGATATAGCATTTAGAGCCTTCTCCTAAAGGACGGAATGCTCTTTGCTGTATTTGGCGTACATGAAGTCTAAGACAACACATTAATGACTGACGCAACGAAAGAATTAGAATCTCATCAGCTTCAATCTGCAAATCACGTCGAGTCTTTGTTTATCAAATGCATAAGGTACGTTGACAGCAGCCAGATAGAGCGAACATCGACCGACAGTCTACATCCATCACAACAAACACTCACCCTACACAATACTTCGCAGCACCAGTGCAGAGTATCCCCTTTCAAACTAGAAATCGTTCCACCTGTTTTCGATGATCTTCCAATATGGGACAAAATGTGTTTAGCGATTCTGGCAGCGAGGAAGAGTCGAAAGGTTATCAGGTCAATCCGCAATATACTATCACTCCTGGGGATAGTCATGAAGAAAGCGCAGCTGTGGTGATGCCAGAGTCTCACAGCCTCTCACAGAGAGTCGAAAAGCACCGCCAGCAGCTTTCAAGAATCACATTCGTGGCATCACCATACTTCAACGAATCAGAACTTGATCCAGCCTCAAGCTCAGTCAATATTCTAGGCCCCGATGTTCACACCATGACGTTCCGATTTGCACCTGCTGAAAGCACAGCTACAGTTATGGCAAGAGCTTCCGAGGCTTATTTGCAGAGGATCCAGAAGAACCGCTGGCGCCTTTCAAGAATGACATTCTTAGCATCATCACCCAAGTTCGACGAATCAGAAAATGGTGCAGCCTCAGCAAGCCCAGTCAATGTTCCAGACCGCAGCCAGCGACCCCGAGCCTCACAATTTCGAGATACATGGTTCCCTTCCTCAGAACCAACTCCAGCAAGCCCAGTCAACGATCCGCAGCCCAGCGATCAACGCCCAGCATTCCGATTTCAAAAGCCTTTGTCGCTCTTTTCAGAGCCAGTTCGAATCCGATTCATCGACAATGCGCAGGACTGCAAGCACCATACCTTCTTTAACATTATCAACCGCATCCCCGACCACTCAAGGTATCCCCACGCTTATTACGGAGGCTTTTGGAGCTGCGTGCGTTTTCCAAATATCCATGTACCAGCAAATAGATCATCCGGCTAACGTATGATAGCCCTTTTGCAAGTACGTGGATGATAGTGGAAATGATTTAAGGGTCTTCCTAAACCAATATATCTTTGCGTATTGTCCGGAGTGCGGGCAGCCTAGGCATTACGGGTCTGCACAACAATAGGGGGGTTATGCGATTATCTGCAAGATAAATCTGTTCTAAGGATCTGACTTAGAGGTAGACGGGGTTTACGGAGGAAGGTTGCACATCCGTGAGTTTATAAGCTTAGTAGATAACAGTCAACAGAACGATGTCTAGAAGGTCATTCTATCAACTCGTGGCGGTTTAAGAATGGACATGTCAAAAATCGGTCAAGCTCTTTTGTCTTTGTATTCAGTTGTCGCCGAAATGATCGTAAATGAACTTCAATTAATGATAGACTTCTATTATTTGTTGGAATATCGTTACTACTACGATTGATTGCTATTTCACGACTTTCTGCACTCTCTGATAACAAAGATTTGCCTCTTGCACACCTTTGACACTGCTACCTCACAATTAGACATAGCCGTGCGTCTATGCTGAGCCACCGCGCGTCTTCAATGAGATGTAGCTTTCTTGGCAAGGTTCGCAAGAGCTTTGAGTTTCCAATATAGCTCCATCGTCATGCCAGTACTCTGTTCATCTGCTAGATATCCTATTCGCACCTGTTTGTCTACTAAACTTGCTTCCTCGATCTAATAATATACAGTCGATACGTGCTACTTTGCAACATATATCTTACTTTCTAAAAAATCATGTTTCTTAAGAAGTTTCTGTTCTGTTATCCTCCGTATCCAACAAAGATTTCCATGCTCTTTTAGCCTGTATATATCTCATTACTCTGTACCACTACTGGCAGCACTTTACTACCCCATTTGACCATTAAGCTGCAGATATCCTTGCCCCCCCGCGAAATAACAACAATGTCCCCCAAAGCAGTTCTCATAACAGACATCAGCGCCGACGGTATTTGCTCCGCCTTAGCCCTCGCCTATCAAAAGCGCGATTGTACGTCTTCGCCACAGCCCGCATGCGCGAAAAAGCGGTGTATCTTGCCCCATTGCCCAACGTCGAGATCCCCGATTTAGATGTCACTTCTGCCAAGTCCATTACTGCCCCCGGGAAGCTTGTAGAGGCTAAGATGGGGAGAAAGGCCTAGAAATCTTGGATAGTAATTCTCGTGAATCCCAAAATTTAAACTACAGAAACGTTTGACGCATTACAGGACCGTCTTTTTGAGGTGGCGGAGGCTTAAACGCATGACTGCCCGGACGAAGACACATAGTGTGGCTAAAAAGAAATAACCCGTAACCGTGGAGAATAACGGAAAATGGCTGCTGCAGCTCTTCTTCATAAGATTTCATCTTTTGAGGAAATAAGATCCGTCATGCTCCCCAGCCTGAGCTATGCGCTGAAGGAAAGCGAGCGCACGAACAGAGTTATCCCATCTCTTTCTCCCCTCACTCTCAATGCACTCAGCCAAAAATGCTTTCTCGCCCACCTAGCCACCGCCACAAACCCTATCGCCCGAGAAAAATCCATATTTTTACCTCTTTCAAGCGACTTCAGAGATCTAGTTTGCCTGTCAGAGCATCTCATATAATAGGGCTGAAGTTCTGAACCAGAAAAATCAAAATCAAAAGTCAAAGATTTTTTTCAATTGGAAAACCCTTCAATTAGACATAATCTACTCTCGACCATATCTTCTACATTTGCTATCCTTCAAATTAGGTTTCCTTCCAGGTATCTGTGCACGTAGGTTTGGACAAAGATATTATATCTCAAAGCAGCGTATGCGAGAGGCTGAAACGTGATAGAATGTCAAATATTCGTCTCTCTTACCTAGCAACCACACCAACAACGTATTCCATCCGCAGCCAGTCCCGCTGGACCCTCTACTCGTACAAACCTTTCCTTTTCTAGCCCCAAGCCCATTCCTCCCCCAACTCCCCTTCACGTCACCAGTGCCCACCGCATCCTCCCACACTCGCTCAGTGTAGAAAGCCCATTGATTTCTTGCGAAACCCGCCCGCCGCGTTTTCTAGCGTCAATCAGACGATGTCTCGGTAATATTAGCACTAGAATGAACGCTGCAGAGTCGGGGATCGTGTGTTTCAGGGCTCTCCGGCGGTTCTAGGCTTGCGATGGTGCATGTGAACTGTGGTTTCTATCGTGTATCCTCCACATTTTTATCCCTCACCCAACCCTTCACACCCTCTGCCCCCGCGCCTTTCGCTCCCCCTCTCCTCCCACATCCCCACTACTTGAAAACATATTCATCTTCACCTTACTAAGAACCTCTTCGTAGAAAATTCATGCATCTTTCAACTGTATGCACCAGTGTACAGAATCCTTATTTCGGCAGGTTTGAGAAGGTTGAGATATCCGATGAGTTTGGCACTAACAAGCTGTGTCGACGAAATGGGAAAACGGAAGACGAGGGAACGAGAAGTTTTGTGTCTGACTGAGCACGAGTCTGATTGAGCAATGTGTCATGAATGTAACGAGTACGGACCGCAAAATTCACGACAAGTTCATAAGCGTACGAATCTTGAAATTGCAGTACTGCAAGAGTCGAGTTTCGAAGAGATGGGAACGTTGATTTGGGTTCTTTAAAGAACTGAGATAGGAAATGGGGGAACGAGGGAATGAGGATGGGTGCATGCATGCACAGGAGTATTGCTGGGTAGATGCATATAGGTATAGATGGCTACCTGGGAATGCGTTTGTAAGGGTAACGACAAGGGTGGGGATAAAGAGTTGTATTAGATGGATGGGCTAATGGATAAATGTACGGTAGGTGTTGTGATGGGTGGTAGTAGTATCGCAGGCCGTCACTCCGTTTTTAAGTGACGGAAACCCTGGCCATTTCACCACTCCCCTCATCATTTTCTCTTCCTCTCACCTCCTCTCTTCTCCCTTTCTCTCCCCCCTCTCCTCCCCTCTTTTTTCTCATTCCTCACCTCTTCTTTCTTTTCTCTCATATTCCTTCCCTTCCTTTCATATAAATTAGCCCTCAAACACTTGAGTTAACTGAATTCATAAATCAACCATCCTCACCCCGCTAAATCGACGCTGCTGATGTTGGAGAAGTAAGATGAAGAAGGATGGAGCGTGCATGCATGTATTAGGATGTTGGATTGGCGGTGACCAATTTCGTGAGATGAAGTGGTTAAATGGGTTGGTAGACGTTGTAAGGGAGTGAGCGTGGAAAGATGGGTGATGATTGTAAGTATAAACAAGGTAGGTAAAGCTCGGGAGGGTTCTGGAGTATAGAAGGTTGAATTTGGGACCAGGAGTTATGAACTGTTGAATACCAAATATCAAGTCTCAAATCGCAGGCGTAGTAGGCATTACTGGCAGGCACACAAATCCCTTATCCACCCTCACCCCCTATCTTCCCCCATCCCTAGGGCCTTAGTATCAACTCGCATGCAATCATACCTTCCCCAACCTCCCAAATCGCAAATCACACACACCTTCCCTTCGTCGCTCCCAACTCCTTCCCTCTCCATCCCCTCCCGCCTCCCCTCCCTCCTTTTATCCTCATAAGCACACTAACTACACCTCAAACAATTCCCATGCCCACAACCACATGAGAGCCCGCTCCAGATGTCGGTTCCGCATTGGCAGCAGGTCCAGAGGGGCGTCATGCCGTGGAAGCCGGTGGTTTGGGTGTGGGGTCGGGTGGTGGCGGTGGAGGGGGTTTTGGTTGAGGGTGGGGAGGAGACCTCTTTGGTGGGTTGGGGGGTTGGTGGGGACATTATTTTGTTGTGGTCGGTGATTAGTTGGGTTTGATGGTGGTGGTTGAATGGTGTGCTTGTTTCGGGGATCGGCGTTGTTGGTTGTTTGGTTGTCTGATGTTTCTGATTGGTAGTGTTTGCTATTCGGTACTTCTTTAGACTCGGAGATGTATCTTGCAGGAGAAAGAAGGACTTGAAGAAACGCTCGTGCGGTATATATACCCCCCCTTTGCACAGTTAATCCATAAACCATGACTCGCCAGTGACTCCCAAGATCATTCCATGCTCAAGATTTTGACGTTAGGGGAGATTTGACTGGTATCGCTATACCTTTTGGAGGTGGAAATGGGAATATCTGCTGACGTGGTAGCGGTTTTGGTGCTTTCGATAGGGGCTGAGTAAGTGTGGGAAAGATTCACGAAAGGATATGAGTGGATGGTTGAGAATGTGAGTCTTGCGGCCTTTCACCCTTCCCGTATTCTAGCAAAGCAATGAAGAGAAGGAGTGGGGACAGTGTGTCACGTTCTTCGTTGATTGAACGAACAATGTTAGGTAAGAGGTAAAGTTCGAAGACCGCGAGAACTTAGACCTGTGCTGGCACAACTTTTCTGCTGGTCGAATATGACTAGAGTTGATTGCACGTTTTGCAATCCCAGACGTATCTCTCCAAGAACAGGCCTTATAGCTAATGCTCTTATGCTGCGGTTTAATAAGTGGCAAGTGCAATGCAAAGCAACATCGCAACAAAGCAAGATCGGTAATGGAAATGTCGGACGAAAGCCAAGAAAGTTCGTGGCTCAAGGAGACGAGCCTGCCGGAAATACATATTTGATGCCAGTTTGGTATTTGGGATTTGTACAAATGATCTGCCGTCGTAGCCAGAGCTGGCTGGCGCTGAAGGGCTCGGTGAAACGAGGCGGATACTTCCGGCTTGTAGGTCCCTGAATAGCAAAGCTTGAGGGTGAGGCTCAACCCAATGGAAACGAGCTATGTTTATCGAGAGACTGAATGATTTGTCCACTCTCGCTGTTCGCGTACCCTTGACTTTAAAGCGCCTTTCTTCCAAAAGGCCTACTTCAAATACCAACAATGACTAGAAAAGCTGGTAGGAGCCACGCCCAAACATTATTTGAAACGCGCCGTGTATGACGTTTACAGGGAAGCGGATAATGGATGTAGTACCGTATGAAAGTATAGAGCCCGGGTTTTCAGTATTCGAATGGAACAAGTACGACCAGAGGATCTCTTGACCGGCTAGGGTAGGCCGCGCCTGCATTGACCTATAGTCCTATGAGCTTGAGTAACGGTCGCAGGCAGCGTCGGTTTCACTGCTCCGTAAATGTTGGTTACGGATAGTCTCAAGTGAGAGCATCCATCCCGTTCTATCGAGTAGCCTTCAACCCCCTTTGGAGCATCCTGGAACCCAGTCTCGCTAGAGCCCGGTGGACAATTGCCTCCATCATAACTCATATTCCGGTATTTCGCTTTTGCTTTCCCGACGTTATAGTCTAGCTTACCCTCTGAAATATTCCACAAACTGCCGCTCAAAAGCTCTGTGGGCAGGCTTATGTTCCCTGACTACGTGGAACAGAGGGGGGAAATCTACCAAGTCTATCGCAGATGCCGCGACCACCATGTCTTCTTCATCCTGGGATATTCGTCTTTCCCATACGAGTTCCACCGTGTGTGGCCATAGCTTCAGGTTTTTTCCAAGTCGAGCTTTCCAGTACGGTTTTTGGATACCGTCGATTCGATCGTCTAGCTTGAAACTGACCTTTCAGGGCTTGTTGGAAATACCCTGCAAAAGGACATAGTTGACACGCAGTGACATGAACCATGGAGTAGGAAACACCAGATTCTGAATGGTCGACGTACTGTACAAGGATGAGTTATGTAGAACGTCGTATTGCTTAAACGACTTAGTAGGATTTGTTAGTTCTTGGTCAGAGTAGTATAATTGGATATCGGGAGCTTTAATACTATAACACAAGAGCTTTTTAACAGCTTTTTAACAGCTTCGACACTATCTTCTAGCTCAACTTGAAGAACTGTTATGATAAACTTATTGAGATCTTTGATGAAGATTTCCTGGCATCTTGTCGGCCCCAAAGCCAAGTCATCGTTGCCTACTTGTGTGCGTTGCTGCAGTGTGGTAATCCGAAGTCAAGGCGCCGTTCAAGGCTTGGTAAAAATTGACTTGCATACTTAGATTAGCCTCTACCATAATATCAGAGACAATGGATGCGGCGCTGTCGAGATAATGCCGAAGTACATAATTGTAATCCAGGCTGACCTTAGCTCTGTCTGTCTCTGCTATTGGTATTTGCGTAGCCTTGACGTCCTCGATCTGCCGCAAGATGGCTGGCAGCTTCTCTTGTAGCTCTTGGATATGAGCAGAAACATTTTACCTCACCTTTTGAAGCTGCAGCATTTGCAACTCACAGATTGTGTCTTTAGGAATGTAAGCCAAGTCATAGTTGAATTTCCTCCTAAGAGCCAAGTACTGACATTTGGAGTGCGCAAAAGCTACTTTCCCTTTGTGATCATTGACGGCAGCATCTTTGTCCTATGGTAATTTCTTCCGTTATTTTTTTAGTAGTGTTTACTGGGCTAGGTTTGGCGCCTTCTGTATCGGGTAAGGCATCTACTCTCAGCCTATTGCTGCTTTTTTCACGGCATAAATCGCTCTCCCTTCGCCTTCTCTTCTTCCTTACTTCACATTTCCCTGTTGCGGTTTCTATTTCGGTCCTGTGACCAAATCGCTTGGACCTCTCCCCCATCGGCAGCCGATCCAGTCGATACGGATGAGGGATCTCTTGCAGCCACTTCATCATTGTGTCTCCTACAGGGTGAGTAATTCTTCCGACTGCGCCGCCATGCGTCGGCTGGCGAGCTGCAGCTGAAGAGCCGATCTTTCTCCACATGACCTACCTTGAAGGGTCTTCTATACAAATTTTCTTCGTATACATACCTCGAACTGGTTTTCCAACTGGTGACCGTCGTTCGAAGAGTCCCACTCCTTCTGAATAGCTTCCTCTATCTGCTTTCTCGTCAAAAACGAACTGAACCTGATATGAGCTTCGAAGATTCCGTTCTAGTCGAACAACACGGATTCATCTTTCCGAATGCTAATGGTGCGAAGGAGAGCTTTCAAAGCTTCACCTTTGAGAATATCAGTAGTAACATTGACGTCATCGACGTCATTGATGTCATCAACACTGACAGATAGATAATCTCTTTGACTTCTGATTTGATGTCTCACAGACTATAGTAAATACTTCTGATACGAGTGAATCTATTGCCACGGCCAGAATCACCTTCAGAAAGCGCACTTCTGTGAAGGCTCTCCGTCATTTTGATCATATGACTCTTCGTCATATAGTCAAAGTCACCGATTTGCCTTTAATCACGATGATCAACATAGTCAATGAACCAGAGACTTTCCGTCGAGAACGTGACCGTCCTCGACTTATCGATACATCACTGAGTGAAGGCAAGCCGATTCCTCGTGTTATTCTTCGTCAGAAAGGGCTTAGCTATAGCTAAACGACGGTGATATTCATGCTCATTTAGTGTTCAATGAATAGTATCTTCAGTCATATTCAGGCCTAAATGTTGACTCACCTTCGAGTAGGTTATCTGACGTTCCTCGACGCTGACGATGACGCAGTCAATTATTCGCATTCTGATTGATGTATTGATAAGTCAAGAATGATCACGTTCTCGACGGGAAGTCTCTTGTTTGTTGGCTATGTTGATCACTGTGATTAAAGGCAAATCGGTGACTTTGGCTATATGACGAAGAGTCATATGACCAAAATGACGAAGAGTCTTCACAGAAGTGCGCTTTCTGAAGGTGATTCTGACCGTGACAATAGATTCACTCGTATCAGTAGTGTTTACTGTAGTTTGTGAGACATCAAATCAGAAGTCAAAGAGATTATCTGTGTCGATGACGTCGATGACGTCGATGTTACTGATATGCTCAAAGGTGAAGCTTTGAAAGCTCTTCTTCGCACCATTAGCATTCGGAAAGATGAATCCGTGTTGTTCGACTAGAGCGAAATCTTCGAAGCTCATATCAGGTTCGTCTTTGACGAGGAAGTCAATTGGTTGAGATAAATTCACGTAGATAGAGATTTGAATGAAGCTTCGATAACGTGTAGGACTGCCGGAAGTTTGATAGCTAACATCAGAAGAAGAATCAAAGGTCACGGTAGAGGGAGTATTAGAGCTAGACATGATGTAGTCGTAGATGTAGCTGTAGATGTAGCTGTAAATGTAGCTGTGAATGTAGCTGTAGCTGTAGCTGTAGATGTAGTCAATGATGAAAGTCTGAAGAACACGAACCAGGAATTGCTCGAGACAAATGTCGATTTTATACTCAAATTGACCTGTTTGTTTACTCAATTCCCTGCTTACCTTTCTGAAGCTATTCAACATCAACAGAGCCACAAAACCTCAAAGCCCATAGCAACGACGAGCTTGTTGAACAATTCCCGTGTCAAGATGATCATTTCAGGCCGAATTGCAGGCCGAGAGCTTCTTCAATCTCCACCGTTGAGCGCAGCGTTGGAGACGTGTCTATGTACAGTACTGTAGAGGTCGCCGACGAGGTAAGAAGTAGGATTTGGTGGAGAGTAGCGATGTTGGTGGAGAAAAGAAGGTGATTTGAGAGGTGATTTGGTAGATCCAGGCCTTTCAGCTAATCTGCACCAAACGTTGGTTATTACCTAATATGGAAGCTTATTCAGCCTCACTGGCGGCCTTATGATTGGTGGAAACTTGAATATGAGGCGAAGGTTCCAACTACTGTACCGTATTCTCAACAATTTCCAACAAAAAATGACTGTGGCAACTATGTAGTTCTGGAATATTGACTGTCCGGAGGCAGGCCGTAATATTTTATACTACCTCGTGCAGTAGAATGTTGCACTTGGAATACCGAGAAAGCTTAGTAAGCTTCTTTAGTATCTTACCTGGGGTTCACTCTCTGGCGCAACCTGTCAGCACCGGCAACGTCCTGCTTGGCTTACTGATCAGTCGAGCCTTCCGTGGGCATCGGGTTGATCACGAGAAAAATGTACCGTATAAGGTATTCTAAGATATTGGTAGGTGACAAACGATAAAAACCTACTCTGACGATCTTCATGAATAGCTTCCACGCCGACGAACTAGCATGCAATTATATACGTTATTTGGATATGTGCAATCCAAAAGCCTTGGATTGAGATCGATTGATTACTGCTGCCACTATTTGCCGCCATGCCGCGAAGTGGGAGATGCGATGCATGTAAAATAAGGAAAATCAAGGTAAGTACACCATCGAATAGGATCTTGTTAGTGTCTTACTGGGTCATGATGGTTGATGGCCCGGCTTAAGATCCTCTGTCATTAATGACTTTGGTGTGGGAAAAATAGTGTGATGAAGGTGTTCCGCAGTGCCAAAGGTGCATCAACTCTGGCAAAACCTGCCCTGGATACCGAAGCGAGACGGAGTTTGCATTTCGCGATATGACTTGCCTTGCCGAGAAGAAGGTTGAGTCTCGTGTCCGCAATATTTTCAGAGCGCGAGATATGGCGGAACAAGGCGTACCAAGGCCTTTTGCAGTGACGGATTGGCGAGAAAACGCCGTCACCCGCTTCTTCACCGATTATGTCCTGGATTCAGATGCTGTACCGAACACGACGATAGTATTACCAGGACTTTATGGCAGCTCAGATGCAGGCGCCTGACTCAAAGATGCTCTCTATGCTGCAGCGTTCGGGAACGAGGCAAATCAGCTCGGTCTGAAATGGATGGCCATTGAAGCTAAAGCGGCATATGGCCGTGCACTAGCGTCTCTTTCGAGGGTATTGCAGGACCCTGTAGAAGCTTTGAAAGATACTACACTGGTTACACCCTTTGTGATAGGCTTGTGCGAAGTAAGACCAATCCCGGGTTTGCCCTACATCAGGTTTGAAAAAAGGGAGGCTGATTGTCCCGGGACAGGTTATCAGTGGCTACCTGCCAACCGGTACTCTGATGGATCATCATCACCACCGTGGTCGAATGTCATTGCTTCGCCTTCGTGGCAGCCATCAATTCAACTCTCCGATAGGCCGATGCCTTTTCGGTGTCCTGCATGAACAAGCTGTGAGCCACTAAAAGATTCATATCTGCCTCAAAATCTCACGTTACTCACAGGACCACACAGATCATTAAGTGCTTGACCAGGCACGAGAAACCCCTGGAAGAAGCAGGCGCCTGGATTCAGGTTTTCGGAACCAAAGGGCCTCCCCAGAAAATAGCAGAACTCAGCATCCATACTGCTCAAATATGCGCTGAAGCCCAACTCCTTTTTGATAGCAACGAACACAGCAAGGAATGGAAACATGGCCTCCTCGAAATCATCAAAGACGCCACTGCCATTGATCTCCTGTACCAGAGTTGGATTGACAAGTACTCCCGCTCTGAAATCTGGCGCTATCAGACCGTCTATCTGTCTCCCGATGAGGCTCTTCCCGCCGATGGGATGGTGCAGGTGCATCACGACTTCTATACCGCATACATCTGGACCTCATGCCGCAGCAAGCGTGCCCATTTGCACGAAGTCTCCTTGCACTGTCTTTCTCTCCTTGGCTGTCATTCAGAGGCCACAGATCTATCCTCGAAGCTCAAAAGCCTAGACTTAGCCGAGAATCTACTCGCGCGCTTCAGATGCATCATTGAAGACATGGTCTCGAATATCTGCGCCGCTGTGCCTTTCATATTGGGAGATATCGACCTGACGGGGAAATTGGCACCGGAAAGGAAGAGAATGCCTCTTGCGGGGTATATGCTTCTCTGGCCTTTGCATGTGGCGAGGGCAAGTATGAATAAGGGTAGTGAGCAGGAAACCTGGGTAAGGAGGAGGTTTGAATTTATAGATAGCAAGATGGGAATCAGATTTGGTCGACTTATGGCAAACAAGGTCAAGAAGGAACCTTGGAACTTGAGTTGATGAGGCGGGAAGATGTGCCTGATTTAAGTTCGATGTTTTCGATGTTCGGATATTCAGTTCCAGGACTCAACAACAGCACAAATCTTCGCCAGACATGGTTTGTAGGGCCACATTTATTGAAAAGTGGGTTATCTGGACAGCGTATCATGGGGGACGTCGGCAACAGAGTTTTCATCAATAGCATGAGTGGCACATACATGATTCTTTATTCACTTTGTTCGCGGAATATAACACCTCATATGGTGTAACTTCAACATTCAGTGAGAAGGCTTTGACGGAGTCAAAATACCGCATTGCACGTATACCCAGGGGAAAGAAAAGAAGAAAAAAACACAAAGCGTGGAAAAAGATAGTCGCAACCATGGCTCTAATGTAGGTGATCTATTGAAAAACAAAGCAGAGACCGCGACGTTCGCCATCTAGCAGCATGCCCCCAGGATCAATTGTGTGTTGCACAATTGATGCCCGCAGGACCCGGCTCCAATGCTGTCCTCGGGTCGGTATAGTTGTACTCGGGAGACTCGTTTCCCGTGATAGCCTTGGACACCAACGCCGAGTCTAACCATGCACGTACCTGTACGATGACACTTTCGGTGTTCCAACGGGTGACCCAAGAGAACGTGTTGTCGTAGTTGAGCCCTGTTATACAAGAAAGGTTAGGCTGCTATACTTTTTTTGATGCAAAAATCCCTCTCCGGGGTTCATGAAGGAAAGAGGCGGGCTGATTGAGGAGGAAGATGGGGGAGGGACTATTTACCATTCTTACAAACACCTGTTGCGTGCAACTCTTGTGCACTCCATTCCTCGTCTCCGCCACCAACGACGTGAACAAGTTCCAGCGAGGACGTGCCGGGGACCAAGGTGTTTGCCAGGCGCTCTATGGCATTTGTGAGAAAGATGGTTCGGTTGTGATACTCGCCGGCGAGAGGGTGGGTGCCCATGAGCGTCCAGTGGACATTAGGCGCTACCTGAGCGAAGAAAGCTGGGAAGTTGTCTTCGCGGAGGTAGTTGAAGACTTGTGCGATTTGGCATTTGTTTGGGTATTTGGTGGTGGCTTCGCTCTGATTTGCAGAGCAGTAATGTGCTGGCGCTGAGATGGTAAGGGAAGAATGCATTATGGATGTTGGTCAATGGAAGAATGGTGATAGATGCCGGTTTTTTCGAGACGGAAGTTGCTCCTATTATCCGTTCATATACTTATGTGCGTAATTATATGGAAACGAGTTCGGCATGCGCTGGCAGGACAAAACTATGGGAATCGCAGGGCTTCTTATACTACAGTATATGGCTGATCCAGCTCCTCTATACTGCACTCGGTGAGGCGGATCTCATTGAGCCATTTCGGGAAATATTGTGCGTCGGAAAGTCATCTTAGAAGTGACGTCCTCTTGAACCTTGATGTCGCTTGACAACCACAGCCGCGGGCATCTATGGCTGACAGAATAGAAAGGGTCCCGATTTGGCGGTATGACTGTAATATCATCGTTGGTTTCAGAGATCCTAGAATCGAGATGACGATGATGACGGCTCGAGGACGGTCACCAGAAACTGGGTGCGTTACCACCCTAAACCATTTCGGGCCACTTTCTGCGCTGCTGGTACTAAATTACAAAAATAACACGGGCTGATAATTGATATCAGTCGCATACTCGCATCGCAACAGAGAGCAGAGATATACCTTCATAAAGCGGTGAAGCCGAAATGTTTCTTTCGAGTCGGCAGATAAGATGCTCGTAGTCACCGGTTTGTGAAACTGCAGGGGTTGGTTGACTATGCTAACTATATGGAAACGTATTTGTGCCCGAAAAAGTACTCTTTACGGTTTTCATTTTGGCATCATACCTATCGACAGTTCTAGTGGTAAACTAGGGATTCGTATCCAGAGCGAGTCCGTATAAAGAGATCCATCAGCGCACAATGGTAGCGGTCATAATCCGAGATATTGTTCTTTTATTCCTCTCTCCGCCTAGAGATAACGTAGCTCCAGAGCGTCATCCTCGTCCTAACGAGCCATCTTCGAAAACTTTCTTTCCGACCAGCATCTGACTGCTTTTTCCAGCCAAGTCACCGTACTACATAAAACCTACCTCATTTCCTTCATCGAAGAATTTTATCTTGAAGCGAGTCTTGCTGCCGTAGCAAGAGACTATGCTCGAACCAGGGAAATACGTCCTGGCTAAGCCAGTGGGTGAGGTAAGCAAAAGCACCACCACGACTTAACGTTCACGTCGAGTCGGTGGAAACAGCTAATGGTATCTCCAGGTCGAGACTGGCCGCTTGGGTAGAGTTGTCTTCTGTACGGACTTTCCTACGTACCCCACTGACCAACCCTGCAGATCAGCAGCACCGCATATGGCTTATCCAGCATCATGGTCTCTACAGCGCTCCCTTATCCAAGTCGTCCAACCAACGCGTCGTCGACATCGGCTGTGGCACCGGCATCTGGGCCATCGCCTTCGCAACAGAGCATCCGGACTCCCGTGTCCTCGGTCTCGATATCACCCTCCCACAGCCAAAGTCTGTACCCCCAAACTGCAGCTTCGCGGTCGCAGACGCCGAGGGCGACTGGTCGTTTGCCACGGAGCCGTTCGACCTGATCTATGGCCGCATGCTTATCAATAGCATCCGCAACTGGCCACGATTCATGAAGTGTTGCTTGCAGCATCTGAAGCCTGGTGGGTGGTTGGAATTGAGTGACGTTGCCCATCGATTCTTTGCCGAGGATGGGTGTGGCGAGGCGGATTCGCCCATGCTCACGTGGTGGCGTGTCGTGTTCCAGGAGAGCTCGATGAGCAACGGCATCGACATCGATGACACATACAAGCATGCGCAGCAGATGCGTGACGCGGGATTCACTGATGTTCGAGAAAGGGTGTTCAAGTGGCCGGTGGGCAGCGCAAGGGCGAGCACTCAGGAGGAGAAGGCAATCGGGGACCTGCTGTATCAGAACTTGCAGGTGCTGATTGGAGGCGTCACCAGGACAGCTGTTCAGCATGGTGATCTACGTGGAATGACTGCCCAACAGGCGCAGGCCCTAGCGGATGAGGCGAAGCGTGATGTCGTGGAGAATGCTGATAGGCATGGTTACTATATGCATTTCGCTACGCATGTAGGGCAGGCGCCTCGCTAACATGGGTGACTGCTTGGGCTCTGTGATCGGTTATCTTGTTTAAAAAAAATACAATGCTTATGGATGTTGATGGTCATTTGGAGGGTAGGCCGTTGCCCGTGAGCCTAATAGCACCTACACATGCTCCGCCACTGAAATGGCATCCCTCATGTCATCCTCGACCGACAAGTTCCTCCTCAGTCCCAGTGTTCACACCTCCCTCTCATATTCCTGCTGCACAGAGAGGTCTTTCCGCATTATGGTCCCATACCCCAGGAAAGAGGTTTCACGACTCACGGTGCGATGCCCTTCAGCGCTAGTATGGTACGAGCCGCACATGTCGTGAAGCGGGAAGGATCGATGGTTATCAGGGCCAGAAATCTTGCCTTTAGTGTTGCCACTGTTGGATTTTGCTTTGTGGAAAAGGTGCGCAGCGAGCGGCTAGCATGCCGGAATGCTGCAAAGCTTTAGCGCTAATAGATCGCATTCGAGCTGCACGGTCTGCCATCATTTCGCATTGCCATCCATCGACGGCAACCTTCACCTGCGTGAGGTGTGGAGAGTGAAAATAAACGGAGAGGAAAGGGAAAGGGAAAGGGAAAGGGAAAGGGAAAGGGAAAGGGAAAGGGAAAGGGAAAGGGAAAGGGAAAGGGAAAGGGAAAGGGAAAGGGAAAGGGAAAAGAATCAGAAACGAGAGTTGTTCCAACCTCCCCCAACCCACCGCCAGTTCTAGAGCCCACGAAGATGCTCTGCCTCCCCTTCGCATTTCCTCCCTCTTCGTCTCTACCAACCCGCTCTCGTTCTTTTCGCTTGTGTCCTCAAGGACTACCCTGCGCTTGTCTCATATACAGGCAAAACTTAAAGTCATCTGCTATGGCCCATCGCAATGTTCTTTCACATGCTCCAAGGGCAGAAAATCAAAAGCAAAGTGTCATGGCGAGATTACTACAACAAAATATATGAAGAGGTGAACAAAAAGCCATCGCTCGACAGGTCTCTACGCAGATACGACTAACCTACACATTGATCGGATCGAGGATTTATGGAGAGAGTGTGCCGCACAACCTGCAGTCACCGCGTCGTGGGCACTTGCTGACGCTGACGCTTGTCCAGGTACTGCAAGGTGGCCGAGATTGATCCGTTATACACGCTCAGGAAGACGACGCAAGGGTCGCGTCAAGAAACCTCTTCCACTGGATATGTAACAATTTCTCGGTCCGGAAAGTCAATTCGGTATCGACCTACTGGCACCAACTCAGTCAGCTGTATATCAAATGAAAGGGTCGACGGATCAACCCTTTGATTCTGAAAGACACGTTGGACGTAAGTGGGCAAGTCGTTGATACCCTGAAAGTACGACGGTGGATGTGTAATTTCTAGCTATTCACAAGTAGGTTGTTTGGTGATGTCTGCACTAGATAACCCGCTTAGAGCTGGTTCAAGTGTGCGCGAGTTAGTAATTTCAGTGAAGCTATTGTACCTTCTCGGACGCATTCGTATGTTCGACTTTATCCTTTCCACTTCTTGACGACTTTGTCCCTAAATCTCAACTGTATGACTTTCCTCTTTCGGCTCATATCGTTCCTGTTTGACCCTCTGTGCAGTATTCGATGCCTTAAAATTATTTACTAACCAGAATTTATCAATGAATGTCCAGGCCTTCTTTCCCATGGAACAATAAGTGTTTACCATTATCAGCTATCTTATGATGCCGAACCTGCGTATATAAAAGAAATATAAAGCTTGGCAAAATGACGACATGAAGGGCCGCGGTCATCTTAGCCGTCTATAACCAGACCAGTCTACCATTCGGCGTCTCGATATCGCGATTGAATAATTCCCAAGTCTTTTGACTATCAGATAACTTAGCGGCCGAAGAATTTGAGCGATTGACATCTTGACAACCTTGGGTTCCATTCAGCATTAGTTGGTTTCTAATTCAGTGACCACGAGGAAGGCTTGCAACAAAAAACGATCCCTTATGGAATTAGTCAAGTGGTTGATTGAGATTCCACTGGCTGCGAACAGGATATCGGCCGAATCCATCAGGGAGAGCTTTAAGGAAGGATCAGAGACGTAAGGACCACAGACCTTGGCCAGGATAGGACAGATGTTGCGCACCAGAGAGCGACTCATTGTAGATCAAACATCTGGTACTTAAGCCTGTTTGCTTTCTGGACACGAAAGGCTTCGCCGTCCATCATGCCATGGACGTAGCACTCGCCAATGAATTCGTAACGGACGTTTGTTGGAGTGCCGTCCTCAGATCTCTTGATATCCGGGTCACATTGGCAGTCAACTTGATTACAGGTGCACCCCAGCCCTTTGTTCGTAGGACGGCCATCGATAAATTTACGCAGGAGGACTGGAACACTACAGCCGAATAGAATGCAGACAAGGTCCCGTTTCTTGCATTTCGAAGGTGCCAGACCAAGAGTACATATTTGTTGGTCAGTTCCAGATGAACACGGTGGTCCACACAATGATACAAGCCTCCGCTCCCATACCATACATTGAACTCGCTCAAGGAAGTCTACAGTGGGTGAAGGACAGTTGCTAGTCAGCACCTCTCCGGTATTCAAAGCCCCTCCGGTAGGCCTTCGATTGAAAGCATCCTTGCAGGCTCTTATCCAATGGGAAGGAGGCTTTTGCCCATGGGCATCTCGGTTTCCAACAAGTGTCCGCCAGAAATACTCGCGCGGATATGAATTTGTGTCCTCCCACCCACCAGCGCCCAGCCATTTAGCGGGAATTATACCGGCGGTGGCAGGCGTATACTTTGCGCCGATTTTGTCGAAAGCGAAGCCGTTGACACGGAGAATTCGGTTGGAATCGCTACTTTTTCGAGGTATTGGTAACACCTTGGTGTTGGGGGCAGCGTTGTAGTGTCCACGATCCCATCCTGGACTTCGGACAAGAGGATCAGCGTTTACACGGCGATAGGTCTTGTTAGTGCTCAGGCCGAAAGCTTTGCCGGACAGGCGTGGGATCCATGATGGCAACATTGGGTCATCAGGTGCCCATGGTGGACAAATCATATTCAAGGAGTGGGAACGATTTATAGTGAAAGCAAGAAAGTCTCTGCAGACCTCGAAGACACTTTTCTTGTAGTCTACGGTAATCCTTTTGGCCCTAATAGACTCGAGGACCCTTTCTAGGACAATATGTGTTCTAGAACCGGCTTTCAGTGTCTGCGGTTTTGGGACGTCAAGTCTGGTGTTCGGGGGCCTGTCAACATTGGTAGTCGTCACGATTGGTCTTGATATCTGCGCGTCCCAGAGGCTATCTGTTCTTCTTGCATTTAAATCCTCGCCATTGGTCAAGACAGTCGATCTGAGTCCTTGGTCTCGAAGAGAGTTCGCTGTATATGGTATGACCCGTTCATTTTCATTGACCACATGAACAGACGGGACACCCTGACTATTCACGGAGTTTACGCGCCTCCTTGTGGCCCGTTGTCCCTCGTAGCTTTCGCTGGAGCGTCTTTTCATCGAATCGAACGGTTGTTCGGGCTGATCTTCAGCAATAACGCGAGTTGCGCTTTGGGGAGAGAGTTCAGTTGGCTCAGAGATTGGAGAGCTTGGCCCAGGGTTGTGCATATTACGACGTATTCCAAATAGCGTATCCTCTTTCTTTGATATCGGTCGAGCGTCGTGCGCAAGCCATAGAACAGCGTAAACAGTATCATGGGGGTCTGTAGCTTCGAAGGCCGACAAAGAAGACATCAAAGCTTCCAAAGACAACATGTGCTCCATGATAGCACCATCATCCGACTTGCGGAAGATGTTATCGCACGCATGAACTAGTCGGGTCGCTCCCAGCTCAGTGATATCACCAAGATAGTCTAGAGGATTGTTGAACACAGTTGACTTCCGAAAGAGCTGCCGTATTTCGGAACTTTTGGAGTTGAACAATGATATGGCGTCTGCGAAGTCTCGCCAAGATACCAAACTTTCACCACAGTGTAAAGTGGCAGTTTTTGCGAGCGCTATCTCTTGAACAATCCAACGTCGACTGAACCACGGCCTTCTCATAAGACTTGATAACGCCGCCCACTTTTCTGAATTGTGAGTGTCCTGCACTAACTGTTCGAGGTTGTCCAGCTTCACGATTTCGTTGACGAAGTCCATGGCTCTTTCACTTCCGTCGGCATGTGCGCCGAGCCATACGCATACGTTGAAGGCGCCGTTGTACACTTCCCACATTTTAGGGATCTGAGAGCTTTTTTCGTCGGTATCAGGCTGGTTTATGCAGAGTGCATCTACCCAGAAGAACTTGTAGTGCTCAGTGGAGCGTAGTTGCCGCAATGCTGACTCCAAAGAAGGCCTGATCACAATTCGATATGCTTCACTATGGGACAGGATTTTGATGAATACCTCGGATTTGCCAGGAGGGCCCCATGTATAGGACAAAGCTTCGTATGGTTGAGGACCTGAAGCTGGTAGACCTCCATCTTGATCACTGTTTTCCATGCTTCGATCTGCACTGCCGGTTCCATCCTCGGCTTCCTGCTTGAGAGAGCAAATGATTAGATTGCTTTCAAGATCACTGCTGCCTCGCCCAGGGTGTAACCTCAGTAAGCGAAATTCTCCATCTCCCAAAGGCTCGTACTGATAGCCGAGATCTTTCATAAGGACTGAACGATTAAACCGAGAAACAAACAAGGCCTTTTTGAAGAGATTTATGATGAAGAGGTTCAGCTTTAGAAGACTGAAGGGGGATGAAAGAGCCAAAGGGAGTTACGGAAAATAAAAAGGCTGAAGGCAGGGGCTGCAGCAACAAACCTTGCGATCCCGGAGCCTCAATCAGTCCGAGGGGAAGCGACAAAATTGATGGACCGACAGAATTCCATCTAGCGAAAGGGTACGTGGAATAACCATTTTTTGGCAACCAGACAAGTGCTGACAGGAGTACCGGAACTTGTTAGTGCGTCAATAGTGGATAATGTTGCAGCTCAAAGACATACAACCTTCGTTCCCTGGGCGTCAAGTACTGCGGTTGTAGGGTATAAGCCTTCTTGTGGCATAGACTTTTGTCATCTGCCTTGGGCCTAGCCGTACTAGGACTGTATTGCGATCAATAATTGCCTGTGATCTCCGGTGTTTTCCCCCATTGCGTTCGACCGGCTGATTGCGGTGGCACACCAACTATAAATTGGGGTGAGCAAGTGTTCTGTTGCCTCGTTGCCTTTTCGCGGCGCCTGCACCTCGCACTCGGATCGCTCGGTTTTAGCGCCCAGTCCACAGCGGGAGGAAACTCGACCAAAAGAAAGCTTTATCCATTGTACGGATTAGAACATAGAAGAAAAGAAAAGTTTTTCGTAGGGTGTGCGATCCTTGGCAGTGATGCGAGAACGTGCCTGTAGTGTAGCCAAAGGTCAAGGCAGGCGGAGCATGTCTGCGCAGTGTCACGCTGTCATTCACATCGGGCGTTCTGCAAGGCTGTACATTCTCCCACCTCCATCCTTCATGCAAGGCTCATGCCTCTGGCGAATGAAACCAATGGATCTGCTGCAATGTTGTTTGGAAGCAGAGTGCTCATTGGCTGCCATTACCTGCGCCCTCTTCTTTCGCCAATCCTTTTAGAGGACTCAAACCCTTTGATAAGCTCTATAAGGCTTGCATCTCACCCATGCAGTCTTTGGTGGGGACACTGGTGGGGTGGATTCGGTATCTGAGCGAAGACATGATAAGAGCCACGCGTGAGCTCGACGACCGATATGGGAACTTCAGTGACTATTTCAAGATGATAATACCACGGAATGTTAGCCACCTAGGTTTACCCTACATAACGGCGTAAGCTGACTACGCTGTAGCTGTCACCGCGAATAGTCCAGCCTTGGTTATACACAGATAACCTCAAGGTCTCGCTCGACGCGGCTGGTCTGGTAGCCCTTGCGGAGCTCACCACAATCGGCGATCGGACTGCTCTTACCGGTACAGGTGTGCTCTTGGATACCTTAGTCCTCTGTCCGAGCATCCAACGTCAGCAAGCCGCGACGGAGTTAAACGGCGGCGAATACCCAGCGGTCGCTGCCTTGACCTCCGGTTATGTATTCCGAGTCGAGAACCCCGCAACAGTCGCTTATTTACAGAAGATCAGTCTCACTGGCCATCTGACCACACTCTCCGTCATAAATGTTGGCAAAAAGCAGTCGGTGACAGCCCAACTTTTATCGACATTCTATACCTTCGAGAATGCCAACCTGATGTCATCTATATCCTATCTAACAGCTGCTTCCTTGACAATTGTTGTTCTAGTATTGTTCGTGATATCTGCAGACTGGTGGGGTCTTTTTGTCATCTTCCTCCTTATGTTTGCCCGCTTCTGCAACACCATCATCATCCGCCGCCGGAGCCGTATCGGGTGGAAGGGGGCCAGTGAGCCGGATGTACAGGGCGATCTGCTCATTCTATTAAGCCAGGACCGTTGGGTTCGGATGCGTGGAGCCGTCGATGATCTCAAAACCGTGACGTCTGGACAATGGCTGCATGAAATGACATTCATCGAGGGCTCGGTAGCGGCCTTTGCGACTCTCCTGGTATACCTCGATGCAGCATTGGCGAGTAACTTGAAGCAGTCGGGGAAAGTGCTGCTCTTGGTGCTATTGATCGTCTCAGCCGGATTGCTAGCGATCGCGAACGTGCGGACGGACAAGTTGCAGATGCACGGGAACATTGTCAAGGCCGATGGGCCACGTAAGAAGTACGGAAGAAGACGGGACATGGCGGACGAGCTGATAAAGGAAACGGGGCGAGATGACTGGGCCATACGTTTGGGCATGATCGTTCCACCTTTAGACAAGCCGGCGAAGTCGAAACTGGAAGTACCTGCTACAATGTAAACGGCTTGCATGGTTACTTTGCACCGAGAGCTTCAGTCCTAGTTATTTCGATTTATCAATCCACAATTTTCGACAGATAGAAACATCGCTTAGCTGACCCGAGAGTTCTCACTTGCACTAAAAGACGCCAGTGAGCCTCTGACGATGATGCATGAAGATTACCGAGACCTAGAATCAACAGCCGGGACGTTTGAGTAAAACCTGGCTTCGCTTCTTCATTATGTAAGGACTAAGAATCCCATTTCTTCGAACTCAGAGGAAACACCCCCTAGGATTCAGTTGATGCATCTAGCTGAGACCTTGGACGGAATGGCTTTATAACTCGTTAATGGTCATGAAATTCATACTAAGTCGTTATGAAAGCATGAGACCCAAGGCATTCTATAAGAAATCGTAATAAACCATAAAGAAACTTGAAGACGACCAGTAATAGAGGTGCTGTTTTGAGATCTACTTTGCCCACTTTGGCAGATGCTGTCGCAAACGTCAATGAACGCTATCCAGCCAGCCGACATCGTTCGATGCCCCTGGTCTGACACGAATCTGGCGATGTAAACACTGCATCCGATGCTTCTCCATGATCCAATGGTATTGACCGCATCTCGCGGTATCCCTCGATAAGGAATGACGTGCATTCGTTAAGGATTCTTGCCGATAACATCTCATACTGCTAGAAGTGTCAGCGAAGATGTAAGAGGCGTATTATTGGTTGAGCTATGCGCAAACCTTCAATCCCCAGCATTGACAGCAGCGTTACCGTGGTTTCCATACCTTGGTTCAGTGCAGGTAGCCAGTATCTTGTTCCTTCCTGCTCCTCATTCGCGGGTCTTCAATGTATGAATACGGCTCGTCCCATAAATAATTCTCGAAACAGTCTTGCCATTGTTCGTCCACCTTATTGCGCTCGTAGATATCGACTATTTGGGGTGCCACTGGCTCCTGGTTCTTTCTGGGACGCATTTTTTTGTAGACGGTCTCCAGCATTGCGTTTTGGGTGTCCTCGGCGGAATTCTTGCCAACAACATCTTTGAGGCTTTTCAGCGTGCTATCAGCCTTCTTGAGTTCAGTGCGCCCAAGACACCAGCGTGCATACTGCTGGGCCGCCCAGACAGATGAGATTGACGGCTCTCTTGTTCGAAACTGGATCCGGATTACTTCGTCCATCCTATCGATCGTATCCCGCTGCAATTCACGTTTGAAGAGGCCGTACAAACGGAACAGATAGGCCAATATCAGATTGTTAGGCCAGTAGCGGTCTGGATTAAATTCAATGGCATCCTGGGCGGCCAAAAGCGCAATGCATCTAGCCTCAACGTTTTCAATGTTTTGAGGCTGATGAATGTCCTCATGCACATCGACGAGAAGGGCGAGCTTGTGGATCTGCAAACTATGAATTGGAGGGAATGAATCAAAGTTGTCATCGGCACGAATACCCTCGAGTATCTTCCTTGCTGCAAGAAATTTGCGCTGGAAGACCATCGTCCGCATCCACGACACTGTGTACCTCAGTTTTTTGTCTAGGCTGTCTGCATCTGCTCTGCCAGTCCCTTCCAGTTTCGTCAAAAGAGCTTCTAACACCATGTCATTCGAGGCGTGTAAACCACGGTTGATTAGGCGATTTGCGAGGTTACAGAGATCAGGGAGGGGCATGAGACCAAGGTCATCTAAAAGATTTGTTTGTGTAAAAGAGTGTTCTTCAAGACGCTGCTCGATGGATGTTGAATCTTGCTGGCCGTTTTCTGCATTTACATCTCGTCCTTTGGGGAATCGGCTCGTGCGTTGATGTAGTATCACAGATTTTGGAATTTGGAGGGCTGGATCGGTCTGGATACTGCCAACCTCGTCATCAAAGCAGTCAAGGTGGCGTCTTTTTGATTCAGGTTGCCCTGAACACCCATCGCTGGAAGAGGTTGACGTTGTGATGATTGTCAGGTTTGACCGTATTGCTTCGAGCCAGCACAATCGCTGATTAGCGGTTTACCTGTCTCATGTGGAAAGTAGGCTTACATTTTCGAATTCGGATTGGTAGCGCTTCGCTGTTCTTAGTACCAGCTCGATTATATTTATTGACAGCCACCTGAGACCCACGGTACCAATATTGTGTCCCTACCCCTCTTTCGTCCTTTCGCTGCTTGGCTTGCGACCACAGGTAGGTTGCAAGACCCTTTGGTAGGTTTTTCTTGAGGTCCCATTGCTTTATATGGTTCTTATAAGTCGTTTTCCTGGTTAAATCAGTCGGTCGTTATTGCGCATCGCCCAAGCGGTGTTAAAACCCAGATGAACTTACGATGCCTTAAATTGATGCTCGTCCTCCATAATCGTCATCACCTCATTCAGAGTTTTTCTCTCTTGGAGAATTAGATTCTCAATAATTGGCCTCTTAGTCTCCCATTCATCTTCATCGATCCTTCGTCGTGAACTTTGCAATCTCGATCTCTTAATGGGCTGCTCGTCATCGTGGTTAGACTAAGATCTGTAAGCTTCCAATGTAACGAAATTGCCGCAGAGGTTGGAGACCATACTTGGCCCTGCGATAGCAGTTCTTGTCTAGGTTGTGACTCTGTACCGCGTAGATTGCTCGAATGGCTGGAAGCACGCACAACAAGGCTAGGCGATATCTCTTCCTCTGCGGGGTTTGTGAAAGAGTAGCCTTGCCGCAGAACCGTAGGATCGATGGTGTCAGGCATCGGGGTAACATACTGCGCCTCCTCGACCATGTGTCCAAAATCGGTGCGCGGAGACTTTCCATCACCCCCAGAGCTGGGCGGAGCTACAGCGGTGACAAAATCATTGTCGACATCCGGAAAGAAAGTCCCATAATCCTCGTCAAGAGCGGCACCAAATGCCATGGTTCCAGACAGCAAGGAAACTAGTATTTGAAATACGACCTACGGTTCACATTCCAGTGAAGGCGTCAGTATTTGATAATAACCAGGCTTTTTGGAAACTGCCTGGGAAATTATGGAACGGTACAAAAGACCAAGAAAGGCCAAGAAAGGCCAAGAAAGGCCAAGAAAGGCCGAGAAAGGCCAGAGAAAGGCCAGAAAAGGGCGCTAAAGACTCGGACACAAAAATCATATTTAGCGATCAAAGTTGTGCCCACTGAACGAGTACAGGCCATTCATGAATGTATGGTCTTGGTCTTCTAAATAAGCCACATTGATTGACTAAGGTAAGGTACATTGGATTGGAGTACTTTTCATGATTTGATTCTTCGTCCATCATGTTGCCATGATGCAGTCAGCAAGTCCCTCACTTGGTACCTTCCCAGGATGTCTAGGTAGTAGGCCTAACATGAACGTGACTGAAATATCTGTTGCACCGTATACATGCGCCGAAGTCTTATTATTCGCGGGCGAGAATGTACCGCCACAATAAGAAAAACCATCGGCGTGCTACAAAAACTCTGAGAATAGAAAGTTTGTGTATATGGAGAGCAAGGCGAAAGGGGGTTGTACGTAGATTGCGCAAGGTCATAAAGAGTTACAGAATGCTGCTAAGCGATATAAAAGGCCGCAATGTGTTTTGATCCGTCCGACGAGGTATTAGCTTGACTGGACTTGAGTATTTAAGCGTAGCTCTTGTGCCATCTTTCCTGATCAGAGAGAAGCAACAAGACCATCTCCAGTTGCGCTGTATTCAAAACATTACAGACGCCCTTACCTTACCGACCGGTGTATATAGCGGAAATTGACTGATACACACGGAAGTGAGTTGAACGTAGTATCTTGAGCCTACCGCTAATGATCCAAAGGAAATAGCTGCTCGAGCTACTGTATACGCCATGACGCAGCAAGGAGAAGCTCAGACTGGACGAGAAAGCGCAACACGTAAATTTCAGCAACCATCCGATGAACAACGCGCCATGACCACCAATAATAGCCATGCTCGGGACGGCGGTACTCAAAGTTCCAGTGAGGCTGCAGGTTCTTACTCGATCCAGAGATGGCAAGGGCAGACGTTCAAGGAGGATCCATGGCATGAGTTCCAGGCCGAGGGTGGGACCGCTAATTATGGCTCCCCGAAGAGAATGGCGGGCAAGGCAGTGTCAACTAATAGGAACGATTCCATGGTGGCCAAGGCAGGAAGTGATTCGACTCGAACGTAAGGTTCCAAGGAAGAAGGTCGAACGGGGAACATGATAATGATACTGCAAACGTTCCTTTCCAGTGTTGGGGGACTTTCTGCGTTACTATATAATTGTCTTTCTGCCGTCACCTCCGACTAAGATCAGATCGATTTCTGAAAAGCTTCAGGTAGACCACCGTAAACGCACATAACAAAACTTGAAACGCAACTCTTCGTCTCGCTCGGCTTTCCTTTCCAAGTTTCAGAGTAAGAAATATGTACGTGATTGGGAAGAGGTGGAATTGAGTCTCGAATGCCAGATTGAGATATTTGTAATGCCTTTCGTCGAAACTATCCTCTTCAGAGGATCTTGAGTGGCGGTCTTACCTTCACCAAAAGCATCTGTGTAAATTGGACAGTCGTAGACTCCGCACTAAGATAGTCCTCACTAGCTTCGCTTCATGCACGAGATGCGGCCCACAACAACAGCATTACCACCCAAAATTTGCGGATCCGTGTCGAGTTGCAGCCAAGAGACACGAAGAATCTGGCTGGTAAAGTCCAGCCTACGTAATCATATCTGAGAGATTCCTCAATGAGTGACGCACATTCCTTGCCATCGGGAGTAAAAATGATTTCATGCAATTGCATGCCCTCTTGATGTCCTTCGGCGTCGTATCCGTTCTTGCCGTGACTTTATCGAAGAAACACTATTCGTGTATATCTGCGGCGTTGCGCATGATGCGGAATGGTACCGATAGCTTTCCTCAGGAAGCGAATAGTTGCCATTATCTGCCATGATATCCCTATACGTGGCATCGCTGATGAGAAAGTTCCTCCATAGATACTTGTTTAGCGCAAAGTCAGGTCGAGCATGTGCAAGACGACACCCTAGCTGGTAATGAAATGCAACATGTTGCATTCTTTCCGCCCAGCTTTGTAGCCCATCATTACCATCAAACTCGGCGTCGCAGAAACAACAACTGCTATGAGCTGGGGGGCCAATAGCGCTGAAGTGGGATACGCTGTGCTTGAACCACTCATCCAACCCAGAAAAAGTTTGGTAGCATGAGAGAAAGTTGAAGGGGCATTCAAACATTACTTGGCTGCGAAGAGCTGGTACAACTAAAGCCCCATATTCGCCCTCTAACAAGAGACGTGAGTGTTCAATCTCTCGTTCTCCAACAGGGGTCGAGATCGATTCCAGTGTCGTAGCGCTCGATATTGTGCTCAGAGCTGCTAAGCTATCATTCCCGGAGAGTAGCATCGAAGTGCCATTGCTTGGATAGGGTACTCCATAACAGCTACGCGTTTTAAAGGTGTGAGCATGGGGAAGCTTAGATCCCATGGCAAGATGCGCCGGAAGCCTTGAATCGGTTATGTCGTCGAGGTAAGCTTGAAGAGCAAAGCGAACTCGCCCTTGAGGCACTGGAATATTTAGCACAGCACAAAGCTAGACATTCCATTTCCGAGTATAAGGCGTACTGATTTGACAATCTTGCTCGTTTGCCTGCAGGGTTTTCCCAGTATCCCAGCAGTGTGCTTACCGCTCCTCAGCTGCAGAGTAAATCTGGTAGATTCCCGACTTTCAAGTGGCTCTCAAAAAATGGCAACCGGAATTTGGCTCAGATAAAACCCAAAATTCGCACAATGGGCGCAGGAGACGAGGGACCGCAGTCACACCGGTCCAGTCTGCTCAAAGTATAGTGATCATGCACCGTTTGTCGTTTGCCAGATCACGTATCTACTATCCCTAGATGCAAGTTGCTCTTGTACGGTAATGGCTGGATTGCGACTTGATCCGGTTTGACTGAGGAAGCGACCGAAGGACACAATCAAGGTGCCGCGTCGACTTAGTAATATTTTCATTACCTAGGTTAAGGTAGGTAATAATGAAACCTGACCGCCGACCGAAAGTCCATAAAGTACAGCATTTTCATGCATCTTTTTCATCACCTTCAAGAAGATGATACAACTTTAAAAGAACAAAATATGATGAACTCAAACAGTCTTTAAGGAAAAGAGATTATTCTTTCATGATTCTTTATGACTGAAATATCAAAGAAGTTTTAATGCGAACCATTGTGCCTCAGTTCTAAGTGAGGAAACGAACCATGTTTGTATCGCTTATGTAATCGCATCTCGAGATTGGGGTGAGCTGACAGTGGAAAAAACTCTTGGCATCGGGCCAGACTTTATTAGCATGAGCCCCACATATGCGAGACTTGGCGTTAAGCGAAGGATGAGCTTAGGGTGGGGCACCCAATGCCAAACCTAGGATTAAGCGAGATCACAAGAATTAAACGTGCAATTATGTTCATCACTCAAGAGAGCATCAGCTGTGCATATGCTGACCTTATGTCAGGTCGGGCCGGGCCGAACCCCCACCCGCGCTCCAGGTCCTCATCGCCGTCTTCGTCGACCCGTATGTACTCCATACGCACCGCATATGCTTTGCTAAAATCTTTCTTAGGTCCCCCCTCAAGCAAGCGCCCCAAGAACCCCAAGAACACCGCCGCAGGTGCCAAGGGCAAAGGTAAGCATAGCATAAGCTTCGCATATGCACTGCTAACGCACTTCACAGTCGTCGCTGCCATCACACGTCGCTCTGAACGCATTGCGGCAAAGTAGAACGGAATCCATGCTTTGCATATGCTTCTCATATGCTGTCAATGTACAATAGTTAGATAAATTCAAAATGTTGATCCGGGCTTGAAATGTTTTTGAGCATACAGTAGGTATGTTTCGCATATGAAAGTTGAGCTGGGGCCGGGGAAAAAAAAAGCTTCCGGCCCTGGCTCAGCTTTTCGATATCTTCGCCTCAGCAAACATTGAGATTGAGCTATATATCGACATATCACCATAAATACGACTTGATGGGCTTATCACCAGAATAATTGGCTGTTCGCATGACGAGGACATTTCGCTGATTCTATCTCATATTTCATCCATAGCAATTCGGTGTTCATTCTTTGAGACTTTGTCTCTTTTAGCATGTTCGATATTCGTCGCTTATGCTTTCACGACTTCATGCATGCACTGGGTGGTGATTGCATCAGATGATGTCAAGGCGGATAATCTTACCCCCGACTCATCTAGTCCCAAAGCGACTTAGTGTGCCCTACCAGACACCCATAACAATCTCCTCTCTCCGTAAAAGCAACTCACAACCATGACTCACCAATCTACTGCGACGGTGTAAAAGAACTCACCCTGTTTCCACTCGTCATTTTCATTTGTTTCATTCTTTTACTTTATGAAAGATGATAACACGCCCCGCTTCAAACCCCCCTTCCAACCTCAACCTCCTTCACAAACCCTACCATCCCACGTCCTCAACCCCCCATCCCCCCCCCTCAACTTTCTCGACTGTCGCCGTTAGCTTCGGAAGGGGTTCGTGATGTGAGTGAAGCTTTTGTTTTGATACAGATGGTTATGTCAAGGAAGAGAGGGGGGAAAGGGTGGAGGGAGAGGGGAGGGAGGCAGGGGATGGCTTGGAGATGGGTTGATGAATTGTTGCATGTCGGTTACTTGCTGTCTTGCACACTCGCTTTTTCCTGCATGGCTTTTCTCTGTTGGAAAACGAGGTCATATGGGGGCATATTGATATTTTGGTTGTTGCTGTTAGGAGGCTATCTAGGAGGTGGAAGGTGGAAACTCTACTAGCAGGCCCAAGCCCTACCAGCCCTATGAAGCGGAGGTTACCAACTCCCCTATTTCCAACATTCTCGCCGAAAATATCCATCTCTCTAGCTTTTCTAATTCATTATGGCGCAAATAAAATTGCAGAATTCGTGAAGAGCTAGAATCATACATCACATCGATCACACAGAGGCAGCTCTCAGCGTTGCTCAACTTCTTCATCAAGATCAAGTGTCTTGGGTCTGGCTCTGCGGAGCGACTCGGCCCGATGAGCAGGTGGCTCCTTGAAGCAATTCTTCTCCCAGAAGCCCTTGGCTCTTGAGACGCTGCTCCCAGCAAACATAAAACTACAGAGAGAAGAGCGGTCCATGTGCTTCTCTCCGGAGAGAGAAGCATTCCTGGCAGAAGATGTCCCGAAGAGCCTGTCGCCGAGAAGACTGTCCAGTTCGAAGCACTCCCTTGTCTCATTTCAAACCCCCATCATGTGTGGCCTTCTATGTGATGATTGGTTATGGTATGCTAGAGTACAAAGAAAGATAAGGATCATTTAAACCATATCGACGCTAGAATTATAGAATCTGGAGACACTATATGCCTGGAGACCAATGTTGTAAGACAGAAAATGTCCTCAGGCCAGTGTTTTCAGACAAATGATGTCTTCAGACCAGCGTCTTAAGAGACATAAGATCGTTGGACATCATTTGTCTGCAAACATTTGTCTCTGAACAAATGTCGTCTAACGACTAATCACGTCTTCCGATCGTAGTCCTAATATTAATCATGTCGTCAGAGCGCTATCTTAAGACATTCTTGATCTGGAGACTATGTTCTGCAAACATTATTGGTCTGAAGATTATGGGATGACTAAAATCGGATCTCCTGGGGGAAAAGGGATCAAAATCGGATCTCCTGGGGGGTAAGGGATCAAGATTGGATCATCGAATAGGGAAGAAGATAAGATAAAGGGGATCTCGTTCTCCAATAAAGATGGTGCCGTCGAATTTACAAGAAAGAGAGAATGTACTATGCGAAGAAAGCCAAGACGCAACAGTTCTCGAGAAGGAAACCAAACTTGTTGAAAAAGGCAAATGAGCTGGCACGTTTATGCCACGCAGATGTTGCACTGATTATTCGCAGGAATGAGAGATATTACACTTATCGATCGATTGATCATGAGCGATGGCCTTCCTCTATGTCAGAAGTTGTACGTATTCATCTGAGATATCGATCGTATGCTATATAAGCTTGGAAAGTATCGTATCCGTTGTCTATCAACTTACTCGCTAAAGACTTTGACCACGTCGTTGGCGAAACCCCAGTGGAGTGGGATTTGAAGGATTCGTCGAACAGGACGAGAGAGTCTTCTGAAGCGGAAAAGGAATAAGTGTACGATTCTTTTTCAGATGGATTAAGATGGGCGAGAACTGAGCAAGTCGATTGAGGCTCCACCAAATCATCCATTGCAGGTCGGTTCCTACACGTTATGATATCCTCCTTGAGGTGACCGATCCGATCTTTACTTTTTATTTCTCTTATACCTTTGCATCACCTTTAATGCGGTTAAAAGTGTCTACTGGCTCCAGCGTAAGCGTAAGCTTCGGGCCAAAGCGGACTAGATCTTATAATTTGTGGAAGCGAGTGCCGTGAAAGCAGCACGGTGAAATAGGTTGTTGAGATAGTCAATGTGACGAGAGAGGATATAGTGATAGGCACTGTTGAGATTGATGTTCCAGTAGTATGAAGAGTAGTATAAAGAGGCCCAGAAGCAGAAATAAAGGGCATGAAGAAGAGCAAAGGATGCGGGGAGGCGTTTGACCCTGACAAAAGAGGCTCTTACTTGTATTTGATAACCTAACTGAAGTAAGCTTAGTATCAGACAATGAAATGGATGTGAAACGAGTCGTTATCTTACCTTATGGGCCAGCTAGAACCTTCTAGAATGTTTTGGTTTGCGGACCCTTCGAGGTCTGCAAATGATGGTTTTCGTAAGCGTGAGGAGTTATCATATAGCTCTGACCATGTGCTTGATAGAGGAGTAACAGGTATAAGAGAGGCATAGGGAGATAAAGACAAGAGTTAGAGTGATAAGAAAGTGGAGCAGATAATCTTAATTAATTAACGGAATGTTAAGGCTCAGTGCTATTTGGCAGTTCTGGGAGTATGGTCAAAGTGCATTCGCCACAATTCTGAGGTGGTAAGAAGCACACAAAGATGACAATAAAGTATCTAAGTCAAGGTGCTGGGTTGGCCGGAAAAGAGATGGTTCTGGTCGTCTGGATCTTCTCTCTTGGAACGGTCCAATAACGAAATGTTCAGACCCAAACTTCGGTTCAAAATCTGTTTGAGTCGTGTGCAGTCCTCGCATGGCGGAGAACTAACCAGAATCGTTGCTTCCTTTAACATGATAGGTAGCATCACGGTTACCAGATGACGAAGTGGCCCTCCTTCATCGGACTCGAGCTCGGCCTTCCTTCTAGAAGCCTCCTCTAGACCCTCCAGAGCCAGATATTGCGAATTCATATTGTAATGTCTCTTCCTAGGCCCCCTGATTTCGGGCTCGAGAAAACGTGTCTGCTGATGAAGTACGCTATGAGCTGCTTTCCGGCATGGCAGGCGTGTAATTGACCCGGTACGCCACGATCTCGTCTCTCATCGGACTGGGGGACATGGCCAATGATACTAGCAGTTCGTGTGACTTCAGATGTCCAATCCCTTCCTGATACAGTAGTAATCGTATCTCTATGACTCCAGCCGCTCATGGCGACTACAGGAGGATATTTGTTCCCGCGCTCAAGCCGCGCAATCGTTTTCCATTGGCTTGAAATAGAATACTCGGCGGTAGGAGCAAAAAATTTGATGGTGTCCGGCGACTTCTGGAAAACATAGTCCTCAAAATTGTTGTTTGGACCGGGTATTATTTCGTCTATGGGGTCTTCGAGTAGATGGATAATTATCCTCCGTGCTTGATTGGATGTACAGGTGACCTCTTTGTAGATTTGGTGATTTCCTCCAGAGCGACAGTAGCGTTCTTCCTCGTTTCGATCAGAAGAATCCACAAAATGAATGGCTTTGAAGCCACCACTGTCCTAGAGGTTCTTGTCCGCGTCACACTAAGCAGGTCCTTCACGTTTTCGCAGTGTCCCCAAAGAGCGGCCTCCATCAGCGGAGTTCTCCCATCCTTGGTCTGAAAGTCGGTATTCGCCCCTCGGTCTAGCAGAAGCTCCACGACTGCAGGATATCTCTCGCAGGTGGCCTAATACTGTGCTAGTTCACCGGGCCTAGGACCGGTGCGCTACATTGCAGGACAACGTGACTGCTTTTCCCTTCTGTTGATTTATAACACTGCGATGATTTATAACACTGCGATGATTTATAACACTGCTCTCAGATTACCATATCTCCTCCTGTCCGGAGAAGGGTCTGTAATCATCTATACTTTAAGATTGGGTTTGTAATGTTCGACACTCTTAGATTGGGGTTGTAATGTTCTACACTCAGTACCTTACCTCAAACGTGCTGCTCTACCCTAGCAGACGCTAGCTCAAAGGGGCTAGTTATTGTTAGCTCCTTGTGCCAAGCCATTACAAGCTAAAGCCTGATCAGCCGCTAAGCCCGAAGGGACTATAGCGCCAGCCGCGAAGTTCTACCTCAATAATCTTCATTCTTATTGTGATTAGAAACCATTTTCACGTCCATTTCGGGGCTCAAAAGTACTTCTCCATTTCTCTTTCTAGTATTGACGAGTATGACTATGCTGCGACTACTTAATGTAGCCTTTTGGCTGCTTCACTGTATTTTAGAAGCATCAGTTCATCCAAGATGTCTCCGCTCTTCTCAGGCTTTAGTTCCGTTCGTCTTATATTGATAGTAGCTATTAGCACAAAATTGGCGGTCTCCCAGAACTTCAAGGCCACTTTTGGCAACTCACCAGCCCCCTTCAAGATTGATGTTGACCCGAAATTCATCGAAGAGACTGTCCTGAAAGCTTCTCTTACTCGCTACGCCGTCGATCTCGAAG
>JAABUK010002405.1_pt1 | contig 33564 bp, 24 predicted proteins | sample 5559141 | NCBI WGS metagenome assembly JAABUK01 (sample SAMN10711869, study PRJNA513367) | rock metagenome | isolation source: Antarctica rocks | place: Antarctica: Victoria Land, Pudding Butte nord | collected 2016-01-03 | reverse complement strand
AGCAGCAATTGCACCTGTTCGCCGACCGGACCAGCACGGCGACGATGCGGGGCAACCAGGTCCGGCTGTTCTTCTCGTCGATCGCCTACGTGCTGCTGGAGGCGCTGCGCCGGCTGGGCCTGACGGGTACGGAGCTGGCCGAGGCGCAGTGCCAGACGATCCGGTTGAAGCTGCTGAAGATCGGCGCGCTGGTGCGCGTGACGGTGCGGAAGGTGTGGGTGAAGCTGTCGAGCAGTAGTCCCTACGCCGAGGTGTTCCGGCGTGTGCACGCGAACCTGGCGCGGTTGCGGCTGCCGTTGAGATGTTGAACTGAAGGAACGTTCACAACTACGTCGGGGAGGGGGATTCGGTGACGAGGTCCGAGGCTCGGGTTGCGCGCGGGCCTCGCGCACCAGGACGCGAAAGGAGGCCGCCGCGGTGAAAACGACCGGGTTGGGATCAGCGAAACGAGGTCCGGTGGGTCGACGCGGCCTCGCTGGATCATCAACAGCCGGGGGAGACGACAAGTGGCCCAGCGAAGGGGCCCGAATCAAGATGGTGAGAAATCCGGGCTAGCTACCGCACCATCGAGCTTCGATCTGATCGCCCGAACGGGAGCGAGGATTCCATCGCAGAACTTGACGTTTACAGCGGCTGGCCCCGTTGCTACCCTCCCCGGTCTCCCGGGTAAGTCGGTTCCGAGCCCGAGCTGACGGATCGTAGGGCGTACCGCCGTCGGGCTACTTTGGGGGGGGCCGCCGCATGTGGCTGCCCGCTCGCTGCTTTGGGTAAACGTACCGCGCGAAAGTTGCCCTTGAGCACGGGACAAAATCCGACCTCATTCGCGTGACACGTCAAGGAGGACATCGATCGTGAATAAGCGACGCCTTGGACGCGGCCTCGACTCTCTCCTCGGGACCGAAGAGGGTGGCTCCGAAGCCGCTTCGCTGGAATCAGCCGACCTGCTCCACCTGGCCGTCGACAGAATTGATCCGAACCCGTTCCAACCACGTCGGCAATTCGACTCTGCCGAGATTGCCGCCCTGGCGGCCTCGGTCAAGCAGCACGGGATGCTCCAACCGATCATCGTTCGGGCGGTCGGCGACCGCTATCAGTTGATCGCCGGAGAGCGACGACTGCGGGCCAGCGTCGAGGCCCAACTGCACTCAATCCCGTCGCGTGTCATGGTGCTCGACGACCGCCGGGTCAGTGAACTCGCGATGGTGGAGAATCTCCAGCGAGAGGACCTGAACGCCCTGGAGAAGGCCAACGCCTTCCGTGACTGCCTGCATCGGTACGGAGGAACTCAGGAGGAACTAGCGAAGCGACTCGGGCTGGATCGTTCGACCCTTTCCAACCTGATCCGTTTGCTCGACCTACCCGAGGAGGTCCAATCGGCCGTGCTCTCGAAATCGATCACGCAGGGGCATGCTCGGGCAATCCTCGGCCTTCCCGATGCCGACGCGATGGTCGAAGCCTGCCGCCGGGTCATCTCCGAAGGACTCAACGTCCGCCAGACCGAGGCGCTCGTCGCGACAGGGGTCCCGACCTCCTCTCGATCCAGAGTCCGCAAGGATCCGGCAGAATCGAATGCCGCAACCAAGGCACCCCATCTGATCGAGCACGAGGAGCATCTGAAGGTTCGCTTCGGCACGCCCGTCATCATCCGGCCTCGCAGTCGAGATCGAGGCCAGATCGTCATCGATTACAACTCGCTCGAAGAGTACGAGCGAGTTGTCGGCTTGATGCGAGGCTGAGAGTCCCGCGATATCGAACCCAAACGGAAGGAAGCCAGGGCCTTCGAATTGCTGTGGTCGCCTTCCCTTCGAGAATGCGGATCGACTCGGAAAGGGAAGGGGAGTACCCTCGGAGTTTCCTCCCTCCCAATTTCTCCTCGTCGCAACCCTTTTCAGACTCGACGATAGGGAGAGTAGACTTTGGAGTCCGTCCGTCGGCATCGTGCTTGCTTCCCTCACCTATCGTGACGCGGCGGAGAAAAGGGCGACGAGACTGATCGTGGTTCTCAGAGGCGACCGTCCTGGGAAAAGAACGCACCGGAGACCCGAGGCTTTGCTTTGTATGTCAATTCTCCCGGAGATATCATGTTCGACTCCAGCACCGAGGACCATCTGTCCGGGCAGCTCCTTCAGATCGCACGAGATCCGGAACTCCGGCAATTGGTTTATGCACGCCTCGGCGAATATTCTCACCAATGTCGAAATCGGCTGAATAGCCTGAAATTATGCCTTTTCCTGGCGATCCGCCAATCGACTGCAGACCGCTCCGAGCTTTGGGACGAGATCGACCGCAGCTACCTCAATCTGGAAAGGCGGGTCGAACGGATCCAACTCCTTTGCCGACCGTTGACCTTAACACATCTACCAATCGCGCTCGACCTCCTGATCGAGGATCGTCGCTCCACCTGGACTCGGACGATGGCGGAGGCCGGTTGCGAACTCGCCTTCGTTGCCCCGAAAGACCGAGCAGTCGTGTCCTATGATGTTCCGTCGATGGGCGTGGCCCTGGACGCGCTCGTCGCCTGGCGAGCGGGCCATTCCTATCGGGGTCGTTCCGCACGGGTTCGATGGAGTGCCGAAAACGGCCGGGCACAAATTTATTGGGAGGAATTCGGGGAGGCGCAGGGACGAAAAGGTGAACCGGATGTCGAGGGGGCGACCTGGAGTCTGCCACTCGTCGCCCGGATCGTCACGGCCCACGGCGGCGATTATCGACTGGAATCCACGCCGAACTGGCAAATTACCCTCACCTGGCCCGCACATCCTCCCGAAGATGGCGCCGCTATGGACTGAAATCATGGATGTTTAGACCACATCCGTCGACGCGATGCCGCTCCCCTTCGGGCCCGACGTCCTACTCGGCGATTACGAGGCGCCAGGTCTGGGCCCCCTCGGCGATCTCGCTCTTTATCATGGTTTTTGCGAGCACGATCACCCGATTGGCGACCGGCGCGCTCGCCTGTGCCTTTTATCGACCGCCATCCGTGATCGTGACCGACCTGGAAATGCCCGGGCCGGACGGGCGAGCCCTTGCGCTTCAACTCAGGCGAAGGCAACCTTCGTTGCCAGTCCTGCTCGTCTCCGGCCAAAATCTCGATGATCCCGCCTGGAAGATCACGGGCGGTTTGTTTGCCAGCCTCTTCGCGAAACCGGTGGATTTCCACCGGGTCGTCGCGACGCTGGTCCGCCTCATGCCCTCATCTGGCCGGAGAGGGCCGGTCTCGGGCGGACCTTGACCATCCCGGCCTTCCGGGCTTACGATGCATGGCCCACGCCGATCGGGGCGTAGCGCAGCCTGGTTAGCGCGCCTGCCTTGGGAGCAGGAGGTCGCCAGTTCGAATCTGGTCGCCCCGATTCATCCGATGATCGGAATTGCTGTCAGTATGTGTCATGAGCGGCGCCGCCTTCGTGGGCGGGCGTTTCACGTGGAACGAGCCGAGCTTGTCCGAGGCGATCCCGGAGCGCATCGAGAATTTCCGCCGTCTTGCTCAGGCCGATCCGGTCGCAACCGAGCTTGACATAGTCAATCGTTGTTTCGAGATCGCGGATCCCCCCCGCGGCCTTCACCTTGACACGCGCCAGCGAAGATCTCCGCATCAGGAGGATGTCATCCCGGGTCGCGCCACCGGTTCCATATCCGGTCGACGTCTTCACATAGTCGGCCCCGACCTCGCCGCAGATCGCGCAGAGTCGTTCCTTTTGCTCGTCTGTCAGATAGCAGACCTCGAAGATGACCTTCACGATCGCGCCACCACGGTGGGCGGCTTCAGTCACGCCAGCAACATCTTCTCGCACCGCATCCCATCGACCACCGAGAACTAGCCCAATGTTCACGACCATGTCGAGTTCGGTGGCCCCGTCCTCAATCGCGCGGACGGATTCCAGTACCTTGATATGCGACGCATGACCGCCGTGGGGGAATCCCACCGTGGTCCCGACGCCCACTCCATTCCCTTCGAGGATCTTCGCCGCCAGGGCGACGGCGAACGGCTTGATGCACACGCTCGCGACCCCGTAATCGGCGGCGAGCCGACATCCGGCCTCTAGTTCGGCCACGGTCATCGTTGGGGCCAGCAAGGAGTGATCAATCCGCCGGGCGATCAGTTCGTAGGTGAGATTCATGTCGGCCAGCTCGCGTGGGACGGGTGATGTCGGTCGGTCGTGTCATCGGCCGGAGAACAGGGCACTCTGTACCTTGCCCGGAGCCCGGATGCTCCGCAGCGGGGCTTTCTTGGTGGCCAGGTTGGGGCGGAACATCATCAAGATCAGGAGGGGAAGATAGAGGACCACCAGCGTCCCGCCGGCGTCCAGGTACCAGAACTGGCTCGCGACCAGGAGTGCCGCCGACAGGGCGATCAGTTCGCCCAGATTCTTGTCGAAGGGCAGGAGTGTGGTGGCGATCACCAGGGCGAGGTAAGCGATCAGGACTGGCAGGCGATAACTGGGATCGATACCCGACCAGAAGCTTCCCGTTGCCGGGGCCTCGACCCCGGGCAGGAGGCCCGCCTCGGCGAGACTTCGGGCGCCAAGGGCCCGGGCCCAACTGTCGAGGCCCGGCACCGTGAGTCCAAGCACGCAGCAGGTCGCGGCGACCGACGCCCCGACCGAGGCGAATCGCCAGAAGCCTCGATTCCGATAGAATCCCGCCCAGAGCGGGATCAAGCCGATGCAGGCCGGCATCCATCCCGCCGCCAGGCCGATCAACATGCCCGCCAGGGATGGTTTCGCGTATAAAACCAGGGCCGCGACGATCAGCGCCGCCGGGATCAGTTGTCCGGTGTCGACCAACGCGAACCGTGCGTACGGCAGCAGGAGATAACACGTCGCCACCGCCAGGCCGGCGATCGGCCGGTCGAAGTGCCTCCATCCAACGAGGATCAGTCCGGCAACAAGCCCGACATGGGCCAGGCAGGCCAGAACGCGCTTGAGGATCTCCTGCGGCTTCTCATGTTGCCTTAATGAGCCGGCCAGCGGCGTGCTATGCAAGACCTTATCGACGGCGGCCTCGCCCGGAGGCCGCTCGGGGACCTTGTCGGCCTTGGAGTCGGCCGGGTTCCGCTTGGACCCTTCCTCGACGGGTAAGCAGACGGTCTCGGTCACGAACAGGCCGATCACCCCGATCGCCAGGCAGGCCAGCCCCGAAGCATTGATATTCGGCTCCAGGAGCGGCCGGCGTGTCAGGCCCAGGTCCACGAAACAACGGACCAGCCAGAGCATCGAGCCCACAAAGAGCCAGACGAAAGCCCACCACGAGGCCCCGGCGCGATTGCCGACCAGCATCATCATCCCGGGAGCCGGGGCGAAGACCAGGACCAGGTCGAGGTTCCGGATGCTCCAGAATCGGCCGAATTTGAAGAACAGGGTAACGCAGAGCAGGAGCGCCCCGAAAAGCCAGGTCTCGGGACCGAACCCCAGATCGGCCACCAAAGAACCATTCACGACAGCCTCACGTTTGCGGGGTCGTGCTTGGATGCGGTCCTACCCGCGGCCAGCCCGGACACAGGCCCGCCAGCCCATCATCTTAGAGAACGTGGCGAGATACTCGCAAGGGGCGGGCCACCGCGGTAATTTGGGGAAGGGGAGGGGAGGGGGAGAGAACGCTCAATCCGCCGCGAAGGGAAGAGGATTGCCCGCGAGCTGGCTCAGGGCATTGATGGCGGCCCGCTGCTCGGCATCTTTCTTGTTCCGGCCCCAGGCGGGCGGATAGCGGTGCGTGCCGATTTGTGCGGCAACCTTGAAACACTTCGAATGGTCGGGGCCCTTTTCATCGAGGAGGATGTAATTCGGCGTCTCCCCGAACTGCCGCTGTGCGACGTGCTGGAGGTTGCTCTTGTGGTTGGCCCCCATCTGGCCGTCGACCGTCTCGTCGATCTCGGCCTCGATGTGACGGACGATGAACTGCTTGGCCGCTTCCATCCCGCCGTCGAGGTAGATGGCGCCGACAAGGCTCTCGAACACGTCGGACAGGATCGAGGAGGGCGTCTGGTCCTGCGAGCCCAGCCCTTTGCCCAGGATGAGGAACTCGTCGAACCCCAGCCGCTCGGAGATCTTGGCGCATGTGCGCCGCGAGACCACCACCGACTTGACCCGGGTCAGCTCGCCTTCCAGGTACTCGGGGAATTTCCGGTACAGGAACTCGCAGACGATGGCACCCAGGATCGCGTCGCCGAGGAATTCCAGCCGCTCGTTCGAAGCCAGGCGATGGTCGGCGCCCGAGGCGTGGGTCAGGGCCGCCCGGAGGTAGGAAGGGTCCCGGAAGGTGTAATTCAGGACGGCTTCGCAATGTTCGAACAGGGGCGGCAGGCCACGGAGGCTGGGGTCGTTCATGGTGGCGTCAGTTGGCCGGAAGCTCTGGTGCGGGCCGAAAAGAGAGGAATCCGAAATTAATCCATTCCGGCGGGGCCGTCAACGAATGATCGATCGCCACAATTCTCAGATACTCAGACGGGCCGCACGAGAGGGTCCCGATTGCCTTTCGGGACCGGAGACGCGATAATCATCCTTAAAAGGAACCCGCTCTGGCGTCAAGGAAGGAGCTCGGGTCGGATGTCTACCCAACCGCGATGGCGCTCGGCTCTCCTCCTCGCGGCGTTCGCCTGGGCGGGCCCCACGCGATCGGCGACGGCGATTCTTTCCGAAGAACACCATTACGAGCCCCATCATCACCCGGGGAACCAGGTCAATTACAATCCCGGCATCTTCCTCGGCTATAGCCCCTATGGCCCTTACGTTTACTCTCCGCCGCTGGTTGTGATCGGCCCGGGTGGGCTCCCTCCCGTGATGCCGATCCTCCAGCAGCAAGCCGTCCCGATGATCGGCCAGGGTGGCGGGGGATTGATGCTGCCCATGCCGCCGGCCGAGCTATTCGACCCGAACCCGGCCTCGGCCCCCGTTGCGCGTCCCCGACGCCCCAACGCGAACCGGATGCGCGAGCTGGTGGAGATCGGCGACCGGTCGTTCCGGGGGGGGAATATCAGGCGGGCCGAAGAGCGTTTCCTCCTTGCGATCAAGGCGGATCCGACGTCCCCGCTCCCCCATATCCACGTCGCCCAGGTGTCAATTGTCCGGGGAGATTACGCAGCGGCGGCGAAGTCCTTCCGGGCCGCCATCGCCTCGCCCGAGGGCCCCGGATGGCTCCTGACCGCCCCGGACATCCAGCGGATCTTCGCCGAGCCGGCGGACTTCGCCCGGAGGCTCGGCAAGCTGGAATCGCACCTCCAGGCCCATCCCACGGACCGCGATGCCTGGTTCGTCCTGGGGGCGGAATGGTATCTCTCCGGCAGGACCCAGCAGGCCGCCGATGCCTTCCAGCGGATCGCCGATCGCAAGCCCGACGAGGCCCTCTCCGCGTTCATCGACGCTTCGAGCCCCCGGAGGCGGGGGCCGAACTGAGTCGCGACCCGAGCCCATCCCCGATGCCCCAAATCCAGAGATATTACGCCGCCGCCTGCCAGACCGATCTTCCCTGTCCGGTCGACCGATCGGAACTTCCCGGCCGGGTCGGCGTCCTGCTCGGGATGGTCGATCGTGCGGTGCTCGGATATCGCCCGTTCTTCGACATCAAACTCGTGGCGTTCCCCGAGTTCGCACACGCCGCCCCGATCTACGAGACGGTCGAAGAGCTGCGCGAGCGGCTGGCGGTGCCGATCCCCAACGAGCAGACGGATCGCTACCATCGGAAGGCCAGGGAGCGGGGCATCTGGATCCAGACGGGGACGTTCCTCGAAGTCGACACGCGATGGCCCGATGCGGTCTTCAACACGACCTGCCTGATCGGGCCGGACGGGCTTTTGGCCCGCTATCGGAAGGTTAACCCGTGGCTCCCGTGGGAGGTTCACGCCAGCCCGCACGACCTGACGGGCTACGACGAGGCCATGTTCCCGGTCGTCGAGACCGAGATCGGCCACCTCGGCGCCGCGATCTGCTACGACTGGCTGTTCCCCGAGCCGACCAGGGCCCTGGCCCTCGCGGGCGCCGAGGTCCTGATCCGCGTGTCGGCCTACATGGACCCCTGGGGGGCGACGCCGCCGATGGACTGGTGGACGCTCTTCAACCGGGCCCGGGCGGTCGAGAACTTCGCCTTCGTGGTCGCGGCCAATCAGGGGGCCTCGGCGGCGAACTATCCGCCCTTCACCTGGCCCGGCGGGAGCATGGTCGTCGACTTCGACGGCCGGATCCTGGCCCAGGCCGACCCGGGTCCGGGCGAGAAGATCGTGGTCGCCCCGATCGACCTCGCCGCCCTCCGGGCCGAACGCGGCCGGCGGGGTGGACACCACTTCATCGACCACCTCCGGACCGAGGCCAACCGGGGCAAGTTCGCCGCCAGGCCGGCCCATCGCCCCGAGACAGCGCCTGACCGCCATTCCGCGACGCGATGATCCGACCGCCCCGGACGTCCCCGCCGACCATTCGAGGTCCGATCCGATGTGGAAGCGCCCGGCCGGGCTCCTCGCCCTGATGCTGTCGATCTCGCTCGCCCTCCCGTCGTGCGGCGGTCCCGGGCCGAAGGACTGGTCGAAATTCGATGAGATCCCGCCCGAGCAGCTTTCGGCGGTCATGGCCTTCCATTACCGGGGCCTGGGCTCGATGGAGCAGTATGAATATCCCGCGGCCGTGGCGGCGTTCCGCGAGGCCCACCTCCTGGCCCCGGGCTGGATCGCCGGCTCGATCAACCTGGCCATCGCCCTCCTGAATGCGGGCGGCGAGGCCGCCGAGAAGGCGAAACAAGCCGGCCAAGTGGGGCTCGCAGGGGCCCCGAAGCTGAACATCGACGAGGCGCGACGCCTGCTCGATGAGGTCATCGTCCGCCGGCCGGGCGACCCGTGGGCCCACTACTCGCGCGGGATCATCCTCCAGTACAAGGGGTTGCTGGATGAGGCGAATCGCGACTTTCGCAAGGTCGTCGAGATCGATCCGGGCAACGCCAACGCGTGGCTCGAACTGGGGAGCACCCTGACCGACCCCGAGACGGACGGGCTCAAGGCCGGCCCGAAGCAGCAGGCCGAGCTGATCGATTGTTACTCGAAGGCCCTGGAATGTAATCCGTACCTGACTACCGCCATGTACAAGCTCTCGGTGGCCTATCGCGACGCCGGCGATAGGTCGCGCCAGGACAAACTCCTCAAACTCTTCCTGAAGCTCGATCCGGACCGGAATGCGGCGGGATCGGGCGAGGTCGCCGCGCAGGTCTACGGGCAGATGGGCCGTTACGCCACCGTGATCGACCCGTTCCCCCGCACCGATCGGTCCGTCAAGAATGGCCCGCCACCCCGGTTCGATATCCCCGCCGAGATGATCGTCAAGCTCCCGGAAGGGGACCGATGGGCGACTTCGTCCGACTTCGACGGCCCGATGGCCGTGGTCGGTCGTGCCCGGGCCCGGTTCGGGCAGGGCGTCTCCACGTTCGACGCGGACGGCGACGGCCGGGCCGACGTCTACCTCACGGCCGCGGTCGTCGGCCCCAAAGGGCTCCGCGACGCCCTCCTGATCAACCGGGGCGGGGGAAAGTTCGAGGACGTCACTGCACGGTCCGGCCTCCCCGTTGACCGCGCGGGGATCGGCGTCGCGGCGGGCGATTTCGACGCCGACCGACGCGTCGACCTGTTCCTGACCGGCGTGGGCGACGATCGGCTCTACCGCAACCTGGGGGGCCGGTTCGAAGACGTCACCCGAGCGGCCGGCATCGACGGTCACGTCTCGGTCAGCATCGGGGCACGGTGGCTTGACCTGGATCAGGACGGCGACCTCGACCTTTACGTGATTCATCACGCGGCCCTCGCCGATGCGGCCCGCGCCTTCGGGGCGGACCCGAGCTCGCCCGGCCCGGCAAATTCGGCCTATCGGAACGACGGCAAGCCCGCTCCGGTCGGGCGACGCCCCGAGGACAACTGGGTCCCATTGGCCATGGCCACGCCCGACATCGAGGTCAAGGAAGGACTCTCAATCGCCTTCTCGCGGTCCTTCCCAGGACGTGAGGCCCTCGGCGCCGGGGAGGGGCCCCATACCGCCGTCGCCGCCCTCGATGTGGACGACGACCGCGACATGGACCTCATCGTCGCGATCGACGGCAAGCCCCCGGTCCTCCTGATGAACGACCGGGCGGGCGCCTTCCACGCGCAGCCGACCGGATTCAAGACCGATACGACGATCGGCGGCCTGCTGGTGACCGACCTCGACAACGACGGCCGGCCGGATATCGTCGCCGTCGGTCCGGGCGGCCGGGTCTCGGCCTGGCGGAATACCACGACCCGGGCCGCCGAAGGGGCGAAAATCGCCTGGGAATCGCACCCGATCGACGCCCGGAACTGGCGGGCGGCCGTCTCGGTCGACCTCGACCTCGACACCTGGCCCGACCTCGTCGGCCTCCCGACCGCGGACCCCTCGGCCGGGATCGGGTGGGCCCGGAATGCCGGGTCGCGGTACGAGACCCGGACGCTTACCCTCGGCCCCGACGGATCCGATCAGGCCTCACTCCAGGGTTTCGCCGCGGCCGACCTGGTCGGCGACGCGCTCCCCGACCTCCTCCTCGTCCGCGACGGCCTGGCGCCCCGGATCGCCCGGAACCTGGGCAATGGCCAGCACTGGCTGGCCATCGAGCTCGCCGGCCGGTGGAAGACCAGCTTCGATCACATGCGGACCAACTCCGAGGGCCTGGGCGCCCGATTGTCGCTGGAAGGGCAGGGGCTCCACATCCCCTACGACCACACCACTCCGTCGGCCGGCACCGGGCAGTCGGTCGGTCCCGTGGTCCTGGGGCTGGGCGACCACGTCTCGGCCCCGCTCCTCCGGATCCGATGGCCCGATGGCGTCATGCAATCCGAGCTGAACGTCACCGCCGACAAGAAGCTCGACCTGGCGGAGCTCAATCGCAAGACGGGCAGTTGCCCGGTCCTTTTCACCTGGAATGGGACCCGGTTCGAATGTCTGGGCGACTTCCTCGGGGGCGGCGGGTTGGGTTATCTCGTCTCCCCCGGCGTCTACGGCCAGCCGGACCGCGACGAGTCGGTCGCCATCGCCCCCGGACAGCTCGCCCCGGTGGACGGGGCCTTCCGGCTCAGCGTGGTCGAGCCGATGGACGAGGTCGCCTATCTCGACAAGCTGGCCCTGGAGGTGATCGATCGGCCACCCGGCATCTCGACGGCACCCGACGAGCGGTTCGCGCCCGAGGGACCGAGGCCGACCGGGGAGGTCATCGCCTGGTCCCGGGCGATCGAGCCGGCCCGGGCCCTGGATCATGATGGTCGCGACGTGACGCCGGCGGTCCGCTCCTGGGACCGCCGGACTGTGGACCGGTTCCGACGCCTCGGGGGCTGGATCGGCTACACCGAGGATCATTCGCTGATCCTCGACTTCGAGGACCGACTGGCCGGATTCGGGCCCGACCGGAGGCTCGTGCTCTGCCTGGCCGGCTGGGTCGAATATCCCTACTCCCAGACCAATTACGCCGCGTCGACGGCAGGCGTCGCCCTCCGGCCGCCCGTCCTGGAGCGTCGGCGCGACGACGGGACCTGGGAGGTCATCGACCCGCACCCTGGATACCCCGCCGGCCTGCCCCGGATGATGACGGTCGACCTGACAGGTAAGGTTACCGGGCCCCGTTGCATCCTCCGACTCACCACCAACATGGAATGCTACTGGGATCAGGCTTTCGTCGCCGTCCCCGACGCCTCGGCCGGGATCCGGACCACGACGCTGCCCGTCTCCCGGGCCGACCTGCGCGACCGGGGCTACCTCCGTGAGGTCTCGCCCGACGGCCGGCTCCCGATGCTCTACGAGTACGAATACGTCGACCCGGCCCCGCTCGCCCGGATGGATGGGTTCCTCACCCGGCATGGGGATGTCGCCCCCCTCCTCAACGACGACGACGACAAGCTTTGCACGGTCGGGCCGGGCGACGAGGTCCGGCTCGAGTTCAACGCCAGGGCGCTCCCCGCCCTCCCCGAAGGGTGGTCCCGGAGCTATGTCCTCAAGGCCGTCGGCTACTGCAAGGATGCCGATCCTTTCACCGCGGGGAGCGACACGGTCGGCCCTCTCCCCTGGCGCGGGATGCCCCCTTTTCCTTTCGCATCTGCGGTCAAACGGCCGGCAGACCCGGACTATGAGGCTTACCTCCTCGAATATCAGACTCGCCCGGCCGGGGCTCGGTGAGGATCGGGTCAGGTCGCCCCCGGCGGCGACGGCTCGACGTGGACCAGGACGTCTCGGATCGGGAGGAGGTGTTCGACCACCCGATCCTTGACCGCGTGGGCGATCGCGTGCCCGTCGCGGACCGACTTCTCGGGGTCGACCTCGACGTGGATGTCGACCAGGTATTCGAGGCCAACCTTGCGGATCCGGAGCTTCTCCACCCCGAGGACCCCGTCGACGGCGAGCGCTTCAACCTGGACCGCCCTGAGCAACTCCGGCGAGGCCTGGCGGTCCATCAGGTCCTGGACGTTCCCCCAGAGTAAGGTTCCGCCGATCCAGAGGACCGCAACGGCCACGACCAGCGCCGCGGCCTGGTCGGCCCAGTGCCAGGCCGGCCCGCCCCACCGGGTGAGCCCGACGCCGGCCGCGACGGCCAGTCCGCCCAGGGCGTCGAGGCGATAATCCCAGGCGATCGCGAGGAGGGCGGCCGATCCCGTCCGGCGGGCCACGCCCCGGGCGTAATGGAATAACGCCTCCTGAAAGACCGCCCCGCCCAGGGCGATCGCCAGGGTGAAGCCCGAAGGGGCGACCCCGCCCGCGCCGAACGAGAGCAGGGCCTCGCGGGCGATCCCCAGCGCCAGGAGGATCAGGAGCACGGCGACTCCCGCCCCGGCGACCGCCTCGAACCGGGCGTGGCCGTACGGGTGCTCGCGATCGGCCGGCCGCTGGGCCACGAGCAGGGCGCCCACCAGGGCTCCCGAGATCGCGGCGTCGACCAGGGAATGGACGGCGTCGGACAGGAGTGCCAGCGAGTGCCCGAACAGGCCACCCAGGAGCTTGGCCAACCCCAGGCCCAGACTCACGGCGATCCCCCAGGCTGCCGCCTTCCTCGCCTGGTGATAGAGTGCCAGGGTGCTCAACGTTCCCGCTCCCGACGGGTCCTGCGACCGAGATCAAGTCGTCTCATCCTCGCCCCCGCCCCCGCCCCCGCCCCCGCCCCCGCCCGGGCCCGGTCCTGGCGGCCGGCGGGACGGGGGGCGGAGCCTTGGCCAGCTCCTCCCATCGCGGGATCTGGGCCCGGAGATAGGCCCGGAGCTTCCCGGGCAACTTCTTGTCGTCGTGGGGCGTGATCTCATCGAGCTGGAGGGCCTGGTTCGCCTCCCGGACGGCGTCGGGGAACATCCCGACATCGGCGCTGGCCTCGGCGAGTTCGGCCCGGATGGTCGCGCTGGTGGGATAGATCCGGGCCGCCCATCGGCAGGCGCGGACGATCGCGGACTTGAGCTGGATCACCGCGAACGGTTGGGCATCGGCGGGCAGGTTGTTGAGGATGGCCCGCGCGTAGTTCGCCTGGCGGCGGCGGAGGTCGAGGTTGTTCGGGTTCCGGAACGTGGGATTCAGGGCATCGTCGAGGACGATCAGGACGCGGCCCCAGATCTCGTCGGGCATGGCGACCGTCCCGGCCGGGCGGATGGCCTTCTTCTGGCGGAACTTATCCCGGATCGCGGTTACCTCGGGCGATTGCCAGTAGGCGAATTCCAGGGCGGCCAGCGCGACCCAGGCCCGGAGGTTGTGGCGGTCGGCCTCGATGGCGGCGGTGAAGTCGCGGCGGGCCTCCTCGAACGCGGGGGGCCGGGCGAGCATGGCCCGGTTCCCCGCCTCGACGGCGGCCTCCGACTTCCAGAATGGGACGATCGCGCCGAAGTAAGTCCCCGCCAGCGCCGCCCAGACGCACGCCAGGACCACCGCCAGCCCGAGCCCGCCGGCAACCCTCGGCCGGCCGCACGGGCGATCGTCGCGGAGGTTCAGCCCGAGGGCCAGCAGGACCCAGAGCGACATCGCCACCGAAGGGATGCCGATCCCGCCCGCGGCGAGCAGGTTGATCGCCAGGGCGAGCACCGCCACGCCCGGGCCGGAAGCGGGGATCGGCCGCCGTCCCCAGAGCGGGGCGCCCAGGGCCGCGGCCATCGCCCATCCCGCTCCCAGGACGATCCACCGATTCAAGGCGTCTTCCTCGGCCACCGGATCCAGCTTGCCCAGCGCCCAGACCGCCAGCCAGCCCGCGCCCGCCATCCCGACCAGCCAGCCCGTCCCGGCCGGTCCCGCGGCCGGGTCGACTCCGTGCCGCGAGGCCCGGCCGGGTTCGACCGGATCAGTTTCCGGGGAGGGAGGGCAGGAGGGGCCTAGCATCTCCCAAAGCCCGATCCCCAGGGCGGCCATCAGGGCAATGGCGGCGAACACGCCGGCGGTCGCCCAGGCCTCCAGGACCATGTTGTGGGGGTCCCGGATCTCTTCACTCGCCCGGGGGAGCTTGTGACGCAGGTAAGGTCCGGCGAAATTCCCCGGGCCGACCCCCGACCAGAACGCCCTCCAGGGACGGGCCATGCCGACCTCCGCTTCGCCCAATCCGTCGACGGGTCCGGTCGAGGCATAAGGCGACGGGGCGTCGGTGATCACCCCCCAGGCCCCGATCCAGTATTCCCACCGATAGCCCAGCGACTTCTTCGCCTGGGTGATCACCTGGATGTCGAGCTGCTTCGTCGCCACCCCCGCGACCACGAGGACGCCCATCAGGATCGCGAGCCCGGCCACCGACGTGGCGAGCGCCCGGGCCGGGACGGCGCGCCGACTCCGCCAGGCCAGGACCAGCAGCGCGGCCAGCAGCCCGACCCAGGCACTCCGGCTCTTGGTCATCATCAGGCAGGACAGGACCACGAGCGTCGGCACGGCGGCCATCGCGAACGCGAACAGGCGCGATCCCTTCCCCTCCCGTTTCAGATTATCGAGGGCGACGGCGAACATCAAAGCCAGAGGGCCGACCAGGAACCCGGCCAGCGAGTTCGCCAGCCCGAAGGTCGAATAAGGCTCGTTCGAGTAGAGCAAACGTTGCCGGAGATTCTCCTCGGACGGCGAGCCCGGGGTGATCCCCAGCATCCGGAGCACATAGTCGGGGCGCAGGAGATAGAGCTTCCGGAGCTTGGGAAATTCGACCGGGACCTGGTAGAGCCCGTAGGCCGCCACGGCCACGGCGGTGGCGACCACCACGCCGGCCAGGGTGGCCGACTCGGCCCGGGTCCGGGGCAGATTCCGGGCGAGGACATAGAGCAAGCCGAGCCCCCCCCATTCCCAGGCCAGGATGATCGCCGGCCGGCGTTCCGCCGCGTGAGTGGCGGACATCCCGACCAGGAGCATCAACGCCAGGACGGCCGCGTCGGCCCACGACCACCGGAGCCGCGTCGTCCCGGAGAAGAGGAGCGATGCCACCGCGACGGCGGCGGTTCCCAGGAGCCCGAAGACCCAGACCAGCCCCGAGCCCGACTCGGCGCCCTCACTCGGGAAGTACGCCCGGGCTACAAACAACATCGCCATCAGCCCGAGCGCGAGCCGTCTGAGCCGCTCGCCGACCCGGACGAACGAATCGTCGCCAGGGGGCTCAACCTCGGCCGCCGACGCGATCGTCGGGGGACGACGGGCCGGGCCCGGGGCCGGGCTCGATCGGGGTTCTCGCCTCGACATCGCGACGCTCCGGCCGGTTCGTGGAGACTTCAAGCAGGGCCACCACCCCGAGGAGGCAGATCGTCTGGCCGACGACCACGCACGCCCCAGCCGCGTCCATCCTGGGGAGGAGCAGGGCGCCGAGGCCGCCCGCGAGGGTGATCAGATAGATCGTCCGGACCGCCAGCGGCGGCGTCAAGCCGCGCTCGACCAGCCGGTGCGAAAAGTGCCGCCGGTCCGCCTCGAACGGGCTCCGCCCCTCGCGGACCCGGATCAGGAGCACGGAAGCCGTGTCGTAGAGCGGGACCGCCATCACCAGCAACGGGGTCAGGACGCCATAAGGCGAGTATCCCCGATCGGGCCGGGCGAAGGTCCCGACCACCGTGAGGGCGCCGAGCAGGAAGCCCAGGAAGTTACTCCCGGCGTCCCCCATGAACAGCCGGGCCGGGTGCCGGTTGTGGACGAGGAATCCGCCGAGCGACCCGACCAGGACCAGCAAGACCGCCGGGACGAACAGGTCCTCGACCTCGACCTGCGCGGCCGCGAACAGGGTCGCCCCGATCAGGCCGACGCCCGCCGCCAGTCCGTCCATGTTGTCGAGGAAGTTGAAGGCGTTGGTCAGGCCGACAATCCAGAGGACCGTGATCGCCCCCGATATGATCGGGTCGTTGAGCGGCCAGAAGAGCGTCACGTGGACCCCGGAAGCAACAAGGACGACGGACAGGCCAACCTGGACGCCGAGACGGAGCTTCCAGCCCAGGCCGATGCGATCGTCGGCCAGCCCCATCGCCATGATCGCCGTGGCGAGGCCGAAGATCAGCGCCATTGTGCCGCCCCGCTCGCGGAGCCCGCCGACGTGGCGGGCCACGTCATCCGGCAGGAGAACACGACCCGGCCCGACGGCCAGGGCCCCGACGGTGAGGACCACGCCCATCGTCAGCCAGATGGCCACGCCCCCGGCCAGGGGCGTCGGCGCCCGGTGGGCCTTCCGGCCGGCGGGGTGGTCGACCATCCCCAGTCGGGGCGCCACCAACCGGGTCAGGGCGCACAGGAGGGCGCTCAGGGCCGTCGACGCCGCCACCAACCCGACCCCGACGGCGACGAGGATCACGACCGGTCCCCCGGCCGATCGGCCCCCGGATCGGGTGGCCGGGGGATTGCCCTCCGGACCCGGAGGGACAGCGAGAGGCAGGCGAGCATCAATCCGGCGACCGTGCCCGAGACGCCGAGGAGCGTCGCCCATTCGACCGGGCGATCGGGGGGCCACTCCGGCCTCTGACCGCCCCGGAGGGACGCACCGATCAGGAGCGGCCCTCCGAAGGTCGCGAGCGTCATCGCCCCCAGGAGGACGAACGGCAGGCGAGGCAGCCGGGGCGGCGGGCCGGTCATCGGCCCTTCGCCGCGGCTCGGGAGATCCGCCGCTCGGCGGCGACCGTCTCCATCCCGCGACGGGTCGTCTCCAGCTCGGCCAGGATCGCGTCGTTGGCCGTCGCGGCCGAGACGTTGTGGGCCGCGGCGTCGGTCCGCCACTTCACCTCGACCGTCCCCTCCTTCAGGCCTCGCTCGCTGATCACGACCCGGAGCGGGATCCCGATCAGGTCCGCGTCCTTGAATTTGAACCCCGGGCGTTGGTCGCGGTCGTCGACCAGGACGTCGAAACCCGAGGCTTCGAGTGCCTTCTCAAGCGCCGCGGTCGCCTCCATCACGGCCGGGTTGTTGAGCTGCAAGGGCGCGATCAGGGCGTGATAGGGCGCGATCGAGAGCGGCCAGATGATCCCGTTGTCATCGTGTCCGGCCTCGACGGCCGCCGCGACGATCCGGTTCACGCCGATCCCGTAGCATCCCATGATAACGGGGATTTCCTGGCCCTTGTCGTCGAGGAAATGCGCGTTCATCGCCTTCGAATATTTGGTCCCCAGCTTGAAGACGTGGCCGACCTCGATCCCCTGGTTCTCGACCATCGGCTCTCCGCATCGGGGGCAGGGATCGCCGGCGACGGCTTCGCGGAGGTCGAGCACCTTGTCGAGCGGGAAGTCGCGGCCGGGGACGACACCGGTCAGGTGGACGTCTACCTTGTTCCCGCCGACCACCACGCTCGGCATCGCCGCGACCGACCGGTCGACGGCCAGGGGGATTTTCAGGTCGACCGGGCCGAGGAAGCCCATCGGGGCCCCGGCGGCCTTCTCGATCGTCGCGGGGTCGGCCTGGGTGAGGGTCAAGGCGGAGAAGGCGCGGCGGACCTTGGACTCGTTGGCCTCGTGGTCGCCCCGGATCAGGGCGGCGACGGGCCGGCCGTCGGCGAGGAAGACCAGGAGCTTGGCGGATTGCGATTCGTGGACCTTGAGGAAGTCGCAGACCTCCTGGATCGTCCGCCGGTTGGGGGTGGGGACGGCGACGGGGGGCGGGGCCGAGGCATCGCCGGGGGGCGGCCCGTCCGGCCCGGCGCCGACCTCGGCCCGTTCCTTGTTGGCCGCGTAGTCGCACTTCGGGCACTGGATGATGGTATCCTCGCCGGTCGTCGAGGGGACCATGAACTCGTGCGAGCTGTCGCCGCCGATCGGGCCGCTCTCGGCCTCCACCACGGCGTACGGGATCCCGCATCGGTCGAAAATCCGGCAGTACGCCTCGTACATCGCCGAGTAGCTGGAGTCGAGCTGCTCCAGGTTGGCGTCGAAGCTGTACGCGTCCTTCATCAGGAATTCGCGGGTCCGGAGGATCCCGAACCGGGGGCGCGGCTCGTCGCGGAACTTGGTCTGGATCTGGTAGAGGGTCACCGGGAGCTGCTTGTATGACCGGACCAGGTCGCGAACCACATCGGTGATGACCTCCTCGTGGGTCGGCCCGAGGGCGAACTGCTGGTCGCTGCTCGTCTTGAGCTGCATCAGGAGCTCGCCGAAGGTCTCCAGCCGCCCGGATTCCTTCCAGAGGTCGATCGGCTGGAGCGCGGGCATCAACAGCTCCAGGGCGCCGGCGGCGTCCATCTCCTCGCGGATCAGGCGGATGACCTTGCTCAGCACCCGGAACCCGATCGGGAGATAGGTGTAGGCACCGGCGCCCAGCTGGCGGACCATCCCCGCGCGGAGCAGGAGACGATGGCTCGGGGCCACGGCGTCGGCGGGGGTTTCCTTGAGGGTCGGGATCAGGGCTTTCGACCAGCGCACGATCGGCTCCTGCCGCTACCGGATCGGGGGGCGGGCCCCTCGGGGCCGACGGGACATCGCGTGACCTCCCCCGGATGATCGGCACAGTCTATCAGATCGGCCCGGCCGATCGCAGGCCCAACCTCGGGATTCGCCCCGATCGCGCTAGCCCCGTCAAAGCCGACTTCCCTCGCGTTGATTACTTCTTTCACGCCGGGCATGCATCTTCACCGGAGCGCGGATTTGCCCCCAACTTCCGCGACGGGGGAGACGACCTATTGACCGTGTGACGGTCGACCTCCGACGAATCGGGTCGGGGGCGCCGCAAGGTCGAAGGAGGCGGTCGGTGGTCCCGGCGGGGGACGACGGCCGCGACCTCCGGGCCGCAGGGAGGTGAGACATGTTTCCCAGAGATACCCGGCGCGAGCGCCGGAGCCAGCGCCCCCGTCCTCGCCCGGAAAATCGGGTCGCGGTGGAGGGGCTCGAAACGCGACAATTGATGGCCTATTCGCCGTTCGGTTTCTCGCTGCCCCAACTCTCCGTGACCGGCTTCGCGGGCCCGACGGCGTCGTATAACTCGCCCCTGGTGGTCGACGTCGTCGTCGAGAACCAGGGGGCCAGCTCGCTCGTGGAGCCGACCAACCTGGCCCCGGGCTCGATCAGCTCGGCCGACGCGGCGGCGACCACCGTCCAAGTCTTCGCGTCGCCCAGGCCCAACGCCACCAGCGGACTCCTCCTGCTCGACACCATCTCGATCCCGATCGTCCGTCAGAATAGCGACTTCGAGACGATCTCCGAGATCGCCCTGCCGTCCCGGCCCAGGGGCTTCCCCGGGGTCGGCGGGAAGCTCTACCTGACCCTGGTCGTCAACAATGACCAGGCGATCCTCCAGACCTCCAATCAGAGCAACATCTTCCGGATCCCCACCCCGGTCCGGATCACGAACCCCCTGCCGGACCTCCAGGTCGTCGCGCTGGACATCCTCCCGAGCCTCCAGCCGGGCGACGTGATCACGCCCACGGTCCAGATCGTCAACCTCGGCCCGGCCAACCCCGCGTTGCAAGGCCCGGTCCTCGTCGAGCTGGTGGCCTCGCTGGACAAGAAGTTCGGCCCCGGCGACGCGGTGATCGGCTCGTATTTGATCCCCAGCCTGCCGGGGACCTCAGAGGTTCCGACTCGGGGTCGGCTGGGCCTGGACGTCAACCTGATCCTTCCGGCGAACGTGAACACAACGACCCTGCCGCCGATCAGGCTCCCGACCTCGCCCGGGTTCTACTACCTCGGCGTCGTGATCGATCCCTTCCACACGATCAACCAGACGTATGCGCCGAGCCCCGCGTTGCGGGTCCCGACCCCAGTCGGCCCTCGGAGCCAGTTCCTGCCCCCGTCGGCCTTGCTGTTCACCACCAATGGCTCGACGGTGACGTTCCCCAACCTCCCCTCGACGCTCATCAATCCCCTGCCCACCGTGTCGGTCACGCCACCGGTCCTCTTCCCGAATCCGTCCCCGGTCTTCCCGGTATTTCCCTCGACCAACCCGATCGTGAAGGCGACTTCGGCCCATGCCCGGACGGCCCACTCGGGCCGGGGCCACGGCTGATCCGAGGACGAGGCGAACATCGATCGCCCGCCCCCGTCGGGGTCGGGCTGGCCCCGGCCCGACCCCGACGGGTGGGCCGGGGTCGCTCCCTTGACCCCGCCGGCGGGCGGCCCCTACAATCGGGCCTCGTGGGCCAAACCGCCCGGATGATCGACGCTCCCGACCCGCACCCATCGAAAACCCCGCATGACCCGTCGATTCGTCAATCAGCTCGCCAACGGGGACGCGATCGACGACGTCTACCTCGTCGCCGACAAGCAACTCCGGGCCAACCGCCAGGGGAATCTCTATCTCCATCTGGAGCTGAGGGACAAGTCCGGCAGCGTCGGCGCCCGGCTCTGGAACGCCAGCGAAGGGCTCGCCCGGACTTTCGAACCGGGCGACTTCCTCCACGTCCGGGGGAAGATCCAGGTCTTCCAGGGTGCATTGCAGGTCATCCTTTCCCACATCGAGGGCGTCTCGCGCGACCAGGTCGAGCCCGAGGACTTCCTCCCCCAGAGCTCGCAGAACGTCGCCAAGCTCACGGCCCGGCTCCGCTCGCTGCTGCTGGGCCTGGGGAACCCCCACCTCCGGGCCCTGGCCGAATGCTTCCTGATCGACGAGCCCCTGGTCCAGCGGTTCACCACCGCGCCAGCCGGGATCAAGAACCACCACGCCTACCAGGCCGGGTTGCTCGAACACGTCGTCACGATGCTCTCCGTAGCCGACCGGATCGCCGACCTTTACCCCGAGGTCGACCGCGACCTCCTGCTCATGGGGATCTTCCTCCACGACATCGGCAAGGTTGCCGAACTGAGTTACGACCGGGCTTACGGCTACACCGACGAGGGCCAGCTCGTCGGCCATCTGGTGATGGGCGTCGAGATGCTCCGCGATAAGGTCGAGCAGACGGCCGACCTGACCGGAGAGCCGTTCCCGCACGAGCTGCTCCTCCGCCTGAAGCACATGATCGTCAGCCACCACGGGGCCCCCGAGTACGGCTCCGTCAAGCTGCCGATGACCCCCGAGGCGATCGCGCTCCACTACCTCGACAACCTCGATGCCAAGATCCACGCCTTCACCCGCGAGATCCGCGACGACCCCTGCAAAGAATCGAACTGGACCCCCTTCCACCCGAGCATGAACCGGCGCCTCTTCAAGGGCGATCGGGGGATCGAGGCCGTCAACGGCGAGGGATCGGGGGCCTGAAGGATCGCGAAAGGGGGCCTCGGCCCCCGCCGACCCGCCTCGCCTCGCCTCCTCCAATCGGACTTGAGAGGACGACATGGACGACCACGCGGCCCGGGTCCTGGCCCTGGTGGCGGAGCCGGATTACGAGCCGATCACCCTCAAGGCGATGGCCAGGCGGTTCCGCGTCCCCGAGGACGCCTATCCCGGCTTCCGGAATGCCGTGAAAGGTCTGATCAAGGCCGATAAGCTCGACGTCGCCAAGGACAAGACGCTCCGGAAGGCCGAGCTGTCGGGCACGGTGGTCGGCACCTTCCGCCGGAGCTCCAAGGGGTTCGGCTTCGTCCGGCCGGAGAAGTCGACCACCAAGGCCGACCAGATCTTCATCCCCGTCGACGGCGGTCGCGACGCCTCCACCGGCGATGAGGTCCTGGTCAAGATCGTCAAGCGGGCCAAGGGGCCGGGCTATAACCCCGAAGGCCGGGTCGTCCAGGTCGTCTCCCGGGCCTCGGGGCTGTTCGTCGGCCACTACTTCGAGAAGGGAGGCGCCGGGCTCGTCGCGGTCGACGGCAAGACGTTCCAGGACCCGCTCCACGTCGGCGACCCCGGCGCCAAGGGGGCCCGGCCCGGCGACAAGGTCGCCATCGAGATCGCCCGATACCCGACCCCGTACCGCGGGGGAGAAGGGGTGATCACCGAGGTCTTCGGGCCCCGGGGAGAGCCCAAGGTCGAGACGATCGCCATCATCCGGGCGCTGGGGATCCCCGACGTCTTCGACGACGACACCCTCGAAGACGCCCGGCGCCAGGCCAAGGCGTTCGACGAGGACCAGGTCGAGGGGCGGCTCGACCTTCGCGACCAGCTCACCATCACCATCGACCCGGCCACGGCCCGCGACTTCGACGACGCCATCACCCTGACCCGCGACGAGAAGGGGTTCTGGAGCCTGGGCGTCCACATCGCCGACGTTGCACACTTCGTCCGGCCCGGCTCCCCTCTCGACGATACCGCCCGGAAGCGCGGGACCAGCGTCTATCTCCCCGACCGCGTCATCCCGATGCTCCCGGAGGTCCTCTCCAACAGCCTGGCCAGCCTCCAGGCCGGTCGGGCCCGATACACCGTCAGCGCGATCCTCGAATTCGACGCCGACGGCGTCCGGACCGCCATGGATTTCGCCCGGTCGGTCATCCGGGTCGACCGCCGGTTCGCTTACGAGGAGGTGTTCGAGGCCCTCCAGCACCCCGAGGGCGAGCTCGCCTCGGGGCTCGAACCCCAGATCCGGGACATGCTCGGCCGGATGCGCGAGCTGGCCCTGATCCTCCGGAGGAGACGGTTCAAGCGAGGGGCCCTGGAGCTGGATATGCCCGAGGTCGAGATCGACCTGGGCGACCAGGGCGAGGTCGTCGGCGCCCACCTGGCCTCGCACGACGTGAGCCATCAGATCATCGAAGACTTCATGCTCGCGGCCAACGAGGCCGTCGCCTCGCACCTGACCGCCGCGGGAGTCGGATTCCTCCGCCGGGCCCACGCCGACCCCGAGCCTCGCAAGCTCAAGGATTTCGCCGAGTTCGCCCGGAGCCTCGGGATCTCGATCGTCGACCCCCAGAGCCGGTTCGAACTCCAGCGCGTCCTGGCCGAGACCGCCGACCGCCCCGAGGTCTACGCCGTCCACTTCGGCCTGCTCCGGAGCCTGAAGCAGGCCGTCTACACCCCCGAGCCGGAAGGGCACTACGCCCTGGCCAGCGAGGATTATTGCCACTTCACCTCACCGATCCGCCGATACCCCGACCTCCAGGTCCACCGCCAGATCGCGGCGCTCCTGGCCGGCAAGCGGCCGAAAACCGACCTCGACGAATTGTCGGCGCTGGCCGAGCATTGCACCCGGACCGAACGCCGGGCCGAGACGGCCGAGCGCGAGTTGATCAAGATCAAGCTACTGACTTACCTGTCCGATCACATCGGCGAGCAATATCACGCCGTGATCATCGGCGTCGAGGACTTCGGCTTCTTCTGCCGGCTCGTCGAGTTTCCCGCCGAGGGGCTCGTCCACATCACCAGCCTGGCCGACGATTATTATTATCTGGAAGGGGAGACGTACACGCTGGTCGGCCGCCGCGCCGGCCGTCGATATCGCCTGGGAGACCGGATCGAAGTGACGGTCGCCCGGGTCGACATCGACCGGAGGGAACTCGACCTGACGCTCGGGCCGCTCGATCCGTCGGAAGTTGCGGAATTACCGCCCAGGCATCCTCGACCGCCCAGGGGTCGGCCGACGCCGCGAGCCGGGCCACCGAAGAAGCCCGGCAAGAGGGGACGTCGGCCGAGATGACCGGGAGATCCCAATCAGCCCGCCGGGGACATCCCGGAGGGCAGGACCTCGCCGACCTCGGGCAGCCTCACGACCACGACCTGCCCGGCGATCGGGCGGTCCTCGATCCGGTACCATCGCCCGCAACCCGGGCACGTCCCGAGGAATCGGTCGGGCTGGGCCGGGTCCGGCTGGTGGATGTCCAAGGACGTCCGGCACCCGCGACAGTTGATCCGCGCGTGATCGCCCCCGTCGATGGAATAATAAAGGAGGGAAACGGACGCCGAATGGGCGGGGCTTCGGCTCAAGGGTGGACCTTCCCAGGTCATGATCGACCGGCCAGGCCCCATCACCACGTCGTGAAGGGAGGCCGCCCCCGGTCTCGGGCGGGCAATCATGCTGGCCATCATATAACATCACTCGAAAAAATTCACGCAAAAAAAAGCCTCATCGCGAATAAGTGAAGGACGCTCACGAATCCGCCCCGGGCCGGCCGCCGATTGGACTTCCCAGGACGGGCCCGAGGGGCGAGAATCACGCCCCGGTCCCGGCTTTGCGAGGCGGGCAGGATGGCCCGTGCGGCGACCTGATGAGGCCACCAAGGAGGACGGTCGATGGCGAGCGCGATGAGATCGGGCCTGGCCTGGGCGGCGATCGGCCTGGGATGGGCCTCGACGGCGGCCATGGGCCAGCACGTCATCGAGCGGGACACCAAGCTCACCGGCCCCCGGGGCCGGACCATCGAGCGGGACATCCGGGTCGAGCGGGGCCCCGGTTATATCGACCGCAAGATCGAGATCAAGAGGCCGAACGAGACCCTCATCCGCGACACCCGGGTCATGACCGGGCCCGGAGGTCGGCCCTGGGGCCCGCCTCCCGGCCCCCGGTTCCACGGCGGCCCGACGATCGTGGAGAACGTGATCGTCGAGCGGCCGCCACTCTTCGGGGGATTTATCGGTGCCCCCTTCTTCAACCTGTTCGTCGGGTCGCCGCCCCCTCCCCCTCCCGTGCTGATCTACCCCGAGCCGATCTACGCCCCGCCACCCCTGGTGGCCTATCCCCAGCCGGTCGTGGTGGCCCCGCCGCTGCAAATCCAGCCGGCACCCCGGCCGGTGTTCGACCCCTTCGCCGACGCCTACGGCCGGCTCAAGAGCCACCACGGGAACAGCCGGCGCGACGGTGCCCTGACCCTCGGCCGGCTCGGCGACGACAGGGCGGTGCCGGGCCTGATCGACCGCCTCGAACACGACAACGACAAGGAAGTCCGGGTCGCCGCCGCCTGGGCCCTGGGCGAGATCGGGGACGAGCGGGCCGCGCTCGCGCTCGAACGCGCCTCGCTCTACGACAAGAAGCATGAGGTCCGCGACGCCGCGCAGATCGGCTATCGGAAGTTGCCCAGGCCCGGCCAGACCCCGGACCCTTCGACCGGGGAGGTCGCCGGCCCGTCGCCCGTCGGGGCGCAGGGGCCCGCCATCCGGAGCCGCCCCCGCGAGGTCCTCGACCCGGGCCCCAACCCGTCCGGGCCGTCGCAGCCCAACCCCGACGACACGCCCCCGCCGGCCCCGGTCCCCGCCAACGGCCCGGAACTGGAGGCGCCCACGACGCCCGGCCCATTCCGCAACCCGTCGCGATGAGGAAAGAGGGGGCGGGATGATCGATCCCGGGCCGCCCGACCGCACCGGGGGCCCCCCGCCCGGCGGCGCCGAGGGCGGGGGCTTCGGGCTGGCCACGGCCACCTTCGTGATCGTGTCCAGCATGATCGGCGTGGGCGTCCTGACCACCTCGGGCCACACGGTCCTGAAGCTCGGCAGCAATCAGCTGATGCTCGGCCTATGGGCCGTCGGCGGCGTGGTCGCGCTCTGCGGGGCCCTGACGCTGGCCGAGCTGTCCGCGGCCCTCCCCCGTTCGGGGGGCGAGTACGTCATCTTCCGCGAGGCGTATGGACCGTTGCCCGCGTTCCTGGCGGGGTGGGTCTCATTCCAGTTCGGATTCTCGGCCCCGATCGCCGCGGCGGCCTCGGCCGCGTCGAGCTATCTGCTCGCCCCGATCGGCGCCGGCCAGGCCGCCCGGATGACGTTGGCGTCGGCGGCGATCCTCGGTTTTGCGGCAATCCACGCATCCGGGCGGGCGCGATCGGTCCGCGTCCAGGGCGTGGCGACGATCCTTGAGCTGTCGTTCCTCGTCGCCTTCGCGGCCGCCGGGCTCTGGGCCGGCGGCCAGGGATGGGCGAACCTGGATGACCGGCCGACGGTCGCGACGCTCCCGGTCGCGGACATGCTGTTCGCCCTGGTCTACATTTCCTATGGCTATACCGGGTGGAATGCCGCGTCGTACCTGGCCGGCGAGATCGGCGACGTCACCCGGAGTCTCCCCAGGGCGGTCCTGCTCGGGACCTCGATCGTCACCCTGCTCTATCTCGCCTTGAATGTCGTCTACGCCCTGGCCCTCCCGGCGGCCGAAATCCGGGCCGTGGCCGCGATCGGCGGGGCGAAGGCGGTCGAGCCGATCGCCCAGCTCGCGGCGGACCGCCTGTTCGGGCCCCGGTGGGCGGACCGACTCTCGATCGGCGTCGGCCTGATCCTGCTCTCGACCCTCAGCGCCTACCTCCTGACCGGCCCCCGGGTGACGTTCGCCATGGCCCGGGCCGGGCACTTCCCGGCGATCGCCGGCCGCCTCTCGGGCCGGTCGGGCACGCCCGCGGTCGCCACCTGGCTCCAGGCGGGATGGGGGCTGGTCCTGCTCTGGACGGGCTCGTTCGAGGCCATCGTGGTCTACATCGGGGTCGGCCTCTCGCTCTCCTCGATGCTGTCGGTCGGTGCGGTCTACGTCCTCCGGGCCCGACGCCCCGACCTCCCCCGGCCGTTCCGGGTCCCCGGCTACCCCTGGACCCCGGCCGTCTACATCGTCGCCAACGCCGCGCTCACGATCGCCGCCTTCGTCGAAGAATCGCGCATCTCCCTCCTGTCGATCCTCAGTATCCTCACCGGCCTCCCGGTCTATGCCCTCATGGCATCAGGCCGCAAGCCCCCAAGGGCCTCGGACCTTCTTGAATAAAAGGCCTGACTTTCGTTCAATTCGACGATACTCGCGGAAAATCAACCTCCCAGCCCAGCGTCGTCCCAACTTGAATCTTTCTGCCCATTTACAAACCCCCGGACCCGATCATCGCGACTTCCGGATGGGACCGGCATGGGCTTTGCTTTTTGCTTGGATATTGTCCGATTTCCGGTCGGTAGACGTACAGGAGATATCTCCTCGACCGCACGGCCCGAAAACTTGGGTGAAATTTGGTTTCCGCTGAACTCCCAGTTTGCCCATGTTATATTATAAGGGACGCGAGGGTCGTCCCCCCTGGGACGGCCGCGACGGCCTTCCGGATCGATCGAAATTCCATCGTCGGAGGGGGCTCAAGGACGAGTCGGAGATGCTCCTCCGGGCCGTTGGGCATCATTTTGTTGGCGCACCAGGGTCGCCCGTCTTGATTTCGAGGAGTGACGCATGATGAGGTATCTGAAGGGGGCGCGCCTGGCTTCGGCCGCGATCCTGGCGATCCTGGGCTGGGCCGGGCCCGGCTGGGCCACTTACGGCGGCGGCGCCTGCCACCGCTGCGGCCCCGAGGTCGTCGTCCAGACCACGACGGTCGCCCTGGCACCCCAATGCGAGACCGTGAATCAGACCGTCTACGAGACGGTCTACGAAAATCAGCCGTTCACGGCCCTGGAGACCCGCTACCGGACGGTCTTGCGGGCCGAACAGCACACCGTGATGCGGCCGGTGGCCGAGACCTCCTATGTCCAGCGCAAGTATACGGTCACCCGGCCGGTCTACCAGACCAGCAGCGTCCAGCGGCGGTACACGGTCTCCAAGCCCGTCTACGCCACCGAGCGTCGCGAGCGGCGATACACGGTGATGCGGCCGGTCTACCAGACCAGCAGCGTCCAGCGGCGTTATACCGTGATGAAGCCGGTCTATGCGACCCAGATGGTCACCCAGCCGTATACCGTCTGCAAGCCCGTGACGACGGTCTCCGAGGTGGTCCGAGAATGCGGGACTTTTGAGACCCAGTACACCACCGTGCCCGGCCCGATCGTCGAGCGGCAGGTCAAGGTCCCGGTCGAGGATTGCGGCTGCGAGCGGCGGAAGTGCTTCCACAAGAGGAAGATCCGGACTACGGTCGCCGTCCAGTGCCCGCCCCGGACGATCCGCGAGCGGGTCTTCGTCTCGAAGCCGGTCGTCCAGCAGGTCACCCAGACCCGGTATGTCGCCGAGACCCAGTATCGCCAGATCCCGGTGCAGACCTGCCAGATGGTCGCCGAGGAGCACGTCGAGAACGTCCCCGTGACCACCTGCCAGATGGTGGCTCAGGAGCGGGTGGAGCCTTACGAGGTCCGGACCTGCCAGGTCGTCAACGAGGAGCGCGTCGAGAACGTCCCCGTGACCACCTGCCAGATGGTGGCTCAGGAGCGGGTGGAGCCCTACGAGGTCCGGACCTGCCAGGTCGTCAACGAGGAGCGCGTCGAGAACGTCCCGGTCACCACCTGCCAGATGGTGGCGCAGGAGCGGGTCGAGCCCTACGAGGTCCGGACCTGCCAGGTCGTCAACGAGGAGCGCGTCGAGAACGTCCCCGTGACCACCTGCCAGATGGTCGCCGAGGAGAAGGTCGAGAACGTCCCGGTAACCACCTGCCGGATGGTCGCCCAGACGGTGGAGCGTCAGGTCCCGGTCTCGGTGGCCGAACAGGTCCCAGTCACGATGAACCGATGCGTCCCCCGGACCGTGGCCCGGACCGTCGCCGTCCAGCGATGCACGATGGTCCCGGTCGCCGTCCCCTCGTGCATGACCTGCCTGTAGCCGGCGTCGGAAGCCGACGGGCCCGGAACGCCTTCGACCCCTCCCGGGACCTCCGGGAGGGGTTTTTTCGTCGGCTCACGGCCCGAGCCAGATCCAGTATCCATAAGCGATCGGGCCGGCGAAGAGGAGCGAGTCGAGGACGTCCAGGAGCCCGCCGAACCCGGGGACGGCGGACGAGGCGTCCTTCCGGGCGCAGTCCCGCTTGATCATCGACTCCATCAGGTCGCCGAGCTGGGCGGCGGGGGCAACCACCAGGCCGAAGCCGACCGACGCGGGCCAGTCGAGGCAGGGGGCACGCAGGGCGTATCGGGCGATCGCCGTGACGATCAGGGACCCGATCACGCCAAAGATCAGCCCGCCGATGGCCCCCTCGACCGTCTTGTTGGGGCTCAGCCGGGGCCAGAGCTTGGTCCGGCCCGCGATCCGGCCCAGCGTATACGCGCCGGTATCCGACCCCTTGGCGGTCGCCACCAGCGCCGCCAGCGGGATCAGGCCGTGATACGGGCCTTCGAACCACCGCATCTGGATGATGAAGCTGCCGAGGAGCCCGACATACGAGACGATCAGGATCGTCCCCGCGATCGTCGCCATGGTCGCCCCGGGCTTGCGAAACTGGAGGCTCTGGGACAGGAAGGCCGCCATCAGGACGGCCACGTACGTCCAGAGCGGCCAGGCCATCACGTCGACCGCCGCCGTCGGTTCATAGGACGGCGGGATCGGCCGCGAGGGGTCGATCCCGAGTTGATGCACGACGTGCGGGGCCCAGTTGGCCAACACCAGCGCGACGGCCCCGCCGAAGACGGTATTGCCCGAAGGGCGGACGCCGGTCGCCCTGAGCAGCCCGACCATCTCCATCGAGCAGACCGCCATCACGATCGTCGTGGTGGCGAACCAGAGCGGATACCAGGGCGCCAGGCGCTCGTCGAGGATCAGGACGGCGAGCAACGCCGCGACCAGCGTCAGGCCGGTCGCGAGCCGGGTGGCGAGCATGGGGGTCGAGGGGCCTCGTCGCGAGGAGAAGGAGGGACAGGTCCCCGGAAGTCGGGCCGGGCCGCCCGCGAGGGAGATTAATCCCGGCCCGATCGGCGCCGTCCCGGATCGGGCGTCAGGCGAGCGGGTCGACCAGCCCGCCGAACTTGCGGCGCCGCCTGGAAAAGGCAACGCACGCCTCGAGCAGGTCATCGCCCCGGAAGTCGGGCCAGAGGACCTCGGTGACCCAGATCTCCGCATAGGAGATCTGCCAGAGCAGATAATTGCTCACTCGCATCTCGCCGGCGGTCCGGATCAGGAGGTCGGGATCGGGCATCCCCGCCGTGGAAAGATAGCCGGCGAAGGTCGATTCGTCCACACCCTCGGGGTCGACAAGGCCCGATCGGGCGTCCTCGGCGAGCCTCCGGGCGGCGTCGACGATCTCGGTCCGGCCACCGTAATTGATGGCCAGGCAGAGGGTCATCCCGGGGTTGTCGGCGGTGGCCTGGATGGTCCGGTCGATCTGGCGGAGGACGTCGGCCGGCAGCCCCTCACGCCGGCCGATCATGGTCAGGCGGACCTTCTGGTCCATCAGCTCTTCCAGCTCGACGACCAGGAAATGGCGGAGGAGCCGGAGCAGGAACTTCAGCTCGCGCGGCGGCCTTTTCCAGTTCTCCACCGAGAGGCAGTAGAGGGTAAGCTGGTCAAGCCCGATCCGGCATCCCTCCTCGACGACCGATCGGACGCTCCGGATCCCCTGGCGGTGGCCGAAGATCCGGGGCCGTCCCCGGTCCACCGCCCACCGGCCGTTGCCGTCCATGATGATGGCGACGTGTCGCGGGAGCTGGTCGGGCCGGAGGCCCAGCGGGGCCAGCCTCGCCATCCCATCGGGGCCGACCGCCGAGGGGTCGGGGCCGATCGTCGGGGCCGAAGCCGCGCCGGTCGTCGCCATGTTCGCCATTCCCTCCATCGGACCAGACCCCCCTCGCTCGATGACATCACCTCGGACCCATCCCCGGAGCTTATCGCGGCGGCCGGGAGATCGTCTGGCGCCGATCGGGCCCGACCGAGACGATCGAGATCGGTACGCCGATCTGACCTTCGAGGAAATCGACGTAGGCCCGGGCCGGGGCCGGGAGGTCGTCCCATTCCCGGGCGCCGGTCAGGTCGTCGGCCCACCCGGCGAGGGTCTCGTAGACCGGCCGGCACCGCTCCAGGTCGGCCAGATGGCCCGGGAAGTCGGCGACCCGCCGGCCTTCCTCGTCTTCATAGGCCACGGCGACCCGGAGCGAATCCAGGCCGCTGAGCACGTCGAGCAGCATCACGGCGACGTCGGTCGACCCGCTCACCCGGGCCGAGTGGCGGACGGCCACGGCGTCGAACCAGCCGCACCGCCGGGCCCTCCCGGTCACCACCCCGTATTCCTTGCCGATCCGGCGGATCCGCTCGCCGATCTCGTCGTCCAGCTCCGTCGGGAAAGGCCCGCCTCCGACCCGGGTGGTGTACGCCTTGATGATCCCCAGCCATCGGTCGATGTGCCGGGTCGGCACCCCCGAGCCCGCCGCGATCCCCGCCGCGCTGCTGTTCGAGCTGGTCACGTACGGATAGGTCCCGTGGTCGACGTCGAGGAGGCTCCCCTGGGCCCCCTCGAACAGGAGCCGCTTGCCCCCGGCCAGGGCCTCGTGGAGCCAGGCCGTCGTGTCCCGGACGTAGGGGCGGAGCCGGTCGGCATAGCCCAGGTAATCGCGGGCAACGTCGCCGGCGTCGATCGGCGTGAAGTCGGGGAGCATCGCCGAGAGCAGCCGGTTCTTGTAGGCGACGATCCGCCCCAGGTGCTCGGCGAACCGGACGGGATGGTAGAGGTCGCCGACCCGGACGCCGTGGACCCGACCGACCTTGTCGCGATAGCACGGGCCGATCCCCCGGCGGGTCGTCCCCAGGTGGTCGGCGGCCGAGACAGACTCCTCGGTCAGGCGCTCCTCCTCCAGGTGATAAGGCAGGATCACGTGGGCCCGGTCGCTGATCAGGAGCCGCCCCTCGGCCTTCACCCCCTGGGCCGTCAGGGTCTCGACCTCCTTGAGCAGGGCAGGGGGGTGGATCACCACCCCGTTGCCGATCACGCAGTCGATCCCCGGCCGGAGCAGCCCCGTCGGCACCAGCGAGAGCTTATAAGTCACCCCGTCGGCCACCACGGTATGGCCCGCGTTGGCGCCGCCCTGATACCGCACGACCACGTCGTGACGGTCGCAGAGCCAGTCCACGATCTTCCCCTTGGCCTCATCACCCCACTGGAGCCCCACGACGCAGGTCGATGGCACGGCGCGATTTCTCCGATTCAAGCGGCCAGCCTTTGCATTGCAAAGACCAAAGTACCGATCCCGCCCAGGGCCGTCAATCGCCCGGGAGGGTCGATTTTATACAACCGACAAACTTGGCGGAGAATCGAGGCAAGATGACCGACCATCCGGACGCCGGGGGCGTGGGGGCGGTTCAATCGTCCCCCCGAACATTGATCCCCCGGCCGATCTGCTCGCGGAACTCGGCGAACAGGTAGCCGCTGTCGTGCGGGCCGGCGGATGCCTCCGGGTGGTACTGGACGCCCGAGACCGGGAGCCGGGAATGGCGGAGCCCTTCGAGCGTCCGGTCGTTGAGGTTGATGTGGCTGGCCTCGACGTCGCCCGGGAGGGAGGCCGGGTCGACGGCGAATCCGTGGTTCTGGGTCGTGATCTCGACCTTGCCCGTCCTCTCGTCCCGGACCGGGTGGTTGGCGCCCCGGTGGCCGAACTTGAGCTTGAAGGTGCTCGCCCCGAACGCCTGGCCCAGGAGCTGATGACCCAGGCAGATCCCGAAGATCGGGATCCCGCGCGCCTCGGCCCCGTCCTTGATGAGCGACCGGAGCGTTGCCACCGCCCCGCCCAGCGCCGAGGGGTCGCCGGGCCCATTCGAGAGGAAGATCCCGTCGGGCCGATGGTCCAGGACCGGGCCGGCGGACGTCGACCCGGGGACGACGGTCACCCGACAGCCGGATTCGACCAGGTGACGGGGGATGTTCCACTTCATCCCGAAATCCAGCGCGACCACGTGCGGCCGACGGGCCCCGGTCCCCGCCTCGCGATGCGACTCCAGGCCGAATCCGCGGACGAACCCCGGCTCCCAGGCCACGGTGGCGGATCCCATCACCTCGGCGGTCAGGTCGCGGCCGAGCAGGCCGGGGCTCGCCGCCGCCCGGTCGACCAGCCGGGCGTCGTCGAGGTCGACGGACGAGACGATCCCCTTCATGGCCCCTCGCTCGCGAATCAGCCGGACCAGGGCCCGGGTGTCGATCCCCTCGATCCCCGGGACGCCGTTCTCGGCGAGATAGGCGTCGAGCGTCCCGCCCGATCGGTGATTGCTGGCCACCCGGCTCAGCTCGCGGACGACGAACGCCCGGACCCAGGGCCGGGCGCTCTCGGCGTCCTCGGCGTTGACGCCGTAATTGCCGATCATCGGGTACGTCATCGCGACGATCTGGCCGTGGTAGGACGGGTCGGTGAGGATCTCCTGATAGCCGGTCATGCTCGTGTTGAAGACGACCTCGCCGTCGACCTCGCCCCGGGCGCCGAATGCTCGACCCGTGAACACGGTCCCGTCTTCGAGGGCGAGCTTGGCGATGTCCATGATGGCCGCATCGGGTTGGGGATCTCGCCCCGCCGCGCACGGGGACGTCCCCCGCCCCCGCCGAAGGCCCCGACAGTTTATCCGCCGGGGCGACGCGGCGAATAGTCGAATCGAGGGGAGGACATCGCCGGGGGTGCGGTAATGGATTCTGGTAATCAGGCCGCGGCCTTCTTCCAATAGGCATCCCACTGGTTCCCGTAGGCCAGGCAGCAGAGCGACGCCATCCGCTCGACTCGACGCACGCGCCATCGGGCC
>JAABUK010002404.1_pt1 | contig 33570 bp, 28 predicted proteins | sample 5559141 | NCBI WGS metagenome assembly JAABUK01 (sample SAMN10711869, study PRJNA513367) | rock metagenome | isolation source: Antarctica rocks | place: Antarctica: Victoria Land, Pudding Butte nord | collected 2016-01-03 | reverse complement strand
GATAAAGATTATACAGGTGGCGAATTTGTATTAACGCAACAAACCCCGAGGGCGCAATCAAAAGCCATTGTTTTAAAACCAGGTAAAGGTGATATGCTTATGTTTACAACAAACTTCAAACCTGTAAAAGGAAGCAAAGGATATTACCGGGCAAATATGAAACATGGAGTAAGTGAAATACATGAAGACGAAAGACATACTCTTGGCATTATTTTTCATGATGCCCTGACTTAATTTGCATGATACAACATCCTCAAATAAGTAATAAAGAATTACGGAACCGAATAAGACAAAATGTATTTTTATTGGGTGGAAACAGTAAGCTAAAGATTTACGGAAGATTAAATTGTACATCGGGAAAACGGATGAAGAAAGAAAACCGCGTCTTTTTTAAGTCAGAAAAAGAAGCCATTAAGCATGGTTTCCGCCCATGCGCACATTGCATGAAAAGCCAATATAAAAAATGGAAAAATGAACTTATTTGATAATGAAATAATTGACAATGTATTGCCTTATGATGGTGTGGTAACCTACTACGGAAAAGTTTTGACGCAAAAAAATGCAACGCATTATCTTAGTCGCTTATTACAAACTATTGCATGGAAAAATGATGAAGCGGTTATTTTTGGAAAACATCTTATTACCAAAAGAAAAGCTGCCTGGTATGGTGATTCTGATTACTCTTATACTTATTCAAATACTACAAAACAGGCATTAGCCTGGACAAATGAACTAATGGAGCTCAAAAAAATAACAGAAGAAATAACCGGGGCAAAATTTAATTCGTGCCTGCTCAACTTATATCATACAGGAGAAGAAGGAATGGCATGGCACAGCGATGATGAAAAATCTTTAGGAAAAAATACCGCTATTGCTTCTTTAAGTTTTGGCGCAGAAAGAAAATTTTCTTTTAAGCATAAAAAAACCAAAGAAACATTTTCGCTTTTATTGGAGAGCGGCAGTTTGCTGGTTATGAAAGATGCCACACAAAGCAATTGGCTGCACAGACTGCCCCCGACAAAGAAGATAAACGACGCAAGAATAAACCTGACTTTTCGCACAATTCTGACTTAATTACCGGCTTCATGTATTTTGCTCTTCCAGACAGTTCTTCTATAAACCATTCATTATTTAATCATCTTCAATTAAAAATGCTCGCTTCATCTTCATCTATCGTTTTTAAAATCTTTCATGAGCCCTTTTTATAATTTACTTAGGTTTCATCATTTTAAGAAAAAGCGATATTTATTTATAATAAAGCAATACCATTCTGTTAGTTTTTTTTTTGTAAGAATAACTGAATGATAATTCACCATTTTCCTCATAAAAAATGTATGTATTAATCAGCGGAGCAAAGGAGCAACGCGGGTACCCAGCAATTCAATAGAATGCATGAGTTTTTCGTGTGACAGGTTAGCACTATCCATTTGAAAAGTAACCCTTGAAATGCCGCCAAGTACATCACTGTGCCGGAGAATCTTTTCGGCTGTTTCTTCAGGACCGCCAACAAGCAGCGCACCCAGCGAACCACTTTGCGCGTTAAAATGTGCCCGGGTTACCGGGGGCCAGCCACGTTCTCTTCCAATCTTTGTAAAGGTTTCGGCATAGCCGAGATAAAATTCATCCATTGCTTCCTCCGTAGTATTTGCCACGTAACCAAGGGAGTGTAATCCGACTTTCAACTTTTCAGCAGGATGTCCGGCTCTTTTCCCTGCTTCCCTGTAAAGATCTACGAGTGGACGAAACCGGTGAGTCTCACCTCCGATTATAGCAACCATCAGCGGCAGCCCAAGCGTACCGGCGCGTACAAAAGACTCAGGTGTGCCGCCCACTCCCAACCAGACAGGCAGGGGATTTTGAAGCGGCCTTGGATAAATAGCCTGATTTTTTAATGCAGGACGAAATTTACCTGACCAGGTAACAACTTCGTTAGCCCGAATATTCAGCAAAAGGTCCAGCTTCTCCGAAAAAAGCTCATCATAATCCTGCAATTGGAAGCCGAATAGCGGAAAGGATTCTATAAACGAGCCACGGCCAACTGCCATTTCAGCCCGCCCCTTGGAAATTAAATCAAGCGTAGCGAAATTTTGAAATACCCTTACCGGGTCGGCTGCACTCAATACTGTTACTGCACTTGTCAGGCGGATTCGTCTGGTACGGGCTGCGGCAGCAGCGAGAATCATAGTCGGTGCAGAGTCAAGAAACTCTTTGCGGTGATGCTCTCCGATGCCAAATATATCAAGCCCTGCTTTGTCTGCAAATTCTATTCTTTCAAGTAACAGGCTTATTGAGTCTGTACTGCTAACCGCAGTACTATTACTATCATCAGGCATTGCGGCAGCGAAACTGTCAATTCCGATTTCCATAATACTTTTCTTTAAAGGATGATTGTTTATTAATAAACAAAATTTATCAATAAACAAAAAATACAGATGCAATTGCCCTTGTTTTAAGCAGCGGCATTATTACCCATAAGCAGTGTTCCTGGTTTTTTTGTGACATAGTAATATATGTTTTTCAATGTAAGCAAAGGACACAATAATGAACGAGATAGTACTTGCTATCCGATAAAACAAATTTTGCCGGTATAAGTTGCTAAATGCCTGTTTGCCTACTTTTATCATTCCGCAAAAACCAGCCGCCGCATAACGATCTTGCATTTTAAATAACAACTACCATTCGCTTACCTGGTGTTGCTTCCTGCTGCCAGGCCTTTTCGATGTTTTCGAGTTTTGCGCTTTCTGTTTCAATTGTCAGTTTTTTATCTGCAGCTAATTGAAACATTTCAGGAAGTATTTCAGTGCCGAATTTCTCCATGTTTTCCTGTGTAAAACTTCCCAGCCCTGATCCCAGCAATTCTATGGCAGAACTTCTTAAAACACCGGATGCTAAAGTAATGTCTTCTCCAGCCATGCTGCCAACACTAACAATCCGCACTTTTTGGGCAAATGTGTTTATTCCTCCTCCACCTTTCAGCGAGGTAATAATTAGTTCAACCGGGTGTCCCCACAGGTAATCTAACACTATATCAACCGGATTACTTCCATTTAATTTTTTCAATTGTTCTATAAAGACTTCATCATCTTGTCTCAGCGAAATGATTTCATCGGCTCCAAGTTCTGTCAGTTTTTCCAGCATTTCCATATTTCTGCCTGTGGCAATTACTTTGGATGCACCGTAGTACTTAGCCATCTGTATGGCCAATTGCCCGGTTACACCCGTCGCCCCGTTGATTAAAACTACGTTACCTTTTTTTATTTCCGCACGATAGCGCAAGGCGAGCGCTGCTCCCATCGCTGCATTTGGAAGAGCTGCAGTAGTTGCATCATCAATATTTTGAGGCAAAACGGTATACCTGTTTTTTGCTATCAATGCTTTTTCGGCTATCATTCCTGTTATGCCTTGCGCGTATATCCTTGTTCCGTTTTCTAAAACGCCCACGCCATCTATCCCTGCCACAGCCGGAAGCGTGATATAACTTGCATAGTGTTTTCCGCTTGCGCGGGCCTTATCAAGATTTTTTATCGAAGCTGCTTTAACAGTTATTAAAAGCTGTTCCTGGGTTGGAATGGGATCAGGAAAGTCTTCATATTCAGGAACACTTCCTAATTGATGTAATACTGCTGCTTTCATTTGGGCTTTAATTTAAGAGTTAGCTGGTTTCATTAATATGGATGCTTTTGACAACATTTTATATTCTATTAAAGTAAGTAATGCATCAAAAGTTTTTATGTCAAACTTATGAATGAACTTTTTCATTTTCCGCACTTTCTTTTATCTTATTGACCGTAATTACAAGGACCTTTTTAATTTTTGAATAAACAGGATTAATATCAGAAAGTAACGATAACATTGAAACATTTGAGAAAAATGTCTTCCGCAATATCGCATATTTACTATTCAATTACGTTTAATACATTTTCAATATAATTCTTTCAATCCGAATAATTGTGGCTCCGACTCCATCAGCTAAATTTTGTTATAAGCAATATAATTCATCCTTTTTTGAAAGCTCTTTCATTATCTTTGAAAAAAATTCTAATAGTGAAATCGCGGAACGTTTTTTTTGTAATTCTCCTGATTTTATTGGTTGATCAGGCTCTTAAATTTTATATAAAGACCCATTTTTATATAGGGCATGAGGTAAAGGTTTTAGGGATGAATTGGTTTCGTTTGCATTTTGTAGAGAATGAAGGGATGGCCTGGGGCTGGAAAATGGGCGGTGATTATGGAAAAGTGGCACTTACGTTATTTCGCCTTGCAGCGGTGGTAGCCGGAGTATTTATTATCCGTGATTTTATCAGGAAGAATTATAACCCCGGTTTCATTTACTGCAGCGCTTTGATTTTTGCAGGGGCTTTAGGCAATTTAATTGACAGTATGTTTTATGGCCTTATTTTCAGTGACAGTGATCCATATCTTCAGAATGTTGCAAAATTACTTCCCAAAGGAGGCGGATATGCGGGTTTTTTGCATGGTAAAGTAGTGGACATGTTCTATTTTCCGCTTGTAACGAATACACATTATCCCTCATGGTTTCCCTTTTGGAACGGGGAAGATTTTGAGTTTTTCAGGCCGGTGTTTAATATAGCCGATGCCTCCATCTCCATCGGTGTAATCACTATTCTTTTGTTTCAAAACCGATTTTTTAAAAAGCATCTTGAACAAAACAACCTTCCTGCAGAAAGCAAAATATCATTAGATGATCCCGCCGCAATAGTTCAGATAAAAGAATAGTTTTTTTATAAAAACAGATTTCTGCATTACAACCTTCTGGTATTTCTATATTCTTACTAATAGAAGTAATAGCTTCTGAATAAAAATCATTGTACTTTACGCTGCATAAGAGTGGGAAGTATATCTGAAATGAAAATTTATCAGAAATGTCCAACAAGTTAAAATATCACATTTATAAAAAACTACAGAAAAAGATTTAAATACTTTTTAAACTATTGTTTAGAAAGTATTTTATAAAAATTCCCAATTTTACGAAAAGGTAAGCCTTGTTCGATATATGATCGAGTTTGCAGCCGAGGTAAAAAAATTTGATAAGCAAGCCGGGAAAACAGGGTGGACTTACATTGACATACCTGCAGCAATTGCTTTGCAGTTAAATCCTGAAAATAAAAAGGCCTTCCGGGTAAAAGGGTTTTTAGATGAATATTATTTTTCAGGGATAAGCCTGCTGCCATTTGGCAACGGCGATTTTATTATGGCTTTAAATGCAACAATCAGAAAGTGTATAGGCAAAAGCAAAGGAGCAATTCTTCAGGTCAAATTGGAAGCAGACAGAAGCCCGGTCTTATTTTCAACAGAACTTATGCAATGTTTATCAGATGAACCAAAAGCGCTTGCTTATTTCAAAAAGCTTCAAAAGTCCCATCAAAACTATTACAATAAGTGGATTGAAAGCGCTAAAACAGAAGTTACCAAAGCAAAGCGGATTGCACAAACCGTTACTGCATGTGCATTCAGCCGGCACTATGGTGAAATGGTGAAGTCTTTAAAAAATGAGAGCAATGGTTTATAGTAAGCAACGGAAACAGTATTTGTTTTTTTTATTTTTTTGCCATAAAACTCTATAGCTTTAAGATATTCTATACCAAAATATTTTATAAAGATGTTAAAATAAAATGACTAAGAATAATGTATGCAACTACATTAGATTACGAAGCCATTGTACATCACTCGTTTACGCGAGACAAAATGATCGAAACAGATTATTTATCGCTGAGAATATTAATTGTAACATTTGTAAATTTTTTATATTAAGTTCAATAGCATAGCTTAGAGGTCTTATTATAATCGTCCGATGCCCTTATTAGATTACATTCTCGAAAAACCATCTTATGGATGGCAGGATAGCCACGGAAACTTAAGTAAACCCACTCCGGGCCAAATTTTAAAAGAGTTTTTTTCCCGTTTAAATATTTTTAAAACCAGGAAAAACTGGTTACCCTTCTTCTTATGGTTTACAGTAATTTGTTTGTTTCCCTTTCTACTGCTGTTTATATTTAAGTTTTTTACTTGGTATTTTTTTGCTGCCGCTTTTGTCTATAGCATGATCATTATGGGCACGCACGGTACCATCTGGCACCACAGGTATTGCACGCATGGTGCTTACCGTTTTCGCAATAGGTTCTGGCGTTTCTTTACTCAAAATCTTACGATCAAAGCAATTCCTGAAGAAATCTATGCCCTTTCGCATCATGTGCATCATGCAAAATCTGATCAGCCCGGCGATCCTTATAATGCTAACGCCGGTTTTTTGTATTGCTTTCTCGCAGATGTAAATCACCAACCTATTAACAGAAATCTTTCAGAAGCAGATTATAATAAGGCGCTTAATCTGATGAAGCATACAGGAATAAAAGCCAACTCGTATAAACAATATTTAAAATGGGGATCTATTGCACATCCTTTGAGAACTTTTCTGGAAACATTTCTTAACTGGGCCTTCTGGTATGCAATATTCTATCTGATAGGCGGACATGGTTTAGCCTGTGCACTTTTCGGAGGTGCATTTGTATGGGCAGTTGGCGTACGCACTTTTAATTATGAAGGTCACGGCAAAGGCGAAGATAAGCGGACTGACGGCATTGATTATAACAGGAAAGACATGTCTATAAACCAATTATGGCCTGGTATAGTAGCAGGAGAATGGCACAATAATCATCATTTGTATCCAAGAAGCGCCAGGTCTGGCTTTAAAGCTCACCAGATTGATTTTGCATGGTATTATATAAAGCTGATGAGCAAGCTCGGTGCAGTAACTACTTACCGTGATTCCAAAAAACAGTTTCTTAAAGAACATCATGGGCCTTACTTAGTCAGCAAAAAAGAAAAGCTTGCAGTAAGCAGTAAATAAAAAAACTGTTGTTGTTTAGGTAAAAAACAACAGTTAAGCACTTATTCCATAAAACCTCCAAATACGTAGAAATTTACTTTCTACAAATTCCACCAATAAGTCCATTTCAACACCATTGCCCTGTTTCTTACAGAAAAAGGGGCCGGAAGATAATTATCAGTATAAACAAAAAACAGGTCCGAAGCAGGTTTGTACCGCCATTGTAATCGTGTATTGAGATTAACATTGTTTTGCTGATTGTTGTACTGAACAAAAGTTGTAAAGAATAATTTATTGGTTAAAGTAACATCTACCCGAGGCCCAATCAGCCAAAATGTATGTATACCCCAGGGCTGTGGCAAATTTATTTTGTTATAACTGGTGCTAAGGGCAAGACTTATATAGGGTTGAAACCTATAACCCAGATCAGCAGTCAGGTTAAGACGCGTGCCATTATCATAATAACCGCCGTATCGGGTAGAAAATCCATAAGTAAAAACGCTTTGAGGCAGAGAAGTAAATTGTGTGCCCCAGGCATACCAGTTATGTTTAGTGCCTCTTGCCAAAGTGTCTTTAGTAAAATTAGTCGGATCAAAAGGCTGCAGCAGCTTTACATAATCATGACTTGCCCATGCAGAAAATGTGCTTTGCTTTCTGAAAGTTAACAGATAGCTAAGGTAGAATTCATCATCTGTTTTTTTAAAAGATGTATTGTAAAAGGAATAATACACCGCTGTTGGCCCGTGACTTAATATTTTACCGCTTTTTGGAAAAAAGAAATAGCTTGCCTGTGGATTTATTTTTATATAGCCCTGCCTTGGCACATATCCTACCTCGGCGTTGTAGTTTTTACCCACATACTCATATTGCCACAGCAAAAGCATTTTGCGTCCTGCATATTGTATGTGGCCAGCTTGCACTACATCATTTCCCGATCTCTGCGGCGTAAAAGATTTCAGGAACATAGCCTTCCCGGTAATTTTATTGTTAGGAGAAGCAAGATTGTACTCCAGACCAATATTGCGGTTATAATCTGTGTAAACCGGCTTGGTAGAATCATGAACTGGAGAATAATGCAAGGACTCTTTGTTAATAAAAATCAAACCAATATTTGAACGGGAAAAAACTCTTCGCTGCACCGCTGCAACTGTGAAGTTTTGTGCGGGTAATCCGCTGTTACCTACACCACCTGTTTGCATATCCATAACGCCTAATCTCCAGTTCTTATCTGGTTTTCCGCTTAACCGTGCGCCAAAACGTATAGGCACTCCCAACCCAATGCGTCTCGAAAAAAACGGCCGGATAGACGAATAACCAAAATTGGCAAAGATATCTCCATTCTCTAAAAAAAACTGTCGCTTCTCAGGGAAAAACAATTCATACCTGTCAAGGTTTGTAACTTGTCTGTCTACTTCTACCTGCGAAAAATCGGGGTTAACCGTAAGGTCTAAATTGAGAGAAGACGTTAGTGCGATCTTAGCATCCGCACCAATATCTTTGCGATAATCAGACCGCTGGTTGTTTTCATAATTTTTAGTAAGACCGCCCAAAGTGTAAGGAATTAAAGAAATATTTGAACCTGCGGAAGGCGGAGGCTTATCCCAAACAAGTATGCCGGAATAAGCTAATGAAGCAGTAGGAAACTGCCTCGGCACAGGTGCCCACGCGCTTTTTTCTGAGGTTTTAAGATCGTTGCGGCTGAAATTGATACCCCACCTGGTTATACCTTTTTTATAACGGATACTTTTAAAAGGAATTGACATCTCCAGCACCCATTTATCATTGTAATCTTTTACTGCTGATTTCCATTTATTATCCCAGTTTAAATCAACTATAGCGCCTGCATACATCATCCCGTCCCATTGTGCGCCGGCTGAATTGGTGCCAAACGCAAAACCATTGGTCTGGTCATCAAAGGGATCCATAAACATTAGAAAGTTATCATTTTTTCCAAAATTCCAATCATTTCTTAAAGACTCCACGTAGTTTGGACCGGGCAATGCCTGAAAACATTCAGCAAGCAGGTAAAGATTGTGTTCATCGTAGGCCATGCGCACTTCGGTACGTACCCTTGCATGACTGGTGTCCATCGGTAAAACCATAAAAAAATCTTTTGCAACCTCTGCATTTTTCCAGGCTTGTTCATTCATTATGCCATCCACTTCTATAGCAGAAGATGCTTTACTGATGTGTATCTGAAACTGCTCATTCTTTTTTTGAGCTTTTGAAGAAAGAAAACTAATACAGCTTAATACAAACAGAGTCCTTATTAAAACCAACCTTGGGTAATATTTTTTCAACGCATCGTTTTTTAGGTAAACTAACTTTATTAATTCTTTTGCTGACCTTCTCAAATTAAAATAATCGAAAAAGTATATTTTAATATTCAATGAGCAATTTCAATTTTCAATATTTATTTATGCTGTATCTTCATATTTCTTTTAAGTACAACATAGATTCTTTATCGAGCATAAAACATTGAAAATTGAGTATTGTACATTTTCTTACATTAATAATATTTATCCTTTATCCCCAATCAATATTTGATCTTACTTCAAGGCATTTCTTAAAAACCGTAGCCAGTTACCATGCATAATGTTTTCAACATCTTCTTCTGAGTATCCGCGTTTATAAAACATGGAAGGAAGATTTTGCAGATCAGCAATTGTCTCAAGATCATAAGGGCATTGCTCTTTTCCAAAAGCACCATCCAGGTCAGAACCGATACCAATATGGAAGGCATTGCCTGCTATCTGGCAAATGTAATCCATGTGGTTAATAATAACCTCAAGATTACAATTCATTTCTTTTGGCAAAGAAGCTCCTCTTTTCCAACCCGGTATCATCATCCATGCGTCTAATGCTCCGCCAATAACAGCGCCTCTTTGTATCAGCGCTTTTAGCTGGTCATCATTGAATTGCCTGTTATGATTTACCAACGCACGTACATTATTATGGCTTGCCCAGACATATCCGTTAAAATTTTCGAGCGCCTGCCAAAAGCTATCGTCGCATAAATGAGTTGCGTCTAAAATAATATTCAGGCGTTCCATTTCTTTCAGCAAAGCTATCCCGTTTTGGCCCATAAATCCTGTGGCATCAGTTCCGTTTGCGTACCGCCCAGAACCGTAATGTGCCGGGCCAACAGCCCGCAAACCATAGTTATAAGCCTTTTCAAGATGGTTAATGGTTATTAAAGAATCCGCACCTTCAAGGCTTACAATATAACCAATTGGTTTTGAATCATCAGTTTGATTGTTATTCCATAATTCGATATGATTATTCAGCGAAGCCAAATCATTAATTTGCACCATTTCACCTGCTTCCTCCATAGCTTTGTACCATGCAAGCTGGCCTTGTGTCTGCGCCCACGCCTGCTGTGGAGAATGCCAGCCGGGCAAAAAATTGCCAGGAGCAACATATCTTGCAATTTGTGTGGCTACAACTAAACCAATATTTCCCCCCCGTAATTCCGGTAATGAAACCGTTGCATTTCCCCTGTCAGGCTTATCTGTCATTCCTTTTTCTCTAACATTAATCTCTTTGACCGGCCTTCTGAGATCACGGTTCCATTCCATCGCGTTCATGCTAAGGTCTAAATGAGCATCAATAGTAAACATATCTGGCAGTGAAGTTTTATAAAAAATTCAACTATTTTCTAAATCATTAAAATAATTCTTTAGAATTAGGGGAAACATCCGTAAATCCATTTTATGTTGTTCTTTTGGCTTGAACCAAAAGAACCAAAAGTTCAAGACTGCATGAAAAAGGCTAAAAATTATATGCAGTCCTAAAATGAAATTAGTTACAGCTGCAGAGTAAAACCACACAGCTGCAGGACTTACCGGCTAAAAGCAAAGCTATTAGTTAGTAACATTAATTTCATTTCTTAACGGCCTGCATATAATTTTCTTAACGCCTTTTTCATCAGGTCGAAGAAAAGAAAGATACTTGCGCTTGTTTCCCCTAATTCTGTAATTCTTATTCTGAAATATGGAATTCTATCTCAAATTAGTTGTTTTACTAATAAACGAGCTTTTAACCTTAGTAGGATAATGTCTCCTTCAATTCTTAAACCTTATTACCTTATTTTCACTAAGGACTGGATGTATAAAACGTTAAATTGTATTTTCATTTTAATTTAAAATAAGGTAATGAGGTTTTAAGACTTATTCATTATTTTTTCTACTAAGGTTGGTGAAAAAAGTGTCGCAATGAACGTCTTTTATTAATAATGAATTTTGCAGTAAAGACATAAATTAAATAAAAATTTTCAAACTGCAGACAAAATCAAATACTGTGCTGTTTAATTTTTTTTATCTTAAAAGTAAAATGCTTTTGACTCAGATAACTGAAAGTAACAACAATGACCGAAGTGAAGATTTTTGAAAGCGTTGGTTCAATATGCAACTGCTCTATAAAAAACTTCAGGAACATATAATTAAGCCCCATACATGCCATAACGAGTGAAAAATACCTTACCAATTGTATTCTTCCGCGTACATTGCTTTCAGTAAATACAACATACCTGCTCAGATAAAAACCAATGGGAAAAGTGATGAAAAAAGCTGCAATCAAGGCCGCAATGTGAGGGCTTATTGCAAAGGAAGCAACGCGTACAATGCCTTTTTTGGCAAAAGATTGTTCGAACTCATGAAAAAGAAAAATATCGAGTATTGTATTAGCTCCGCCGCAGGCAGCGTATCTGAAAGTTTGTAAAGGCATAAACTTTTTAAACAAAGGATAAAAAAAGTCAATTACTATAAGAATCAAATTCTTCATTATGCCTGTCTTTATAAAATGTGGGCGAAGATAAGTGTCTTACATTGTACTTTTGCCGCCCAAACCGTTAAAAGAATGAGTGTTGTTTCACAGATTAAATCTGATGCAGTGAAAGCTCTAAACCAGCTATACAATTTTTCATTGGATGAAAATCAAATCCAGGTAAATGCTACAAAGCCTGAATTTGAAGGTGAATATACTATTGTATTATTTCCGTTTATTAAACAACTGAAAAAGTCTCCTGAAATGCTTGGGCAGGAATTGGGGAAATATCTTGTTGAAAACAATAAAGACATCTTTTCTGATTTTAATGTAATTAAAGGATTTCTTAATTTGTCCGTCACCGATACTTTTTGGACTAAATTTCTTCAAAAAGAATATGAAAATACTTCCTTCGGTAAATCCATAAGTACAGGCAGGAAAGTTATGGTAGAATATTCTTCACCCAATACAAATAAGCCTTTGCACTTAGGACATTTGCGAAACAATTTTTTAGGCTGGAGCGTAGCTGAAATCTTAAAAGATTCCGGGAATAATGTTATTAAAACATGTATTGTAAACGATCGCGGCATTCATATTTGCAAGAGCATGCTGGCCTGGCAAAAACATGCAAATGGAGCAACTCCTGAAAGCACAGGTGAAAAAGGTGACCATTTGGTGGGTGATTACTATGTAAGGTTTGAAGAAGATTTGAAAGCACAGGCTGCTTATGTTCTTGACCAGTTTTTAAGCAGGGAATTTGAACATTTAGCTAAAGAAGAAGAAAGTAAAATAATGGCTTTGCTTGATGCAATAGATCATGCCGTACATTCTCAAAATAAAGAAAAATATAAAGAGATAGAAAATGAGCTGAATGAAATGGCACGCAACAACACTCCCATAATGAAAGAGACAAAACGAATGCTGCTTAAGTGGGAGCAGGGTGATGAAGAAGTGCTGGCTTTATGGAATAAAATGAACGCGTGGGTGTACGCAGGTTTCGATGAAACATATAAAAGAATCGGGAGTGATTTTGATAAAATTTATTATGAAAGCCAGACGTATCTTTTAGGAAAAGACATTGTGGAAGAAGGCCTGCAAAAAGGTGTTTTGTTTAAAAAAGAAGACGGCAGCGTCTGGATAGACTTAACTGCAGAAGGTCTTGATGAGAAGCTTGTTTTACGCAAAGACGGCACCTCAGTTTACATCACCCAGGACTTAGGCCTCGCCGAGGAGAAATACCAGGAGTATAAAATTGATGAAAGCATGTATGTAGTCGGCGACGAGCAAATCTACCATATAAAAGTGTTAAAGCTGGTATTGCAAAAGCTGGGCGCTCCTTATGCAAATGGCATTACGCATCTAAGCTATGGAATGGTGGAGCTGCCCACAGGCAAAATGAAAAGCCGCGAAGGAACCGTAGTAGATGCCGACGACATTGTAAATGAAATGCAGGCAATTGCTAAAGATAAAACCGAAGAATTAGGTAAAGTAAAAGATTTTGAAAAAAGCGAATTGACAGAGCTTCATAATACAATTGGCCTCGGAGCTTTGAAGTTCTATCTTTTAAGGGTTGATCCCAAAAAAAGAATGGTTTTTAATCCTGAAGAGAGTATAGATTTTCATGGTTTTACAGGCCCTTTTGTACAATACACGTATGCCCGTATAAAAAGCATTTTACGAAAAGAACAGCCAAAAGGCATAGCGCTTTCTGCTGATTTGCTGCCGCTGGAAAAAAATATTTTAATCAGTCTCGATCAATTTCCAACTATTATCGCAGAAGCGGGTAATGAACATGATCCGTCTAAAATAGCCATTTTTGTTTTTAACCTTGCAAAATCTTTTAACTCATTCTATACCGTACATTCTGTTACCAATGCGGAAACAGAAGATAAAAAAGAATTGCGTTTACAACTGGCGCAGTTAACAGCTCAGGTTATTAAAACATCCATGAAACTGTTAGGAATTAATGTTCCGGAGAGAATGTAATTTCCTAATTTTGAAGAAAGTTTTATTTGCGATATTAATGTATCCCGCATTATCTCTGCAATTTACACTATAAACATTTTTTAAGATAGTTTGTAATAACAAGCATGTTTCACCTTTTAAATTTTACAAATGATACCAGCAGAAAATGGTAAACAAAACCCACCGCAAAGCAATGGCAGTCAATCAAACGGACATTCTCAGGTTTCCGATATTCTTACAACCCGCCAGGGACACCCTGTTACCGATAACCAAAATCTTCGTACAATAGGTAACCGCGGACCTGCCACTTTAGAAAACTACCAGTTGCTTGAAAAAATGTCTCATTTCGACCGCGAACGTGTGCCTGAGCGTGTTGTACATGCACGCGGTACAGGAGCGCATGGTTTTTTTGAAGCTTACGGAACCGTCGGCGACCAACAAATTTCCCAATTTACCCGGGCTAAGCTTTTCCAGGAAAAAGGAAAGAAAACACCTGTATTTGTTAGGTTTTCTACAGTAATACATGGCAATCATTCACCGGAAACTTTAAGAGACCCAAGAGGCTTTGCAGTAAAATTTTATACTGAAGACGGCAACTGGGATTTGGTAGGTAATAACCTGAAAGTGTTTTTTATCCGCGATGCAATAAAGTTTCCTGATTTTATTCATGCTTTTAAGCCCGATCCTGTAACAAACAGGCAAGACAGTGAGCGCCAGTTTGATTTTATAAGCAATACACCGGAAGCGATGCACATGATCACTTTTCTTTTTTCTCCCTGGGGAATACCTGCTAACTACAGGCATATGCAAGGCTCTGGTGTGAATACTTATAAATGGGTAAATAAGGAAGGCGCAGGTTTTTTGGTTAAATACCATTGGGAGCCATTGCAGGGAATTAAAAACCTCACTCAGCAGCAGGCAGAGGAAATACAGGGCAAAAACTTTAATCACGCGACACAAGACCTGTACGAATCTATTGAAAGAGGCCAGTTTCCTCAGTGGGAATTATTAGTGCAGATAATGGAAGACGGCGAACATCCCGAACTCGATTTTGATCCTTTGGATGATACCAAACTCTGGCCCGAAGATCAGTTTCCTTTTTTACCTGTCGGTAAGATGACTCTCGACCGTAACCCTGTTAACTTCTTTGCAGAGGTAGAACAATCTGCCTTCGGCACCGGTGTTTTAGTAGACGGCCTTGATTTTTCTGATGACAAAATGCTGCAGGGGCGCACTTTTTCTTACTCTGATACGCAACGTTACCGGGTTGGAACGAACTACCTGCAGTTGCCGATAAATGCTCCTGCAAAAAAAGCAGCAACCAATCAGCGGGACGGGCAAATGGCTTACCACCAGGATATTGTTCCGGGGTTAAATCCTCATATTAATTATGAACCATCAAACCTGGGCGGTTTAAAAGAAGCTCCTAAAGCAGGTGCAGATCACACACCATTTTATTCAGCAAAACTTGTTCGTCAAAAAATTGACAGAACGAATGATTTTAAACAGGCGGGAGAAAGGTACAGGATATTTGAAGACTGGGAAAAAGATGAACTTATTTCAAACCTGGTCGGCGCTCTTGCACCTGCAGCTAAAGTCATCCAGGATAAAATGATAGAAATGTTTACAAAGTGCGATCCTGAATATGGGCAGCGTGTTGCTAACGGACTGAAAAATGCAAAAGATATGACAATGGATAAATCGCAAACGAAGGGTGAGGCAAGAAAAGAAGAAGCTGTACAACAAGCCGAAGAAATGTCTGCTGAAGCAAAGGCATATTAACAGAACCACGATTTATTGGATTTAATATGATTTTTAGGAAATAAAAAAAGCCTGGTGAGTTTTCATCAGGCTTTTTTAGAACCACGATTTTTTGGATTTGTTTTGATTTTTAGGAAATAAAAGAAGCCAGGTGTTTTCATCCGAGTTTTTTTTATCAGGCAGGATTTTTTTGAAGATTTGGATGAAATGAGGAGATTTAATTCTACTAATTCTATGTTTAGTATTCGGGCAAACACAAATAAAGAATTAAAAGCCGCAAATTATGTTTATCCTCTCTTGTTTTAAATTTTGAAGTTTTTATCATTGCTGTTAATATTGCCGAAGTCAAAAGACATTATCATAAAACGTGTTTGACTTTTTATTGCCAGAAAGTACAATGCTTTTTTCATTTTTATTAAAACAAAAACAATTTGAGATTAGCCGCTATAGATATTGGCAGCAATGCTGCAAGGTTATTAATTACAAAGGTTGTCGAAGGCATCGGGCATCCGCCGGAATTTAACAAGATAGATTTGATAAGGGTTCCCCTCCGGTTAGGTTTTGATGTTTTTGAGCAAGGTGTCATTTCAGATAGAAAGACAAATATGATCATGGAGACTATGAAAGCATATAGTCATCTGCTAAAAGTATACGATGTTAATCACCTGAAGGCCTGTGCTACCAGCGCTATGCGGGATGCATCGAACGGCGGAGAAATAATTGAAAAAGTAAAAGCGGAAACAGGCATCGAAATTGAAATCATCAGCGGCGACCTCGAAGCTTCCATTATTTATGAAACGCATGTTGCTGAAAATATGAGTACAAACAACAGCTACCTGTACATAGATGTTGGCGGTGGCAGCACTGAAATAAATTTATTTGCAGAAGGAAAGCTTCTTTTCAAGCATTCTTTCAATATCGGTACCATCCGCCTGCTGAAAAACCTGGTAGCCGAAAAAACCTGGGATGAAATGAAAGAGACAGTTAAAACGAAAATAAAAGGATATAAAAAAATCATAGCCATAGGGACCGGGGGAAACATAAATAAGATTTTTTCGATAAGCAAGAAAAAAGATGGCAAGCCTTTAGAACTGACTCTGCTTCGGGATTATCACAAAGAATTTTCCGGCTTTTCTGTAAAAGACCGTATGCGCCTATATAAGTTCCGTGAAGACCGTGCCGATGTAATTGTTCCGGCTTTACTGATTTTTATAAATGTAATGCGCTGGGCTGACGCAGACGAAATACTCGTGCCCAAAATAGGATTGGTTGATGGTCTTATCCAACATTTGTACAACGAATTGAGAAAATAAGAGAACCACGATTTTTTGGATTTTATTGGATTTTTGAGGAAATAAAAGGATACGACATATACTATAATGATTTGACTTTGGTATTTTCTTTTATTCTAAAAAAATTACATGAATATTTGCGTTACTTTGAGTCTTTGCGCCTTTGTGGCCATAAAACAGTGGCCATAAAACATTTATTGAAATAAATAATGTCTGTAAATAAACAAATAAAGAAAGTAACGACCAATACACTGCAAAGGCTGAAAGCAATCGGTGAGAAGATATCAATGATAACTGCTTATGATTTTTCTTTTGCAAAGCTATTCGACCAGGCAGGAATTGATGTAATACTTGTAGGCGACAGCGCAAGTAACGTAATGGCAGGACACGAAACGACGTTGCCTATCACCTTAGACCAGATGATTTATCATGCAGCTTCCGTTATCCGCGGTACAGAAAGAGCGCTGGTGGTAGTTGATCTTCCCTTTGGCTCCTACCAGTCTAACAGCGAAGTGGCTTTGGCATCTGCCATACGTATAATGAAAGAAACCGGAGCCCACGCTCTAAAGCTGGAAGGCGGCGAAGAAGTGGTTGACAGCATTAAACGCATTGTCAGCGCGGGAATACCTGTTATGGGCCACTTAGGTTTAACGCCCCAGTCTATTCATAAATTCGGAACGTATGTCGTGAGAGCAAAAGACGAAGCAGAAGCAAACAAGCTGCGAAGCGATGCGACCATTTTGCAGGATGCAGGCTGCTTTGCTGTTGTGCTCGAAAAAATTCCTGCAGCCCTGGCAAAGGAAGTCAGCGAAAATCTTATTATACCAACTATCGGCATTGGGGCCGGAATGTCTTGCAACGGGCAAGTGCTGGTGATGCATGATCTTCTGGGCATTAATACAGCGTTTAAACCAAGGTTTTTACGTACTTATTTAAATCTGGCTGAGCAGGTAACAGGTGCAGTCAAGCAATATATAGCAGATGTAAAAAACCAGGACTTTCCAAACGAAAGTGAACAGTATTAAGAAGATGCGAGTTGTTTGGTGACAAATTAAGAAGATGGCACTTGTTCGTTGACGGATGACAGAGAAAAACAATTTCAACTAACTGTTACCAAAAACCAAAAACAAGTATTAAGAAGATGACGGTTGTTTGTTGACTGATGACAGAGAAGAGCATTTTCAACTGACTGTAACCTGCAACCTGCAACTCCACCTTCACCGATTGTTTCTTCTTATTAAACCATTAGGGTTTTATTTGCTTATCCAACATTGCAGCTTTGGCGTATACAGAACTTTTTGAACCGCAAACTTCTCATGATAACCATTCATATTGCAGCATCGGCCTGCTTTTTCCTGCTGCCTTCATTATGCAGGAATAGTAAAAGTATATTTAAAAGGTATATTTAAATTCTTCTCTCTTCTCCCTTTAGGGCAATGTCATTTAGTAAGCATTCAAATCGTTGAAACGATTTTTGTTTTGAAAGCTTTTTTCACAGCCCACGGTTTAAACCGCGGGCTATGAAAAAGTATTTTTATGATTAACGTCTTCAGCCGTTTCCTAACTAAATGACATTGCCCTTCAGGGTCGGGCTAACAGTTCACTTATCACCACCTGTGCTGCCCAAATCCTGTTCGATGCTTCTGTAGTAACCACGCTGTTTGGTCCATCTAATATTTCATCGCTCAATTCTACATTTCTTCTTACCGGAAGGCAATGCATTACCTTAGCATTATTAGTAACTTTCATTTTTTCTCCGGTCAGCATCCAGCTTGAATCGTTGCTTAAAACTTTGCCATAATCATTATAAGAACTCCAGTTCTTTACATATACAAAATCTGCATTTTTTAATGCTTCATCCTGATCGAAAAAAATAGCTGCACCTTTAGTAAATTTTTGTGCAAGTTCATAACCTTCGGGATGTGTGATAACAAATTCAGCTTCTCCCCATGCATTTATCCATTCAGAAAATGAATTAGCAACACATTGCGGTAATGGTTTAATATGAGGAGCCCAGGTAAGTACAATTTTTGGTTTGCCTCCTGCAGGTAAAGGAGAGTTAATTAAATATTCTTTAATAGTAATTATATCAGTCAGACTTTGCAGTGGATGCAACGTTGCGCTTTCAAGACTTATAACAGGAACACCGGCATAGTTAATAAACTGGTTAATATACATTTCGCTATAATCATCTTCGCGGCTCTTTAAAGATGGAAATGTACGAATGCATAAAATGTCGAAGTAATTACCAAGAATTGGAGCAGCATCTTTTACATGTTCAACGGTATTGCCGTTCATTATTGCACCTTCTTCAAATTCAAGTGCCCAGCCTTCTTTATCAACATTAAAAACGATTGCTTCCATTCCCAGGTTTTGAGCTGCTACCTGCGTGCTTAATCTTGTACGTAAACTTGGGTTTAAAAACAGGAGACCGATTCTTTTATCAGTTCCTAAAAGCTTGTCTTTAAATGGATTCGCTTTGTACTCCAGTGCCTTGGTTACGAGAGAATTAATGTCATGTACATCTGAAACAGAAATAAAGTTTTTCAATTTATTGTAAGATTTTTTGTGTAACCGGCAGTTGTTTTCAATTTAACGTTGTTGCGTCGAACTCTTGTACTTTTAGTACTTTAATCAGCTTTTTTTTAAACCGCAGAGAACGGGAGAAACGAGAGTTGCCGCAGAGAAACTCACGTAAACTCCTTAACTCTGCTGCTCTGCGGTTATCTTTTTTTTAAACCGCAGAGAACGGGAGAAACGAGAGTACCGCAGAGAGACTCTGTGCAAACTCCTTAACTCTGCTGCTCTGCGGTTATCTTTTTTTTAAACCGCAGAGAACGGGAGAAACGAGAGTACCGCAGAGAGACTCTGCGCAAACTCCCTAACTCTGCTGCTCTGCGGTTAATGATTTTTGCATAGAAACAATTTCACTTTTAATCGAATTAGTAAATTTATCTGCCTGTTCAAAAGTTAATGCGAGTGATGGCAACAATCTTATTACATTAGGTTTGGCTTCTCCTGTAAAAATATGTTGATGATATAAAAGATTTTTTTTAAGATCCTTAAGTTCTTCCGGTACGTCAAAACCAATCATTAATCCACGTCCGCGAACTTTTTCAATTCCGTCTGTTTCTGATAACTTATTCAATAAATACTTACCTGTTTGCTTTGCATTCTCAATTAAATCTTCTTCTTCAATTACTTCAAGCACCGCTAATGCAGCAGCACAAGCCAGGTGATTTCCACCAAAAGTTGTTCCCAGCATTCCATATGTAGGTCTAATATGCGGAGCGATTAAAATACCGCCGACTGGAAAACCATTTCCCATACCTTTAGCCATTGTATAAATGTCTGCATCTGCACCTGCAAAATCATGTGCAAAAAAACGTCCGCTTCTTCCGTATCCATCCTGCACACTATCTGCAATATAAACAGCATTATATTCATTACATAAAGCACGGATTTTTTGGAGGAAACTTTCTGTTGCTTCAATTATTCCTCCAACGCCTTGTATGGCTTCTATTATAACTGATGATATTTCATTTTCATGTTCTGCAAAGCATTGTTCTAAAGCCTGTTCATCATTATAAGGAAGAAAAATAACATTATTTGTTTCGTTTACAGGAGCAACAATTTTTGAATCGTCGGTAACGGCGACAGCCAAAGAAGTTCGGCCATGAAAAGATTTGCTGAACGCTATAATTTTCTTTTTCCCATTATGAAAGGAGGCGAGCTTTAAAGCATTTTCATTTGCTTCGGCGCCGCTGTTGCAGAGAAATAACTGGTAATCGTCTTTGCCACTCACTTTGCCCAGCTTTTCAGCTAATTGCTGTTGTAAAGGAATTTTAATTGAGTTAGAATAAAATGCAATTTTGTGCAATTGTTCTTCAATTCTTCGTACCCACTGCGGATGTGTATGACCAATGCTGATAACTGCATGGCCGCCATACATGTCAAGATATTTTGTTCCTTTGTCATCCCATACATACAAGCCTTGCGCCTTGGTTATAGTAATGTTATTTAAAGGGTAAACGTCGAAAAGATTCATATGAGAGGTTTAAGGTTTAGGGAGTAAGGTTTAGGGTTTTTATGTTTAAGGTGTAAGGTATAGCGCTTAAATGTCTGCTCTAAGAAATTTTAAAAATGCAATAAGCATAGCCCTTACTTCATTTATAAGCTTATTAACTTTACTATATTCTTCAGTTGTTATGTAGGCCAATTCACTTGCAGCATAGCAACGATAATTTGCTTCATTAGTAGAACCAAGGGCATTATCAAGAAAGTGAGCAAAATCTTTATCTGTAAATCTTCCACACCCTTCAACAATGTTAAGCGGGACAGATAAAGCTGATCGCAACAACTGTGAAGTCATTTCATATCTTTCTTCTTTAGGGAATTTAATTGCTATTTGTCTTTTAATAAACATGTACATTCCATGCGATTTTTTCCAAACATCCAGCTTTTTGTAATCTCTCATTTGCTGCTGCCATTATTTAAATTTGACATTAGTTTTTCTTCCTTATACCTTATACCTTACCTTATACCTTATACCTTATACCTTATACCTTATACCTTATACCTTATACCTTATACCTTATACCTTATACCTTTCACCTTAAGCCTTTAAAAATAATTCGCTTTCAATTTCAAACCCAAAGTTTCTTTCAAACCAAACATTAAATTCATATTTTGAACTGCCTGTCCGCTTGCTCCTTTTAAAAGATTGTCTATTATGGAATGAACAACCAGTTTGTTTGCAACTTTTTCAAGTTGTATCAAACATTTATTTGTATTAATAACCTGCTTTAGAAATATTGGATGGTCACTCAAAGCAGTGAACACTTCATCTTTATAATATTCCTTGTACAAACTGGTAATTTCATCTGCAGTAAGATCACAATTCATTTGAGAGCTGATGAAAATTCCACGGGTAAAATCTCCGCGCCAGGGTACGAAACTTAGATCAACAGGTTGGCCAGGTTGCAACTTCGTTAGTGATTCTTCTATTTCATGTAAATGTTGATGTGTTAATGTTTTATATGCTGAAATATTATTTGCACGCCAGCTAAAATGAGTAGTTGCGGACCAGCTTTGACCAGCACCCGTAGAACCTGTAATGCCGGTTGTGTAAATATCTTTTAATAAACCAGCCTTAGCCAACGGCAACAGACCAAGTTGAATAGCTGTTGCAAAACATCCGGGATTGGCAATATTTTCCGCTGACTTGATTTCTTCTTTATTAAGTTCGGGTAAACCATAAACAAATTTTCTGTCCTTAAATTCTGCATTCTTACTAAGACGAAAATCCTGACTTACATCTATTATTCTGACTCCCTTTAGGGCTGGGGCATCTTCTAAAAACTTTTTTGCGTCTCCATGCCCTACACATAAGAAAAGAACATCAATAGCCCCCTCTAAATCTCCCCCTTTTGGGGAGACTTCACCGCCGGTAAATTTTAAAGAAGTTTCATTAATAAGATCAGAATGAATTTCATCAACAAATTTTCCTGCATTGCTTTTACTTTGTATAAAAGCTATTTCAACATTTGGATGATTTATCAGTAATCTTATCAGTTCGCCTCCTGTGTATCCTGCACCGCCTATTATGCCTATTTTTAGCCTCCCCGCCCCTGAAGGGGAACTATTAGAGTATTCTACCATTTTTTTTATTATTATGAATCAATAGTAACTATATATTTTTTTCTAATCTCTTCTCCCTTTAGGGTCGGGGCCAAGCCTACACCAAATTATACCTGTCGTTTTGTGTTGATGGTTGAGAACAAACAAGAAATTCAAGCGTTTTTTCCTGATCCTTATTCATTACTCTGTGTTTTTGTTTCGGTTCTATATTTATTCCTTCTCCTTCATAAACGATTAAAATAACGTCCTCAACCTCGAAAACAGCTTTACCTTTTAAAATGTAGAAAAACTGTTGTGAGTGGTTATGGTAATGTAAAATCTCTTCTGTTTCCGGCGGCATTTCTTCATGTTTTATGCTCAAACCTTTATTATCAACAAAAGTCCATGCTTTGCAGTTATTGCCCCAGGTATATTGTTGTAAGGGCAGAAATTTTGAAACTACTGAAGGTGCGCTCATTTTTGTAGGTTTAGCCCCAAACCCCTGAAGGGGCTTAAGACGTGACATTGCAGAAGTAAAAAATAATATCTTCATTCAACTCAAATCTCTCTACTCCCTTTAGGGTCGGGGTTTACCTGGTGCCAGATCATAGCCTGGTTACCAAAAATCTTACTGAAACCTCTCACATCTTCACCTGACCAGCCGTTGTTCATTTCGCCATATTTACCAAATTTGCTGTTCATAAGGTCATACTGCGAGTCAATACCGATAATTTGAAAACGATAAGGCTGCAGTTGCACGTACACATCTCCGGATACATTTTGCTGGCTGTTTTCTAAATATGCCTCAATATCACGCATCACCGGATCAAGTATCTGGCCCTCATGCAGCCAGTTGCCGTAAAATTGCGCCAACTGGTCTTTCCAGTTGAGTTGCCATTTGGTTAGTACATGCTTTTCCAGGGCATGATGTGCTTTTAAAATAACCATTGGCGCGGCTGCTTCAAAACCTACACGACCCTTGATGCCGATAATGGTATCGCCAACATGAATATCGCGGCCGATGCCAAAAGGACCGGCAATTGCCTGCAGGTGCTGAATAGCGTGGGTTGGATGATCAAAAGATTGATCGTTAACTGCTTGTAATTCTCCTCTCATAAAAGACAATTTTACTTCTTCACCTTCGGTTTTTGTAACCTGTGTCGGCCAGGCTTCTTCGGGCAACATGCCTTTTGAATGTAAAGTTTCCTTGCCGCCGATGCTTGTTCCCCAAAGGCCTTTATTGATGGAATATAAGGATTTTGAGAAATTCATGTCAACATTTTTGCTCTTCAGGTATTCAATCTCCTGTTCGCGGCTTAGTTTTAAATCACGTATGGGCGTGACGATGTCAACACCGGGAATCATAATGTTGAAAATCATGTCAAAGCGAACCTGGTCATTTCCTGCACCCGTACTTCCATGAGCGACTGCTGACGCATTTAATTTTTTTACATGCTCTGCAATGTGAAGAGCCTGGCTAAGACGCTCTGCACTTACGCTTAAAGGATATGTATTGTTTTTTAAGACATTTCCATAAATAAGATATTTTATTATACTGTCGTAATAACTTCTTACAGCATCTGCTGTTGTATGTGTTTTAACTCCAAGTTTGTATGCATGCTGTTCGACTTGCTTTAATTCTTCGTCTGTAAAACCACCTGTATTAACGATAATGCTGTGCACATCGAAACCTCTGTCTTCAGTTAAATATTTTACGCAATAAGAAGTATCGAGACCGCCGCTAAAACCAAGAACTAAAGATTGAGACATGGCTAAATGAATGATTTGGAGTATTTTTTTATAATTATTATAAACTAAGAAAATATTGCAGAATTGATTTCTGAGAAGAATTCTTTTTCTTAAGAAGCTTTAAGAGACGGCTTTTTTTAACGTTCATAAACCGCTCGTACAACTGCGAATGTGCTTTAAAATCTTCTGCCGTTTCTTCAGGTTCAAAATGATCTGCCGGATCATAGAGCATTGCTGTGCAGAAACAATTTTTTCTTTCTTTGCTCATCAGCGTATCATAATTTACGCATGCTTTGCATCCTGCCCAGAATTGTTCGTCATCCGTTAATTCGGAATAGGTAACGGGCTCATATCCAAGTTCGCTGTTAATTTTCATAACGGCCAAACCAGTCGTTAATCCAAAGATTTTGGCAGTTGGATATTTTTCTCTTGATAAATCAAAAATTCTTTTTTTTATTTGTTTCGCCACGCCGCTTTTACGAAAAGCGGGAGCTACAATTAAACCGCTGTTTGCAACAAACTGGTCATGTCCCCAGGCTTCTATGTAGCAAAAGCCAACCCACGTGCCATCTTTGGTATGAGCAATAACGGCTTTGCCTTCTTCCATTTTTTTAGCTACATATTCAGGGCTCCGTTTAGCTATACCGGTTCCCCGGGCTTGGGCAGAGGACTCCATTTCATTGGTTATAGTTATAGAATAATGAACGTCGGTACTATTGGCTACCCTAATAAGAATTTGCTGATCCACGATTATAAAGATTAAAAGAATGTTGTAAAGAAAATGTGTCTGTTACAGGTTTGTTTTACCTGCGTGCTGCTTGCAATAGATGAAGCGCTAAATCAGATACGTGGTCGTCGGATAAGGAACAAAAAATTATCAGAACCCAAATTATTTACAGCCCCCTTTAGAGAAGGATGGTATGCCGGGAGACTTGTATGGGTGATAAAATTTTTCAACTTCTTACTATAATCAGTAGTGAAATAATGATTTGAAGATGTAAAAGTATAATACTTTATAATTTTATAAGTAATAATTTTTTATAAAATTTTGTTTTTACTTAAATAGTGTTTAGTTGAACGGGAATAAGTACAGGAATATTGTGTAAATGAATTTTTTCAACACGTTTAGTTATTCTTTTCAATTATGTATTTCAAAGCTTCACTTGCGTTAATTTTCACATCTGGAATAACTCCATGCCAATCATTTTCTTTAGCACCTATATCGTAATCTCTGCTTGATGAAATTGTAAAATCCAATTTTGAATTTGGTAATTTTGTATTTACTGGTTCACCTGGAGATATTATTTGTCCGCCTGTTTCATCACCTATGATTCTGCCTATTTTATAGTACTTAAATGCTTGTGCAAAGTCAGCAGCTGAAGAATAAGTCAGAGAATTGATTAATAAAAAAACTTTCCCACTATAACGCTTTTCAGTATTAAATGGCTCCGTCAAATTTTTTGACTTGTCAATGGTGTCTATTGTTCCATTCTTTTTGTTTAGATAAGAACTTAAATAATCTTTGTCAATATTAGGATATTTTTTAAAAGTATTCTTGCTGATTTCGCTATACTTCATCAACGTTTTTTCATATTGAGTAAATGGAACAGAGACTAAATACTTTAATAGTTCGTCTCCTAAATCCGAATTTCCACCTTCGTTATCTCTAATATCAATTATTAAGGTATTAATTTTTTTGTTACCCAAATCTTTAAACATGTTGCTTAAAAAGTTCTTGAATTTATCTAAATCTTGAAAACTCTTAAAATTTAAAATTGCATAATCTTTAAAAACGTCATAATTATAGTAATCATTTTCATTGGTTTGCGAAACAGTATTTTTCCATTCTGATTTTTTTAATAACAATATTTTTTCTTTACTTCCGTCATTAAATTCAATTGTAGTATATCCTTTTTTATTATCGATGAATAAATTGAAGAAAAATTCAAAATAATATTTACCTGCTGTAATTCTTGTGATTTCGTTTTCTCCACTTATATATTTGTCTGACATGTCAATAATCTCTTTTGCAGACTTGTCATTTATTTTTTTAATTCTTTTATTTATGAATAAATTTTTGTCTTTATTAAAATAATTGGATTTTTGATTAGTTATTTTTATTGAATTTTTTGAAATAGCTAAATCAAACGGAAAAATATAAGTATCATATTTTTCGTATTCACTCATATGAATATATGTATGTCCGTCATTCAATTTCACAATTTCAGGTTGCACCTTTTTGTAAAACTCTATTGAATTAGGATTTGTAGATTTTGAAAGTTCCTTCTCTGCTTTCTGCATTCCTTTTAAAAAATCAGTTTTATTGTATTTGTTGAAGGGGTTAATATGAACATTTTCAAGAGAGTTTATTAAATATGAAATGTCTTCTTTTATCTGTTCACGAGATAAATTATGGTCTTGAGCGTTTCCAGTTTCATAATTTAAGAGTATAAATAATGCAATTAATACTGTTTTAATATTTGCCATAAGAGTTGTTTTGTATTTCTGCCAACACGGAGATACAGAGAAACAGAGGTTCACAAAAAATTTTATTTCTCCATAAACTTTATGTTGATTACTTTCTAACTAAACAAATATTCCAGATCCTCCCTGGTCAGATTCTTAACAAAACCCGCGTCATCAGTTATGAGGTCTGCAGCCAGCGCTTTTTTCTTTTCCTGCAGTTTTAATATTTTGTCTTCTACTGTGTCTTTACAAATCATGCGGTAAGCAAAAATATTTTTAGTCTGGCCAATACGGTGTGTACGGTCAATGGCCTGCTGCTCAACCGCCGGGTTCCACCACGGGTCTACGATATATACATAATCGGCTGCGGTCAGGTTTAAACCGACTCCGCCTGCTTTTAGTGAAATCAGAAATACCCTGCAGGTATCATCGTTTTGAAAACCTTGTATCGCCTTTTCTCTGTCAGGAGCGGAAGTGCTGCCATCAAAGTATTCATACTTTACGCCCATTTCATTCAGCCGCTCACGTATAAGGGCTAACATGCCAAGAAACTGGGAAAATACGAGTGCTTTATGGTCGCTTATGTTTTCAGTTATTTCACGCACCAGCTCATCTAATTTGATAGAAACATTAGGAAATTTTTCTTCATCTTTCATAATCGCCGGGCTGTCGCAGATCTGGCGCAGCTTCATCAATCCCTGCAAAATAGTCAATTGCGATTTTCCGATTCCCTGGTTTTCTACTACCCCTAAAATCTTATCACGAAAATCTTTCCGGTAGGCTTCGTAAATCTTTCGCTGCTCATCTCCCATTTCACAAAAAAGTATCATTTCTGTTTTGTCAGGAAGGTCTTTTGCAACCTGTTCTTTAGTACGGCGAAGAATAAAAGGGTACAGTAATTTCCGCAGGTGTTCTTTCTGCTCCTGCTCGCCAAACTTGTCAATAGGAACGGCGAACTCCTGCTTAAAAAATTCCATCGTTCCCAGCATGCCGGGGTTGAGAAAATTCATTTGGGCAAAAATATCAAATGTATTGTTTTGCAGCGGGGTGCCGCTGAGACAAAGCCGGCTTTTTGCTTTTAAGAGTCCGGCTGCTTTTGTAACCTTGCTCGACGGGTTTTTTATTGCCTGGCTTTCATCGAGTATTATATAATCAAAGTCCGTTTCTACAAAAGATTTTATATCGCTTCTTAGCGTGCCGTAGGTAGTGATAATAATGTCTGCATCTGGTTTTGAGACGAGATTTTTATCTCTCATGCCGCCATGATGTATGTAATACGTGAGCGAATTTGTGAACTTTTTTATCTCATTTTCCCAGTTATACATAAGTGTGGTGGGACACACTACAAGAGCTTTTAAAGAACCTTTAGTCTCTTTAATATGCTGAATAAATGAAAGAGCCTGAATGGTTTTACCAAGGCCCATATCGTCTGCAAGTATACCGCCCCAGTTTACCTCGTGCAAATAATTCAACCATTGAAACCCGGACTCCTGGTATGGACGCAGAATTGATTTAAGATGCTCGGGCGCATCAACAGGTTCAATATTTTTAAACTCTTTCAGCTTATCGTAGCGCTCTTCCAACTGAAAAAATAATTCTTCTTCGTTTCGGTTGTCGTACAATTCTTCAATTACGCTGAAATGGTAACGGCTAAGCTTCATCTTTTCGCTTTTACCTTCACCAACTCTGAATAATAAGGAGTATTTTTTAATCCATTCTTCAGGAAGAATTCCCAAAGAGCCGTCCTGCAACTGAACGAATTGTTGCTTGTTTGCGAGCGCTTTTTTTACATCAGCCACTGTTATTTTTTGCTCACCGAAGTGTATTTCTACTTTAGCATCAAACCAATCCGTGTGACTGCTTATATAGATTTTAGTAGTAGGTTTTGCCGTATTGAATTTAAAGTTTTTTAATGCCTCGAACCCATACACCGGAATCTCCATTTCCTTCATTGCATCTATAAACAGAAAAAACCAGTTATTCTTTAATACTTCTGCTCCTTTAAGCACAAGACTGTCAGAGTCATCAGGACGGATAAACTGTGAATGAAGGCTTTCAATCTTTTTTACATTTGCCTTTTCTTCTTCCGTATTTCTTTGTATCACCAGCAAGCTGTCTTGCTGCGGAATAATAATTTTCTCTTTATCCTGCGGTTTAACCTCGTAACCGCGGTAAACAAAAATGGGTTGAAATAGAAGGTAATCTCCTTTTTCTTTTAATAATAATTTTACTTCGGGCTTTAAGTCTTTGATGTCTTCGCGCTTCACATTATTAAACTGCACGTTGTAATCTTTTGCCAAAGGCAAAATCATGTCCTGCAATTGCAGGCTCCATTCCTGCTCCCTAATTTCAATTTTGCCAAGGGGCAAAAACTTTTCTGCCAATATTGTATCCTTTGGTTTTTCGAATAAAAACAAGGTGTCATTATGTAAAAAAAGAAGAGGAGAATTTGTTCCGCTTTCTGTCAGCGGCACTTCAATATGGTTTAGCTTAACAAAGCACTGAACCTCGTAGATTCCTTTGACATAAGTAATATTAAAACTAAGAATTGCAGGATCTTCACTTAAATGAATTTTTGCAATATTAGCCGTCGTAAACGCTTTTTTCTGCGGAAGCCAAAAGGAAAAATACGGGCTTGCATCAGTAAAAATTTTTTTATAGCGCGGGTGCAGAAATTCAATAATCAGGCTCCTTGTTTCTTCAGGCAATTTGTCATTGTGCTGTTGAATAATGTTTTCCCAAATACCGCTGAAAGGCGAATTCCGGTTTAAATGACGCGTTATTTCTGCAGGTTGCAGCTTACGTAACTGCTGAACCAGCATTTTATCATCATCGCTGAAAACTTCTGTATTAATATATTTATTCAGGTCAAGCTTTTCTATTTTGCCGGTAAAGGCATTTCTTTCTTCGTTTGCTTCGCCCTGCACACCTTCTGCCTGTATAAAAGGATATTGCGCACTGTTTTCAATAAAAACAAGACCTAACTGCATTTCTGCAGGTTTCGGTATTTCTTCGTCGGCTTCTGCTACCGCAACAGCAGTCTCAAAAGCAGGCTTTTTTTGCAATCCGCCCACCGACGGCGCTATGCGTTTGATAGAAGAGTCGAGCACACGCAGGTAAGGTTTTCCATCTTTGTATGCAAATTCAAATTTGCCTTTAAGATTATCTATCAAAGAATAGCCGTAAGCCTCGAGCAGCTTATTTTTTTCTTTGTCCCAATTGCGGATACTGTCAAAATAATTTACGCCATAGCGTGAAAGCAACTGCACGAGCACAATTGTTTTATGCACGCACAGAGGATGCTTATCGTCACTGTCGCAAATGCAGCTTGTATCAAAATTTCTTTCTTCGTTTTTTTGAATAAGCACTTTGTATTTTACTCCATCCCAGTCAACTTCAGCTTTTACTCTTTCGTCTTTTGCCTCTGAAATCGTTGCTTTTTTGTCTCGTAAATATTCTTCGGCCTCGGTATAAGATTGCGCAGAGGTAAGCAGCCTGATCATTTTCAGGTCGAGTTGCTTCATCTTTACAATGGTATGCTTCTGGTCGTAAACAAGGTCTTTCTCATTAAGCATATTGCGGTCGAGCAATTCCTGCAACTGAAATAAAGCAGCAGCTTCATGCCTGCAAATCTCGCCCAGGTTATACGGGCAACTGCAGCGCAGTGATAAGGTGGGCGCTTCTTTAAACTTATTTATCTGTACTTTGTAATAAGTTGAATAAATGTCATCTTTTACACGAAAAGTGACAGCAGCCATCAGGTCGTCGTATTCCATTAGTTCTACGTTGTTGACAGCGTGTATCTTTTTTCCCCGGCGAATTACTTCGTCTGTGCCGTTGTTGTAAATATGCTTGATTAAATGCGGTAAAGCCATGTATAATTGTTGTTATTAACAAATCACAAACGATTGAATGTTAAAAATTATTTGTCATTCGTATTTGCCATCGTTAATTATCGCGGTTATCGTTACCAAAAAGGGCAATTAGCAAAAGTAAAGGAAAAGCAGCCAGTTAAAGAATTGAAATAAGAAGGAGCGAAGAAATTTTTGTTAAGACTGGCAGTCATGTTAAATTTTGAAAGAGATACGAAATAAAGCAGCAGTAACATCTTTGATAAAGATATCAGGCAAATTTTACTTCAAAAGCTTGTCGTATTCAACTTTTTAATATGATAACTTCAATACTTCCAGTAAATTTTACCCGACAATCAATTCGCCGTTTTTATACAAAGGCAGCACATTTGCCACATCTGTTGACACGCAGTATTCGAGGTCTTTATGCAATCCGTAAGCTGCCAGGCGATGCCAGTGAGTGGTCTGCTTAATAAAATTGTATAAATCATTGCGGTGAAGATTATACAGTTCTTTAGCCATCAGGCTTGAGTCGTCATGAATTGTAAAGTGTTCCTCTATTTTGTCTATAACAGCGCCTGCAAACAAAGTATCTTCGAGGTTGAAACGGTCTTTCCAGCCTGAGCAACCTAAGATTACATTTTTATTTTCTTTAATAAGGTAGTTGCAAACTGCGCTCAAATTAACAAAGGAACCGGTAACCACTTCAGCGCAACCTTTTGCAAGCGCCTTGTGCAAAAGCTTGGTGCCGTTTGTAGTCGTTAAAACCAGTGTTTTTCCTTCAATAAATTCCCTGGGATATTCTGTGGGTGAATTTCCGTATTGCAATCCTTCAATCACCTTTCCCTCGCGTTCGCCTGCTGTGATGGAGCCTGAGATTTTGTTGCCCAATCTTTTGCATTCTTCAACTTCGGCAACAGGTATAACCCGCTTAGCGCCATTGTACAAAGCAGCAGCTATGGTGGTGGTGGCCCGAAAAACGTCTATTATTACAACTACCGTGTTGCCTACGTCAGACAAATCGAGCAATGCAGGTGAAAGAGACGTAAACAGTGTTGCCTTTTTATTCATAAGCGACAAAGATAAAAGAGTAAGTGCGGATTAATGTTATCAGAATTTTTCAAACGTTAAACTATGTGAATAATGATAAATGCTGCATTTTTTGTTGTTTTGCAATATGTATTTAGTTAAAACTCCCTGGTGGTTAAAAAGGCTTTATTCCTCAGCGCTCACCTGGAAAATACCGGCAGAAGAAAATGAAATATTTCTGACCTTTGACGATGGCCCGCACCCGGCTATAACTCCTTTTGTATTATACTGTTTGCGACAATACAACGCTAAAGCAACTTTTTTTTGTATTGGAAAAAATGTACAGAAATACCAGCAGGTCTACAGGCAAATACTTAATGAAGGACACACGACGGGCAACCATACGTACAATCATCTCAATGGCTGGAAGACCAATGATGCAGAATACATTAAAGATACAACGCTTGCTAAAAAATATATAGAGAGCAACTTGTTTCGTCCGCCTTACGGAAGAATATCAAAATCTCAAATACAGCAGCTAAAGCCTCTTTTTAAAATAATTATGTGGGATGTTTTAAGCGGAGATTTTGATGTTAATCTATCACCTCAAAAATGTCTTAAAAATGTGACAACTTATACAGTTCCCGGTTCTGTAATTGTTTTTCACGACAGTGAAAAAGCCTTTCCGCGTTTGCAATATGCGTTGCCAAAAGCTTTACAATTTTTTACAGAAAAAGGTTTTGTAATGAAAGGGATTAATGAGGCTAAGGAATGAGAATTTCTCTTAAAATTGCTTATCAAATTGAGGTAAACAAATGGGGCCAGGGTAAAAAACCCGGCCCTTTTTTTATCCGTACCCTATGAAAACAACGTTATATTTTATAAAAAAATGGCGCAGGGAACTCACTGCTTTTTTTTAATTATATGCTCATGTGAAGTACAAACGCAGTGAATGAAACTTTATTTTTATACACCAATAAATATATTTAATGATTCTCTCATCAATAAACTAGTAATTAACTCTTTAAAACATTTTTAAAAATAAACTTTGCATTATGAGGTTAACAGATACGCACACTCATTTATATTTAAAAGAATTTGAGAAAGATTTTGACGAAGTCTTACAAAGAGCGCAAAAAGAAGGCGTAGAAAAATTTTATATGCCATGTATTGATAATACAGTTATAAATGACATGCTTGCGTTAGAAGAAAAGTATCCTTTACAGTTCTTTTCCATGATGGGACTGCATCCCTGTTCGGTAAAAGAAAATTTTTTGGAAGAGTTAAGAATAATTGAAGAATATTTATCAAAAAGAAAGTTTGCAGCAATCGGCGAAATTGGCCTCGATTTTCATTGGGACACAACTTTTAAAAAGGAACAATTTGAGGCATTTAACAGCCAAATGGAATTGGCATTACAATACAATCTGCCCATTGTAATTCATACCCGCAATGCAATGCAGGAAACGATAGAAGCCGTAAAGCCTTTTGCTGCAAAAGGATTAACAGGCATATTTCATTGTTTTGGGGACAGCAATGAGACAGCAAAGCAAATCATAGAGATAGGTTTTTATTTAGGAATTGGCGGAGTGCTGACCTATAAAAATGCAAATGTGCCGGAAGCCCTAAAAGATATAGATCTTAAGTATATTGTATTAGAAACAGATGCGCCGTATTTAAGTCCCGTACCATACAGAGGCAAAAGAAATGAAAGCAGTTATCTGGTAAATATTGCAGAAAAATTAGCTGAAGTGAAAAACGTATCTGTGGAGGAAATAGCAGAAATAACTTCTGCTAATGCAGAAAAAATATTCCCGTACTGATTTTCAAATGTTATTTTTGCTGCCCTAATAATAACGGAGAGTTGTCCGAGTGGTTGAAGGAGCACGCCTGGAAAGTGTGTATATCTGTAAGGGTATCGAGGGTTCGAATCCCTCACTCTCCGCTGAAAAGGTTATCAAAAACAGTTAAAAGCCTACAAATCAATGATTTTTAGGCTTTATTTTTTTACTTAGCACATCAGAATTTATCATAAATGCACTAATTCTTAGTGAGTAAATCGTGAGTTCATTAAAATTAAAAAAATTACTCACTGGAATTGCATAAGTAATTGAACCTCAACTTGTTCAATTATTGAACATCTTGTCTTCGAATAGCTATTTATTTAATTTTATTTATTTTAAAATTTACAGCTATGTTAGAAGAAAGTTTCGGATTATTATTTTAT
>JAABUK010002403.1_pt1 | contig 33576 bp, 46 predicted proteins | sample 5559141 | NCBI WGS metagenome assembly JAABUK01 (sample SAMN10711869, study PRJNA513367) | rock metagenome | isolation source: Antarctica rocks | place: Antarctica: Victoria Land, Pudding Butte nord | collected 2016-01-03 | reverse complement strand
AACCAAACCCCCCCCCAACCCCCCCCCCCCCCCCCCGCCTTGCACCCATTGTGAGGCCTCTTGTGTGTGTGTGCAGGCAACCATGAGCGTGATTGGCCCGGCAGTGGTGACAGGTACCTTCAGGAGAATGCCAAGGATTCTGGAGGAGAATGTGGAGTGGTGTTTGAGAAGCGCATCCCCATGCCCATCCCCCACCCTGGCCAGCAATGGTACTCCTCTTCTACTTTCTGGCTCTCTTCACCACCTTGGTCTTCTTCTTCACCTCGTTTTTGTTCTTGGGCCTGCTGATCTGTCCTCTTGAGAGGTCATCTCTTGACAAGTGCAATCCCAAGTTCAGCGCAACTCTGTCCTTGACCGACCGTCTTTACTTTCCCTTCTTGCTTCTCTTATCACATCTGCGCTTGACAACAATTCTAAGCTACAGCACTGTTGAGGGAATCTTCCTTTGTCGCCAACCTTCACATGCTGCTCCACGGCACTCTCACACCCTCTAACTCCCATTTGTAGCAGCTTCCTCACCAGCTTCTGATCTGGTTCCTGACATGTAGGTACACCTTCACCTACGGCCCCATCTTCTTCATCCAGTTCTCCACAGAGATTGACTTTGGTGAGGGCAGTGCCCAGCACGACTTCATCTACAAGGCTCTCTCATCAGTAAACCGCACAACCTTCCCATGGCTGGTGGTCGGCTTCCACAGGCCCTACCTTGAGCCCTCGGTGAGCCCTGTGATCTCACCTATGTTTAAGCAATCTCACCTATGCCTAACCTGTCTCACCTGTCTTTGTTTTTCCCATGGTTGGTGGTGGGCTTCCACAGGCCCTACCTTGAGCCCTCGGTGAGCCCTGCCTTTCAAGCGATCTCACCTATGCTTACCCTGTCTCACCAATGCCAAACCTGTCTCAACCATGCTTGAACTGTCTCACTTTGTCCTTGTCAATCGTATGGCTGGCGGGCAAACTGACAGATCCTAAGTTGACCCCTCATTCCCTGTTTGTCGAGTGATCTAACCTATGCCCAATCTGTCTCACCTCATCTTCCACAACAACTCACCCATGCCTGGTGTGGGATTTCACAGATGTAAGTTTGAGCCCTCACCCATTTCCTGGACAGGTGCAGCCTTTCTTGACTGGTATGGGATTTCACACACAGTACTTGGACCCCCCCCCCCCCCCTCCACCATTTCCTCGACAAGTACAGCCTATTTTCCAATACATGTATGTACATGCAGGTGTATGGACCCAACGACAAGGCTGACATTCAGAACCAGCAGGACCTGCAAGCAGCTTTCGACGACATCTTCTTCCAGTACCAAGTTGACATGACATGGTAGGCCCTTGTCGAACCCCCATTTCCCCCCACAGCTGCCCCTTTCATACCCTTGCTGACATGACACAACATGGATCTGGCATTGCAGCAGGGTCACTGCATGGTGAACAATAGTCCTGATCAAGGCATCACCCATTATCTTGATATACAAATCTATTCTGCTAACACATGTGATTGTATCATGTACATGTGCTGCGCCTATTGCAGGATCAGCCGGTGCTGTTGTTAAATAATCAAATGCATTGCAGCAGAGGTCAAATCAACCCCTCTGCCCCCCAACCCCTCTCTGCCTCAATCCCCCCTCCCTCCCCCCTCCTTGCAGCAAACTCCCCTTGTTACCCACCCTACTAGGCATACAAAGACAGCACGGTAAGAGAGCTGTGTAGATTCTCATTTGTGTTGTCATGCACTATGCAGGTTTGGCAGCCGCCTTAGGAGGCTCCTGTTATGATCGCTGAAAAGCGTAAACTTTTCTTTTTCTTTTCTTTCTGCAGGTTTGGTCACACTCACTGGTACTCACGCTCCTGCCCCGTCTACAAGAAGCAGTGCCAGCCCCCGGCTTCAGACGGCTCACAGACAGCACCCGTCCATGTCAACATTGGCAATGCTGGGGCTTCCTTCTCCTGGGACGTGGTGGATCCTGCAGTGCTGACTCAGGACATCTATTCAGCCTTTGCCATCCAGCATGGCTACTTGCGTGTCAATGCTTCTCGTACCAGTCTGCATATTCAGGTATCCTGCCTCTCCACTCCTGCTTCCTGCCTCTCCACTCTAGCTTCCTGCCTCCTTGCCTTGTATCACGTTGCCACCTGCCTATCTTTCTGTTCACCTGTTGCCTTTAAAGATGCTCTTGAGTGCCTTTTTGATCGCGCTTCAGCATGCACAATGGGCCAATATGGCTGCATGCTGTCTGCATTCTGGTCATCATCCATCATTTGCAGCTTGCACCAGCTGTGAATCCAAAGTGGTGTTCGCATGCACATACACGCGCTTGATCACTTCATGATCAGTCTGAATGTGCTATCTTGCCATATATCATGGTAAGAAGGTCCCCCCAGCCTTTGGTATAAGCTGCTATGTGTCAGGATGTGACGCAGCAGGTCACGGGGATCAAGCTTCAGTGGTAACATGCTGATGTCTCAGGCTTCTGTGTCGGGTGGTGGGCAGAGGCTTTTCTGCCTCGCAATTGCGTCTATGGCACTCGCAATGTCAGCACACACCCCTTGGGTGCAATTAGTGTCTCACGTTAGTGCATGTTGGCTCATAGGACTAGGGTTTAGGCACACCTAATAGGTACCTGGCAAGAACGATTAGCTGGAACGCCTGTAAACTATTACTGTTATTATTATTATGGTAAGAAGGCACCTTGACCCATGGCTTGTTGTCATGAGCACAACTAACAAGAGGAACATTTGAATGCATCAGGCTGTCAACTCCTTGGACGGCACCCTTCTGGATGACTACACCCTGACCAAGCCTGCTGGATGGGCCGCAAACTCAACCAGACAGACAGCTACCATGACAAACTTTGTTGGCAACTTCACGTCTACTTGGTATGAGACATACGGTGAGTTGGAGTACCTGCTGGCTTGCCTGTTGGGAAGTATGACTAGAGTCCTTTTCCTGTTGTGGTAGCAGGCCCAGCACTGCATGATGGCGGCCATCACTTGCTAGTCTATCTGCTGACACCTCCCTCTACAACAATAGCATGCGTATAGACAGCTATATCATGTCCTTCTTTGCATTTAGATTGGTCCTGTTCATATGTACTGCCGGATCTTTCTCCTGCTCATCTTTTGATGTCCATATCTTGTGTTGCAACAGGAGGTGACCAGTACGTCCAATAACTGTATCTTGTTCTAAAACAGGAGGTGACCAGTATGTTCAATAATTGTGTCTTTCTCCAAAACAGGAGGTGACCAGTATCATACTGGAAGAATGTTCGATAATTGTGTCCTTGTTTTGTAACAGGAGGTGACGAGTATGTCCAGTAACTGTATCTTGTTCTAACACACTAGGTTTAGATAATGGTATCTTTTTCAAAAACAGGAGGTGACCAGTATGTTCAATAATGGTGTCTTGTGTTGCAACAGGAGGTGACCAGTACGGCAACACCATTCTGGATGCGGCGGAGGCTCAGATCTTTGCCAACAACGCCTCCATCCTTGCCACTCTGGCCAACATGACTGCTTTGGCAGTAAGTCATCTGCTTCTGCCATTCTTGCTGTGCCTCTGTTCTCTGTTTTCTGTCTACCTACAAGACCACCTGCCTCTATTCTGTTAGGGTTGTGAATCTCCACCTGTCTGTATGTGTGAAGGTGTCTGTACACATGTGGCCATCAAAATTATTTTGGTGTGCTGCGCAGAAGCCTGTGATTTGTCCAATGGCACTTGCCTGCATGTCTGTAATTTTGTGTTGATCTCAGTCTTGGTCTCACACCTCTATCAAGATAATTCTTGATACTGCCTGTCATGATTGGCCTGCATGTTCTGCAGAGCTGTGTGACAAGTCTACATTATCTAAGAGCCTCCCTGTCTGTCTGTATGTCTGTGTCTAACCCAGTGACCGGTCCAACAGCATCTGAGAGCCTCCCCGTCTGTCTGTGTGTCTGTGTTTGTCCACACATGCATGTCATGACTAAAATTTGCAATTGCAGAACCCAGTAACTGGTCCGACAGCATTTGAGAGCTTCCAGAATGCCAACCCCATCTGGCAAGCGCTCAACACAGCTTTCCTGACGGTGATTAGCAACACCACTTCAGTATCATCCACCACTCTATACTTCTACCAGAAGATCTATGGACCCCTGTTTGAGATGTTCCAGCAGTTTCCCAATGGGGTGTTCAAGGGACCCATGGCTGGCACCCCCCTCACCATCACCACCCCTGCTGGTGAGTCAGCATCATCAGTCACCGCCCAAGATTGGCAATCAGTCACTGCTCAGGATTGGCAGTAAGGATGCTTAGTCTGTACGCAGCAGTGGTAGTGTCGACAAAGGCTGAAAAGCAGGCACCGTTGCACAAAGATGCAAGGGCATCAAAATCCTCTGCTTTTGCATCAGAGATCTTTGTGGTTGAGAGTAAGAGCACCAAAAGCCCCTGCTTTGCATCAGAAACCTTTGTGGCTGAGATGTTGACGCCAACAGCAAACATCTTCTGCCGGTTCTCGTATCCCTCTGATTTGTGCCAACAATTGTTGCAAGTCATTCTCACATGCAGGTGTGCAACTGCCCCAGCAGCAGGACCCCGCCAGTCTAGTCAGCTACAACCCCCCTGTCACTTCTTCTTCTTCCACCCCAAGCACCAGCACCAGCAATTCAAGCTTGGCCACCGCTCCAGCTGGCAGTGCCGGCGGCACAGCTGTGGCCAACCTGACCAGCAGTGGGGTGGCCACCACTGCCACTTCTGGTTGAGAAGTCAGTGGTGAAGTCTTCCCTGAAGAGCCTTGAAGACCAAACATTTCATTTTAGAATCTGCAATCCTTAGATGGACTGGCCAAGGATGCAGTGTTCAGCAGTCTTGGGCAGTTCACAATATTTATTGACACTGAGTTTTGATCACAGTTTCGAAAAGTCAGTTGCAGAGCCTGCTTGCTGTTTCAAGCTGGATGACTCATGAGGAGCATGAGCTGGTTCCTGTTGGCTTTGTTCTTTGTGTCATGTAGGATCCTGCAGGATGGCTGAAGTATAGTCTTGTTTTGCAAGATGACATTTGGATTAGTTGCAATAAGGAAGTGTTTGTTTGCAAGTATTGTGCGTACTGCAACAAAGTTGACATTCTTTGCAAACTCAATTGAACTTCACATCTGCTGAGTGGACAACGAAGTTTCGTCCTTCATGCATCGCATGCATGTGGGACACTCAGAAGTCTGAGACTTTCTTTATTCATGCAACATTGCACCTTGACTCTGTGGGACACGTTCGTCAGCTGCAGCACGCTTCAAGTGCTGAGGCAATTGTGCACACGTGTGCTCATCTCGCCATCCAAGGGAATCTTCGTTGTCATCCTCCAAGGGAATCTTCGTTGAAGGACAAGGGTCACAACAACTACAATACAAGCGCTGTGAGCAACACTTATAGAGCCCAAGTGCCCCAGTCAAAGTGGCCACACCGCGTGAAAGAAGGTATTGTTAATTAAGCTGCGGTCAAGCAGATTGCTTCCTGGCTGCGGTAGCTGCTTGCCGCACAGGATATCATGAAGGAGTTGCATGAGAGAGTTGCGTTGTTGCAGGCGCTATGCCAGGAGCAATGCGCTAGCCTCTGAACTACAGCATGGGCAGGCATAAGAGATCTCGACCACGATCGGAAGTTGCCCTTGTCACGCCAGATCCTGAGGTCTACATGTTGGGACTCTCGAAACAGGTCATGGCGCTGTCAGACGCTACACTGCTTGTACAGTCACACCAGCTGCCTGTGCACTCGTTCATCCTGGCAGCCAATTCACCTGTGCTGGCTGACCTGTTTGAGACCGCTTTCACAGCCGATGGCTCGACTTTTGGCCGAGCAGCTGGGTCACGCCCAAAACCTAGAGGGGACAAGACGATGATACAACTCCAAGGAGACTCTGTTGAAGATGTGTGTGCTGCCTTGAGGTACTGCTATGTGGGGTGCAACATGAGCAGCCGTGACAAGCCAAAACTACAAAACTGCAAAGACGCAGCAGGCCTGGTGAGGGTTGCACATAAGTACAACATGCAAGGATTGCATTATGAGGCCGAGAAGTACTTGATTGCTAAGGCCGGTAGTAACGGTGGCAAGGATATGTTTGAAGACCCTAGCAGCTTGGTTGGATGGGTGGTGCTGGCAAAAAGCTGCAAGCTGGATGAATTCCTGGCACATGCAGAGCTGTACATGATCAAGCACACAATGATTGGCTTCTGGCAAGAAATCATGGGCAGAAACAGCATCAGCATGAGCTGTTTTTTGCGGGTGCTGCGCGGTAGTTTGCACTTCAGGCAGAAAGTTGATAAGCTGCAACATCAGCTAGCATCAGTAGCCAGTGCAAGCGACAGGAGTTGCTGCAGCTTTAATGGCTGTTCATACCGAAGCACAGTGCAAGCAATGGCAGTAGGCATGCAGAAAAGCAATGTCACAGTCGAGATGCTGATGCAGTGGCACAAAGAGGGTGACTGATATACTGTTTGCAAAGAGTATGAACAAGAGAGAACTGTCTCACACATGAGATATCTGGAGGCACATCTTGCTTGACTGAGTCGGTACGCTTGTCACAACACTGAACTAACAAAAGCCAGCAGCATTCTGTGTTCCTGACCAAACAGGCAGCGTGGACTTTATTTGAAACTGATTGACACATAATTACATACATGCAAGCGTGCTGTATACTGTGACATACTGCCCACGCAGCTTTTGCACAGGACAATGCACGACTATTATTTGCTGATATGTATCCACTGCAGGGCTGTTGCTATTGACTGCTGCAGAGACTTGTCATTGATTGCATAGGCTTGCGCTTGACTGCATGCTGCTTAGCTGCAGTCTGTAAAGGGCGCAGCCACATTGCTGCTGGTGTCAGCAGGGCTTGGGAGAAGCATGGATGAGTCAACAACTGATGCAATGGTGCTGGACTGTCATCCTCATGTGTAACTGCTGGTGAGCAGCATGACGTACACCAAAACGGTAGACCCTGCGAAACATTTAGACACAATCTTGACTAAAGGACGCCAGGGGGAAACCCACAGGTACAAACAGTGTGAATAGCAGGTGAGATGCAAAGGTATGCAATGTATCTTCAAATGACAAGGCGTCATGGCTGACCAGGGTGTAATAATAATATTAATGATAATGATAACAATAATAACAGCGCTTTCCAGCTCATGATGAGCTAGGTAATGCTCGAGCTAAAACATGCACTGTTGCGCAATATACACAGTGTAGAAGTTGCCACAAGCTTGCAAGCATACAGGGCTATGCAATTCTTGCAATGCTGTGTCTGCATGTGTGTGCCCAAGTGTACACTTGCCATACTCATCTCCCTAGCATGAGCAGATCTTGTACAACCTTGCAATGTGTCTTCATGCAGCGAGACAGCCTAGTCAGACATGGCAGCAACTTCAAGGAGGCCATACCTGCCGCTGTTGTCTACAAGTGCTGGCAGGGTACGCACAGGGAGAAGAAGAAGATGGTAAACAAGGAGAGGAAGAAGAAGCATAGGCTACGGCAGCAGCTGCTGGTGGAGCTGCTGGGTTGCCCATGTAGTCAATGACAAAGCTGAAGAGTCCAAACCCTATGGCGCTCTGTAGCATGGCCTTGGGTGTGCCTTCAAGCAAGCAAACATCATCATCCCTGTCTTAGAGAGACTTTGTGACAAGGCTGCAGGGCCTACCTAGATATATACAGACTGCTGCAAGTGTCTATAGCTAGGTGCATGGGCAAGCAAACAATGCAGCTCTTACTATCTTTGGAATAACAGGCATGCATGTGATGCATCTCAGCACAAGCTCACATTGAGTCAAGGCGTGTGGTATGTTTGTCATGTTGCATGTGCATGTGCATGCATGTACCGCTTCTAGCACGACACCAAAAGCTCTCGTGTCAAGACAAGACATTGAGACAAGAATCACCCAGCATGCCATGTTTGTGGCATACCACTTGTGATCTGATGACAGGCCATGCTGTTGCAGCACAGCAAAATCTTCATGCGTCATGAATGATTGCTTATGGTCTTGGTGTCCATGATACTCACACTAAGGAATGGATGTGTGTGTATCTGCTGCTGAGAAACAGTGGCACACCCAGGTGGTGCATTGTTGCATCACTGTGCTATACAGCAATCAATGGGACAGCTGCACAGGGGGCAAGAAGAAGCTCACCTCCCCAACTCAAGACTAGGCCTGTCGCAAAGCCTGACGCTCCGCCATTGAATGCTGCAGGGAGAACAGGGAAAATGGTCAGAGTGAGACAGAAACAGTACGGTTATCAGGTGCATCACAGTTTGCACATTGCTTATGAAGTCAATAGGCTTCACAGCTGGCTTTCACTGCAGAATGTGCTGATTCTTTTACGTTGGACAATATCAAACATGGTCTGGCATTGGACAGCAAATGGCATTCAGAAACAGGTTACCAGCAACATATAAAGAGAGTAAAAAGGCTCACCGTCATCCTTTTGACGTAGACGCTGCATGAAGCAGCTTACAGCACTATATAGTCCCCCCATAATAGCAAATGTCTGCATATCAGCATGATCTCGGCTCCAAACACAGCCACCCTTACAGCGATGTTGCTAGACTGGCTATGCACGAATCACTGCGCTGAAGGACAACTGGCAGTGATATAACACTGGACTAATCTTACCTTAGCAGAAGACCAGCCTTCAGCTGTGCAAGCTTTCCATCTACCTTTGCCTCTGTGCTTGATTAGCTGACCACCTGCACGTTGATATGGCTGATGGCATTTTAACGCCTCACTGCCCATCTTACAAGGTCCTCGTGGATTGTGTGCGCTTACCAAAGCCAAAAACATATCCCAAAGCGCCCCCGCTCAGCCCAGAGGTCAAGCCGTTTAAGGTGCACGCCATTTCGTGTGACTCTGCGGCTGACGTGGAGGCTACTGGTGAACTAGACAGTGCTTCCGCTCCTGTCAAAGTAAACCCACCTTGCTCCTCCTCCTCCTCCTCTTCGTCAGAGTATGCAATGCGTGGAGCTTGATCAGCTTGTTTGGGCGGTGTTCGTCGCGTTTTGCCTGGCATGGCGGCTACAGTTTCTTGGAATTACTCGCACAACATTGACAAAAGCCTTGCAAATGATAGTTCAGTCTGCACAACGCGTATATCGCCACAACCTCCGCCTGCGAAATACAGCTGCACAGTCAAACCACGAGTTACTGTTCGTAAGTACACAGTTTTCGAATCCAAGCTTTCAGCAGCGCTCAGCGCCGAGTCAGCGGCTACAGGAGCGATTTGATGATTCCTCTACAGTCCATAAGTCGCGTGAAGTGTTCTGGGCGCATCTGATGAAGATGACCGGTTGCTTCAGAGGCCAGCAGGTCTCGACTTGCACCTGTGTGTGTGCAAGCTCCCATCCGGGGCACCAGCTTCAGGCGACGCAATTGTCGATTATGCTCTTCAGGATGCGGATGAGCCGGAAGTTCAGAGGCTGCGTGCAGCATTACGTGCGAAGGAACAGTGCATAGATCGCCAGGAGGAGGAGCTTCGAACGTGTCGGCAGCGCATCATCAATTTGGAGGTATCTTGGGGTCCGGCTGCCAAATAAAAGGGACAAACCATGCTCTAAGACACAGCCACATGTTGTGTGCCTCTCCCTGCTTGCTGCCTCGTGCAACTTATGTTGCGCAACAGCGCAACAGTGCAACACTGCCAAGACATCATACTCTGCTCTGTTTCTGCGAATTCAGCACTCCGTGAAGCCCCATGATGATTCACAACTCATCATAGCTTCTTGCCACTCTGACTTGATCAGCATTGATGCTTCTGCTGCTGATGCAGCTTGGCTTTTGCTGCCAGTTCCCTGCAACTTGGTAGAAGCAAGCCTGTGACACATCTCACTAATGATCAGTGCATGCTTAGCATTTCAGCTCCAATTCGCTCTGTTTGCAGGCATTGACGCAGCTGCAGGGCTCTGTGGAGGCACTCACAGCCACAGTGCAGCAACAGCAGGTGCAGCATGCAACAGCAGCAGAGGCTCAGCATAGGCAGCTTCATGCTTTCAATCTGGCCCTACTGGAGCAAGCAGAAGAGCTAGCTGCACTGCAAGCCTTGCTAGGGGCTCCTGCAAAGAAGAGGCAGAGCATGACGTCCAGAAGAAGAGTGACAGAAGATTTGATGACCAGCTTGGACCATCTCCAAGTGAGCTAGCATTTTCAACTTGCACAAGCATTGCTTGTGAAGGTCACGCTGCCTTGTTGCATGTTGTGTGAGCCCGGTCTGCATGTGACTTACATGCATGACCGTTTGGTGCAGCAGGCACATATGCACTTTGAAACATCATCACGTCAGCAATAAATTTGATGCTTTCAGATATACGTCTGTGTTGCAGCAAAGGGCACTACCATTGGCAGAAAGTTCATATAAGGCATCGTTGCACATGCTGTTTGCTGCACGTGCAACTGAGTTGCTGAAATAGCCAACCATCATCAGCGTCATCATCATGTAACAGTAGCAGACAACATATCCATCCGCTCTTTGGTCATGTTTTCACAGGTTGTTGTGTTCATCCTTGGACCTGTAGACACCCATGCACTGTATACACATGCAAACAGGGTTGTTATTTCTGCAGGTCACATCTGGTGGTCTAACGCCCAACACACTCTCACAGTCACACACATCCGGCCAGCAGGATGGTGTTGCGATGCCTAAAGTCAATGGGTTGGTCAGTATCTCTGAAACAGATGTCACGCAGGCTAATCCTGGCAAGCAACCCCCGGTAAGCATAATAAGGATATGCATAATGATGATAACAAATAGTAACAACAACATAATCATAATAAATTATAACAACGACGCTTCCCAGCTCATGACGAGCTAGGTACATGCGGGAAGATTACGCATCACTACAGGGTAAGCTTGCTCCACGGCATGACTCATTGTACAGTAGTCATGCATACAGAAACAAGGACTCAACAGGGGGTCCTTTCTTATGTTCTATTGAATGTTCAGGGAGGTGTCTGTGCCAAGGCTGATGTTTTGGCACCGTTGATTTATCATGATATTGTTTGTTTGACTGAGACTTGGTTGATTGAATACGATGCACAGCTTGTAGTACCTCATTTCACATACAGGCAAGGCACAAAGACAGCTGGCTAATGTATGTTATATTGTGCCCTGCAGCTCTGGGGCCAAGATGTCGCAGCAGGGGATGGTGCTTAGCTCATCAGTGCAAACAGGTGCGTTCAAGTCCTCACTGTTCTCCTCCCTTGAGCAGTTGGAGTGATGCGCTGTTCACATGCAAGTTGATCAGCAATGCAGGCCAAATTGAGGTGTTACAGATGCAAAAATTGTGCCAAAATATGCAGTGCATCATACTTGATGATGACGGCAACAAGTTGCACATTTTCTGCAGAGGGCAACTTGATTGTCCTTGAATTCAGGCCAAAACGTATTATGCATCTGTGCACAGTTGCGTTCTTACAAACTGCAGGTGGTCTCATTGCCAAGAAAGTAAACAATGTGTGCATCATGCAGCCCATTGGGCATGAAAAACAGGCGGCAGAGTGTGCTAAGATAAGCTTGTAGTTTGTGTACAGCAATGCCCAACGCAGCTACTGTAGCACTGTGAACCATAGTGATTGCTGCTCAGGTGTTGATGTAGAAGAGGCTGCTGTGACGCAGTCATCAGGTGAAGGACACAGAGCTGAAAAGTGCTCTGTGCTGCGAGGTAGCAGGATTGCAGCTGCAGTTGCTATGTGTGGATCTGACAGCCACACATACCTAGTCTCTGAGATGCATTTCAATGCACTACGCAGCCTAACACAGCCTTGCATGACTGCATACTGTCCCTACCACAGCACCTATGATCCAGGCGCTTCTCCAGGCTCTGCAAATCAGTGTATCCTTGGGGACGTGCGTCTGAGATCCAATCTATAAAGTGAACCATACTTTAGCATTGGCATGGTGGACAACTGCTTCTGGTTGATCCCAATTTCACCAAAGCACTTTATGCCTACCAGAGGCTTGCCAGCTTGAATTGCTTGCGTCAGTGAATGTTGTTGGCAGGATTGCTTGTGAGCTGCTTGCTTACAGTGATGATATCAAGAACGGCTTGTGAGGTTTGCTGTGATGGCAATATGTTCATCAGGCCTGGAGATCCCTTCCCAGCTGCGTTCATTATAATGTGTAAAGGCTTGCTGTGCAGATTTTTAACCTTTGTGTGCATTGAGCTCACACTGTATGTGTGGTGATGAGACGCTAGCATTGCAATTGGTGCCATGACCTAAAAAGCCGCTTACCACCACAACACACATGCACATCGCTCCTGCAGAGGGTCCAGGCCTGTGCCATGGCAAAACATCTTTTACATCATATAACTACATTGTTCCTTGTAACTACTAAGGAATGGCCTGGCATCCATTTCCAGACCCACTGGATTCAGCACTTGACAAGCTGTCCCTTGATGCGGGTAATGAGTTGCAATGCCATACTATAATATGCTGCATGTTGATCTGGTCTCAAATGTGACTGCAGACGCACTGGGTGACGGAGCAGTTGACGCCCACAACTTGTTGGTCATTCTAGTCAATCTTTTGCAAACTATCGTCAAAAAGTATATGTTCTCTTTCTTGTCGTGACACTGTTACTGTATCTACAGGTGTGATAGATCAACAACATCAACACATATCTCTTAGATCTTACCTCTAATTGAAGATATCTGGGGCATCAGTCGAACTTGTACATATGTTTGCCTATATTCAAATGATGTATGTTGGTGATACCTCATCAAACAGGAAGTTCTTACATCAGGTAGCGTGCATGTGCGATAGCCGTAGCCGTAATGTACTAACTTTTGGGACTGCTTCGGCCCCCCAAGCAGGCTGATCAGCTAAGTCAACTTCCTGTAAGGCAATGTCATCAGTCATCCCCGCCTTGGAGGGAGCAGCAAACTGCCACAAGCTGCTGCGGAGAAAGCAACCTAATGGAGTCGATTGGTTGGTCCTGGAGAAATCTGAGTGCGGATGTCGAGTCGAAAGAAGCCGAGGACGCGTTTTTCTACTCTGGGGCACCTGTGGAGGCCTATCAAGACTGCTTTTACGCATCAGCAGGTACCGTGTTGTGCCGATGCGGTCAAAGACTCGCAAAGTGGGCGCTTTCTGTTTCTTGTTCCGTCATACCGATTTGTACAGTTCGTCCTGTTGCAATCAATGAGGCTTTGCTGCAGTTCTGCGTGTGGTGACCCTTGCATTGATCGTCACAGCAACATGGTCGAAGAAGTCCTGGCGCTTTTTGTCACATCACAAACCTTCTATTTTGTTTTTAAACACTTGGTTTCTGCATGACGACGGCCTCAGTGCTTGCAGGGGTCGTCCTCGTGTTTGGGTTGACTGCGGCGATATGCATGACGTTCGATGTGGCGCAATATCGCAGCCTGAAAGACGCGAACAAACTGACCTTGATAACCCACATAGCATACTGCCTGATATTTTTGGGGACGGCAGCCCCTTACAGCATATCAATGGTTCGCGTACTGTTTGCGCCCGGAGCTCCAAGTGGTTTGCTGCAACCATACATACAGCGTTGCATATTTTACCCTTTGGCCTTTCAGCTAGCCATGTATGTCTTTGAGGTAAGACTGCAGCACACAATGACGTCAATGCAATTGCACACGTACTGTACACTGCTTACACCTACAATGTCCAACAACAGGCCTGTAGAGTGAGCCGACACATGTGCAGACCTGTTTAGCTATAGATGCCTGACAAAACATGGTGCATGCCTCTTGCTTCCAACCTGCATCTGCATCCTCTCAATCTGCGCAGTCAATGTGTCCCTACTGTATCACGCTTAGTGCTGTGGCTTCCATGCATTGATGGGCATTGAACTGACATGTGTGGCCAATGCTGTTGCAGGGCGCCTTCAGGTCGGTCTTGCGAATAAATTGGTTCCTCTTTGTGCACCATCTGATGTTCTGTACGTTTCTAGTGCTGGCTTTCCAGTCTCAGTCAATATTTGTCATCAAGGTAGACCTAATAGTAAGCTGTTTTGCAACATATGAATTCATGCTGTATGCTGCCCTCATTGCACGAAGAGTACGCGCTCTGAGACCATCATGTTCTGTCCTGCTTGTCACAGGACTCAGCTTTTACTTACTGACACGTCTTGTTCAGCTTGCCATTTTGATTGGCCTTTTTGTGCTGTCTTATGAACCAATGCGAGGATCTGGCAGGACCATTGCACTGTATTGGGTGTCTCTGTGTATGTGTGTAGTGTTGGTTGTATTACAAACATACACATTTGTGATCTATCACGGCATTTGGAAGAGCACTGCTTGCCACAGAAAACAAAGACAGCAACCTATCCTTCCAACCCAAGACTCTGCCAGATCTGGAGGCACTCACTTCTCAGTGTTCCACCAGGAGCCACCAGGATTGTAGTACAGTGGTTACATGTGTGGCTCTACAGCTGGCTGTAGATTCTGTCAACACTCTGTACATGCATTGCAGTGTCAGCAAAATTACAGGCACTTGGTACAAAGATTATGGTGGTTGTGATCCATATATGAATATATATGAGCAAGCTTGGCTGAAGCTTGGCCTTTGAGCGTTCAGAAGCATTTGCAATGAAGACAACAGCCAGCAATATGCTGCAAAGATGAATTGTATGCTGCAAAGATGAACTTTATGCTGCAAAGATGTATTTTGCACTTTTCGTGCAGCTGTGAACGCTGGCCAGCATGCTATTAGATCTGGTCATTTTGACATCACCCCTTGTTGACGCGCGTCCAGAGACACATTGCGTATCGCAGATTCGTGCTGTTTTTACTAGACAGCTTCAGGTGTTTGCAGACTTTCTAGTCACTCCGATCTCATTGTTGGTTTGGTGTTTAGGGTTTGATGAAAATATTACATGTAAATTGACAGTGCATCAAATATTTCCTTGGTAGGATCTCAGATACACATTCCTGAGGATACACGGATTTGCAGAGAGCCTGGTAATGTGCCTGGATCATAGGGGTATTGTGTTAGTGTGAGATACAGTATGCAGTCAAGCAAGGGTTGTGTTAGGTTGCACAATGCACTGAAATGCATTGGATTGCATCTTGAAATACTATCTTTACAGTCATGTAAAATTGCTCAAGTCGAAAGCTGGTCGGAAGCAATTGTAGCGGCCGTCGCTGGCTGTTAGGTCGACAGTCCTGACGGCCGCCCACGAGCGCATTGACAGTGCATTTAGCTGACCCAACGTGTTGGGTCCACAGGTCAGTTGACAAAGTCTATGCTACAGCCAAGCAGCGAATAACAACCTGGCGGTCCAAGACCGATGAATGCACATCTCTTTATGGCAAAATGCATTTTATAGCTCGTTGCGTGACAAGGTTCGCTGTTTTTCCTGGGAAAGTTGCAGCGCCACTGTAAATGCGTTCGCTGACCGTCATCGCCGTAACTGAAAGCAGCAGCCCCACCGGGGCAGCAGTGCCTTTCTGACCACGGACCCACAGTGTTTGACAGCAGCAATGGAGGTAGACGAGGCTCATAAGCTTTATCAACAGTTTCAGAAAGTAGATGCTGCGGCGAAGCAGAAGCAGGTACCAGGTTGATCACAGGTGCTTTGGCCGACAACTTGAAGGTGTGTGTCTACCAAGCGTTGTCACGATTGCCGCAGGGTCTTGGGTTTGGTGCTTCATCACCACCGCGTCCGGGTACAGAACTGTCAAAGCCAAGTAACGGCTGGGAGGTTCCGTACAAGCTTTCTGACAAATACCAGCAACCAGAAAGCAGCAGTCGGAAACGCAGCAGGTCCCCTTCTCATCACAAATCTCACTCTGAGGTCGGCAAGCGTCACAGGTCACGCCCTGCCAGCCGGTCACCGCCGTCACCTTCACGAGGAAACTCCACATCTCACAAAGCTAAGCGAAGCAGGCGCTCAGGCAGCAGGGAGCCGGAAAGACACCATCAAACCCACACATATCACAAAGAAGATCATCACGACCGTGACAGACGCAGTAGGTCACATCAGTCACCTCACGGGAATTCACATAGCAGCAGAGATGGCGAAAGGACTAGGCGCCATCATAGCAGCCACAGCAGCAGGCAGAATAGCAGGCATGACAGCAGACATAGTAGCAGGCATGACAGGGCAAGAAGTCGCAGCAGGGATCAGCGCTCTTCTCGACAACATGTCAATCTTGAAGTTGACAGACACAGACGATACGACATAAGTCATCATAGCAGAAGCAGAAGTAGGAGCAGGGACAAGGACAGGAGAAGAAGAGACAAAGATAGCAGAAACAGACAAGAACGCAAGGCAGATAAGGCACCTGACTATGCTTTGCTGATCACTGGCTATAACAGCATGGGCCCTACAGAGCGCTTAAAAGCTGTCACGCAGTACAAGCTGCGCAAGACATCATCAAAGGTATTCCGATGACTCAGCTTTGCATTTATGATGGCAGAGCACACAGGTCAATCATGCAGCTTGTTGGCGTTTAGCCAGCAGTTTGTATGCCCCACTGCAGTGTGGCATTAAGTGTGTTGATTTTGCTGCTGCTTCTCCACCTGTATATACATTTCTCCATCTGTATATACATTTCTCCATCTGTATATACATTTCTCCTTCTACACAGTGATAACTGCATTACTCTCAATTGTTTCGCACGCCTCTGTTGCTGTTCACATGGGTGGCAAATAGCCAAGGTCACCCTGTACACAAACTGCTGTATGTGCATTCGTAGCAAACCCAAGAGATGTCAGAAAGAAAAGAAAAGGAAAGAAAGAAAGAAAAGAGAACACTACGCCGTTTGGCGTCAATTTGATGAGAAGCCAAGTATTATACCAGGCTGCCCAGGCAAGAGATGTCACACCCACAGGAATCAAATGATGCTGATGGCAAGCCCTGGACTCGCTTTGTGTTCAACAACGAGGCCTTGCTGGATGAAGAAGGGGCTGTTCCAGACGGCCCTGGCTTTGAGGGCAGCGGCCAGGCAGGACTAGGGGCCTTTGACTTCAGGCAGCATCGGTCAGTCCAACCAGCATTGCCAGCTGAAGATGCGCATGAGGTGTGTCTTCCACCATTCGCAATGGCTCTTATTTGATCTTCCAACAGTCTGCGTTACTCGATTAGAGTTTGTTGACAAGAGGTTCAGCATATATCATCATCAACAAACATGCAGACCTTCCCTTCCCCTGCAATATGATGAAGAACAAATCACTTGCATGTCTTCACTTGCCAGAGAGCCACTGGTGTCAGCATGTTGCATGCCTTATGCTGCTGATGCAATCTTTGGTGCAGATTGCCAGGCGCACATTTACTTCATCATCATCCCAATTTTGCTCTGGAGAGACAAGACTACAGGCCTGCCCGTACCTGGCTCATCACGAGCCAGAAAGCAGTACAAACATAATTCTCATTATTTTCATCATCATTCGAATGATGCATTCTGCCACAGGCTGCAATCTTTGGTGCACCAGCTGCTCAAGTGCCATCTGGAGATGACCCGTTACGCAGCCCAGCTCACGCAGCAAGCTCAGACTCCGATGAGAGGCCCCAGGTTGTGGAGCTCCATGAGATTACAGCATTTGGAGATGATGTGAGCAAGCTCAACATCAGCAAACCATCTGCAAGGCAATGCTTGCATTCATGAGGAATCCGGTGTCAATGCTGATTGCTTGATGGCAGGGGATTCATGTCCTGCTGGGTGTTGTCTGTTCTGTATACTGGCAGCTGAGCACACCGTGTGCCCATCTACTCAACATTGCATTCATACACAGATTGATTCAGTCTTGCCTGCCTTATAGGAGTGTGATGACATGTGCAGCACAGGGTCATGTGCGTGACACTATATGTCTGATTTCTGTACTGCAGGCGGACCCCCCTGATGCTGTTGAGTCTAGTGCTGCAAGTCAGCCCAAGCTGTCGTGGCGTGAACGTGCACTGCTGAAGAAGCAACAAGCTGAGGGGTCCTGACGTGATGGGGTCTTTGCAGCCCGTCTGGGCAGCCCGGTATAATACTTGGCTTCTCATTAAACTGACGCCGGAAGGCGTAGTCTTTTTCTTTCTTTTCTTTTCTTTTTGCAGCCCGTGTGCTGCCTGCAAGTTGCTGTAGAGCGACCCCACAGTCTGCATGTGGAGCAGCAGAGTGTGTATGTCTTGTCATAAGCCTGCAAGACACGTTGCATTGTGGCACACCATTGTCGCAGCAGTTTACAGTATCTTACTCAGCATGATGTTGCTGAGCAAAATACTGCCGAGCACTTCAGCTTCAGCTGCACCGATTATTGAGAAGGTCAAGTGTATGGCTGGTCTCTGGGTGTGTTGGCACCATCAAGCACAGCTGTGGACTTGCTACCAGCTGAAAAATCTGTCTGCTGTGCCTGTATATGCTTTTGCACAAGCTGTTTCACTGTATCCTTGAGCATGCCTGTGGTGTTAGGCTCTTTTAATGATGCTGAGCTGCCTTGATCTGCAGAACATCTGATGTTCTGGCTGTCAGCAAACAAACCACCAAACACAGTTGTGCAAGTAGGGCACGCTGCATGATGATACCTATTGCTTTTGCGCGATACGCAATCAATGATTTACAGCATGTGCAAGATACAGAACCTCCAAAGCATTCTGACAAGCTGATACACACCCATTCGGTTACAGAGTCAATGTACAATCACACAAAATCAACAGCCACCTGCAGGCATAGGGCCAACAAATTTGAAAACACTATACACAGCCTCTAGTCATGTGCCCAGCCAGGGTGTGTTGCCCATGGGTTGACTCAGGAGATGCTGGCTGTACATCACTGCTGCTGCTATCAGAGACTAGGGACCATGGGGCGGCAACTTTCTCGCCGCCAGTCAAGGCCAGCAGCCTCCTGCAGTGTTTTCCTTGCAGCCTCCTGCACCACAGTAGGGTCTGGGATTTTCACAGTTTCAGTAGCGCAGCTGACGTGAAGGACTGCTGTTGCTTGGTGCACACAAGTTGATAGCGACCTGGTGTGTACAATGACTTGTGCTTGGACATGCTGTACCCGATCAAGGCTTGCGTGGTTGCTCACTGGTGTTTGATATGGCTCTTGCTTGAGCATGCTCTGCCTGATCACACTTGCTTGTTTTTACACTGGTCTGCCCAAGTGTCTATGATAGACACGGATGCAACCAATGGTACATACTACAGCCTTTGTGAACTGTGGGCTTCTTAGATGACTGTCAGACAAACGCAGGGCATTTTGGCTTGCCTGTTGATCTTGTCTGACGAGACAGTGAGAGGGTGCAGTCAGCTATATTTGTTTGGTGATGGTGGACGAGGACGCAGTGGTACAGGTTCATAATCACTTGAGAACAGCCACACTCTGGCTTTTCAGATAGCATGGCTTGCATGGTTGCTGGGCAGGAATGCAAGCCTGCTGCCCAGTACATGACAAGGGCAGACAATAATGCAAGTAAGCAATACTGATGCATGAGCAAAGGCTTAAGCCTCTGCTGATTGTGCCCATTCAGCACTCGTCTTGCGAAACTGTAATATGCTACACAATCTGAGCTTGTCCAATATTGACACAGTGCAAGCTCTGCAAGCCTGTATATGACTATCTGGTCACTCAGTATAACAACGTGCACATATGCATCTATCACAGGCTTGCCTGTGAGGTGCTCAGGTATGGGTTGTATGTGTTGTCATCCTGCCACTGCTGCGTCTTCTTAGTCAGCAGCATCTGATAGTGAGGTGCCCGAAGGGGGACGCGTGCGTCTGGCTTGTTCCTGCCTGTCCACATGCACTGCTGAACATGGCGGGCCCCAATACAGGGCTCACCTGCAAATCATAGCTTGACTGATTACGATGTGCATCTGTATGAGGCCGCAGATTTGAGCTGAGTTGCTGAAGATTCTCATTGACTTGATGATTGTGGGCTCAACAACCAGCAATATGAGTGCGCCCTGTGCAGCAGCCAAACGGTGAGGCGAAATTGATATGATGCATGTTTGGACCACATTTGCCATTCGTGACACATTGGTGCAGTGTTCTGTGAGTCTGAGAGCACTATCAAAATTTCCAGCGAGTATACAGGCAGCCACCACAAGCCATCAAAAGCATGATATACACCACTGCATGGCTTTGACAGATGAGATAAGATCCCTTGCTGATGGAAGCATGTCAGCATCTGAGGCATTCCTGGCACTAAATGGTCAAGCAATTCACAAGCAAGATTGCAGGCAAGCACCATCACAACATCTGTGGCAAGAGCAGCACGTTCAGGCATGCGGTTGAACTGAACACAGCAGCACATCATCAAGCAAAGCAAAATGCTACTGAAAGCAAATACTATCTACCACTTGTGTCTGGAAGGTAAGCCATCTGTAGACCAGCTTTGCTTACCCATAGTCAGCTCATTAAGGCTACAGAAACTGCCGGCAGCTGGTTGTGCCTTTTCACCATGCTTGAACAGCAGCTCCTTGTTGGTGCATGCATACTCCTTGCCCACACCTTCATGGCGTGCATTTGCCAGCAACTCAGTTCCAAACTTGCCCTGAAAAGCAGAAAGGGACGCCGGTAAATAGCTGCCTAGTAATGTAGCAGAGTAAAAATTCATGAATGACTACAGCGGCTGTGCACGTCTCGTAAAACATACTGGGTGCTGAGGCTGAAGGCTTTAGCAGGGATGGTGACAGATTTCACCCCGCATTTAGCTGAAGTTAAACAACTGCTTACTGATGGGGTGTAGTCAGCCCGCATGGTGGTATTGGCTTTGAATCTGAGGCTTGCGGGCTGGGCGCTGCCAGCGCTGGCTGCGCGAGACTCCACCCAGTTGCCCATGCATACGCCTGGCCTGGCAAGAAGATGTGTCAAAATCTGGACGTGAGCACATGTGCTGCTTTTGCAATTCGCAAGCAGCCCCGCGACACGCGTGATGCGCAAAGTACTCACTGAAAGCTGTTTTGATGGTCGCTCATGCCAATTCCACCGCCTGCTCCTCGTGTCCAATGCTCCTGCACGGCCGGCATGACTGCAGCTGTAGGCGAGTACGACTCGTCCTAGCAGTAGCGGCTATGTACGGAGGTTGTGGCAAGACCTCGAGGTGCTCAGGACAAAAGCGAGATACGCCGTACAAGTCACGTATTCATCACGGAGTAACCGTAACAAATGCGACATTATTGCTGCAGTGCATCGGCGGCTAACTTCCTCTTTAGCAAGTTGCGGGTGTTAGGTGCTGACTTGGTGCAGCTGCTTTGTCAACATGGCGGAGCAGGTTCGTCTACATATGGCGCTTGTGCTGCTCCAATCTCACGTTTCGCTAGACGCTCAGCTTTGTGTGATTTACTGCAGAACGAGAAAGCCTTTCAGAAGCAGCTTGGCGTGAACGTCGGGTGAGTCCTGCATTTCGCAGCAGTCACCATCGAGCACCCGTCGCATACAGAAATATGGAGTCCCATGCATGTTTCGGGCCAGAAGACCTCCTTTGAGAAGGATTGTCTACACACAGGTTCCAGAGCAAGAAGCCTGGTCAGAAAAAGGCCCCAGGCAAAGCTGGACAGAGGTACTGGAAGAATGTAGGTCTTGGTTTCAAGACCCCCAAGGAAGCTATCGAAGGTTGGAACACCTCAGCAGAACTTCAGCAGTGATCAGCAAGCTAGTTGCATACTAGCCCTGCACAGGCACAGAAAGCTGTCAGCATCTTCCAGCTTAACATTCATAGCCTTCACAGTACATCAAACAAGCACGCACATCTTCAGGGACAGTTTGCGCCGGCAGATCAGCTGCATGCGCCTCAGTCTGCTTGGAAAAGCTCATTCCGTATTGTTATCTGCAACTGCAGCAGCCTTGTAATGCATGCAGGCACATACATTGACAAGAAGTGCCCCTTCACTGGCGACATCTCCATCCGTGGACGTATCTTGTCAGGCATTGTCAAGTCCACAAAGATGAACAAGACCATCATTGTGCGACGGAATTACGTGCACTACATCAAGAAGTACGCTAGGTATGTCTGTAAGCCTGGTGTGAGCAGGCAGCATACATCAGAAGGCAGCACACATGAGCAGGCAGTGTGCCCTGCTGGGCAGTATGGGTTCAAAAAGTCCAACATTTTGCTCAATGCATACCTCACTCACTGACACATCAACCTGTCAGCAATGAGCTCACCCATAGCTGCTTTTGGATGCATTGCTAGCAAAGGCCCAAGAAGCTTGCATTGCTAGCAAAGGCCCAAGCAGCTGGCAGCAACTGGCAGTATCATACATGGCCACTTCACTGTGCAGTAAACAGCTGGGAAAAATTGCTGATCTGGAGATACCAAGTCAATTGTGCTTATCATGTTGTACAGTTGGATCACAGCTGATGCTTTGCAGATACGAGAAGAGGCATTCCAATTTGGCAGTGCACGTGTCACCATGCTTCCGTGTCAACGAGGGAGACATTGTCATTGTAGGACAGTGCAGGTCAGTCACAAGCACTTCCTTGCTTCATTCACAGGCTCATTGGCACATACACGTTGCGCACATGCATGATGTAGCATGTTCAGCCTGTTGCCACTTTAGGTCTGCAGCATGTGGGAGAACGTCTTTGCACCAGCAAGCATCCTTTCTTGTTTCATTGATATCTTGGCCTGTCACTGTGCTCAACTCAACTGCTTCAGAGCAACCTACTGGCAAGGCGTCGCAGAAGACCTGCTGCTATATTGCAATTGGTTGGTCTGTTGTTGTCGGCACTTATCATGCGTGTGTTTATATTGCTGTGTCAGGCTAAGTTGCTTGTGTTTGTGTGCAGACCTCTGTCTAAGACAGTGCGATTCAATGTGTTGAGGGTGATCCCCAAGGGTCAGAAAGCAGGCAAGAAGGGATTCAGTGCCTTTTAAGTCATGTTGGACCAATATCTGTAACAAACAGCCATACTCTCTGTGTTACAGTGTGTCACACTGATGGTTTCATTGCTTGCCTTTTGAATGCTGAATGGCTCCCTCGCTAGTGCCAAGCCAGAGTGGGACAGGCATCTGGTCATGCCTGCTAATGGTCAGCTGTTAGTTGCTGCTACGTTTTCCTAGGTATTGTAGCTCCAAGCCCTGCCCTGACACTACCTGAATGCTCCCTTTCAGTTGCTGGTAACACCATCTTGCAAGCATTGTACTATCGGCTAGTGGCCAAGGTGTCTGACTTACACAAGGCAATAGTCTACCTGGAGACTTCAAAACGTACACAAGCGTCCTTTACATTGACTGCAATGCTCATTGAACATGTGCAAGCATCAACAACATTCATCATACCAAACGCAGGATATGCTCCACATGCTACCATATTGGTCCCTCCAATATAGATAGATCAAGTACCATGCAATGACACCAAATCAAACGAAATACATACAAATGTAATGAAAGGTGAACATCATCTATCAAACCCAAACACCTCACACCGCATTGACCTACTGGAACAAGTTGCCAAACGCTGCTGACTATTTACATGCATTGTCTACATCACCCTAAACCTACAGGACTTTCGTCAAAATGGACGGTGATCTGCATGCCAAGAAGATTGCATGCTTGCACATAGGCCCCTGATACGCCTTTCCAAAATTTCAAACCCGCAGTATTATACACAATTGACAGAATACATCTTGAAGTTGTGCTCTTGAATGGATAACGAGCATTTGCAGCCCTCAAAACAACAAATGCATTCATTCTTTGATCAATCAAATAGAAGAAGTTGGTGCTCACTGGTCAGCTCGTTGCACTGTCAGCACATTTCACCAGCTGTCAGGCTCCAGACTGTACAAAATTCCGTGAGCGCACATCTGCATAATTAATCGTCGTTCATGCTTGCAGTATGCGCTTGCTTTCCTCAAACACAAACCAGCTGATTCCTGCTGCAGGGGCAATTTTCATGAGGTTGGGTGTGAGGCCTTTGTACATGCCCCTGATGCCTTCCAGCTCCAGGGTCTTCCTGATCACATCAAACATGCCGTTATACTTCAATGGTACACCACCCATTCCTTGAGCCTGCAGTGTCAACATCAGAAATCACACGGGGTTGCGCGAGCACATGTTATTTGCAGCACATATCACTTGCAGCACATGTTACTTGCATGTCACTTATCGTATGGAAACAGCACACCCACACACGCAACACAGCTTGCTTCAGGTGCTATGCAAGCTTCAGTACCGATGGTGTGAAGGTTTGAAACAACAGGGCAAGCAGTGACTCGACTGCTGCATCTTTGAGGTTTGCCTGTGCCACATATGAAAGCATATATGGCAGCAAACATTGGCTGGAACATGTGTTGGCAGGGCGTGCTGTCATGGGTTGAGAGCAAGCTAGCAGTTGGAGAAAGAGGAGACACCAAGAAATGGACACATGTCTCATTTGCTTGGAGCGAAGCATCAGCATCACTCATGCTCGGCTGCTCTATGCGTTAAGCAGCAGGTGACCATCAAGGAGAGGTGAGAAAATCACCTGAAGGCGAGTCCTGATGAGGCCAAGAGGGTAAGCAACCAGCTGAGCACCTGTACTGGACAGCATGCCTGCCAGCAGCAGGTACTGCGGGGGCGGCCTGTGGTCATACTGCTCATGCAGCTTCTCGCGCATCACCTCAAAGGCTGCAATGTCCAGGCCTGCATATGGGATGATGCCCACCATGCATGGTGTGATGCCCCTGCATCCAGATTGCCTCACGTCAACAATAGGCTGTCAGGCTGTGAGCCTCTGAGCTTAACATCTCCTTCCCAAAGAAGGAACGCGGTTTAACTGTCCTCAGGCAAATCTGGGTTTACATTTCTAATGTAGGGATGACATTTCTGAGATGTCTTGGGAGTGAAAAACAGCGCAAACCCTCCTGATGTGTCGGACTGCTGCTGCCTTCATGTGCGTGATGTGCTGGGATCCTGCAATTAAGTCGCTGACTCTGGCTTGGATGCGCTGAGCACGAAAGCCTGAAGAATTTTGTGATTGGATATGCAGAATGAATAGGCGACACCATACAAGCAGCTGTGATGCAAGTGGACACACTGACAGAGTAATATAAGTCTATTTTTTAATGAAGTCTGGGTGTGTGAAAGATTTTGTTAATGAATTCTGAGTGAGTGATGTCCACGCTACTGAGTTTGGTGTACTTTGAATCAAATGTACCTTGAAACGAGGACACAAATGTCTGTCCAGATGCTGCTGAAAATTGTTAGTGTGAATACAACATAGAAACCAGCAGGTTGATCTGACCAAGTCGTGCAGGCTGGCAGCCAAGCTCAAAGAAACGTGAAAGAGGTGTATTGCAAGAGAGCTCACCTGAAGAGAGCCTTGTAGCCTTCTTGGCGTACGATTTTTGAGAAAGCATTTGCAATTCCTCTGTAGGTCCCAGCAGGACTGACTGCCAACCTTGTTTGGATGACTTCCATGGGGTAGATGGTGCCCTGTGCAACAGCACCAGAAATACCACCAATTGCCACGCTTTGACCTGCAACATAGTTTGGAAATTGAGCAGAGAGCGCGTTTTATACCACAGCATCATGTTGTCTTGCTTGATGATGCACATGCGACGTAATTCGAGAGCAGCTGTAGTAAGTGTTTCTTGTGCATGTTAGATCCTGCAGCACATGGCAGCGCTTACCTATAGTGACTGAGTGACCATCCTGTGCAATCATGGCCTTCACTCTATCATTGCAGGTCAGCTTGAGAGCCGTCTCAGGCACATTCTTGATGACATTAGCACCATTGCCCCTGAAGTAAGCCTTATATGACCCTTCTGCGGCCATCAGCCTGAAGCCCTGCAAAAGACAGCTTGGTTGTAAGCAGCTGCATTGTCAGCATGGCAGACAATTTCAGTCTATGCACAAAAGACTCAAAAGCACTTGCCTAGGTATTGCTGCAACACCTAGAGTGTGTGTTTACCTGTCTGACAGTGATCAGCTGACCATCTTGGACCTGAAGGATGAACTTGAGCCTATCAATGGGAGCTGTGGCTGTACGGCTAACGGCTCCCGCCACTCCTCCTGACAAGAGTAGCTTCGCCGACAGAGTGCCAGCCCGCAGGTACAACAGCGGCATGCCAAACAGGCCGGCAAGTGCCGAGGGCTGAGCTGAGCGAGCCAGGCCTGCCGGGCGAGAGAAATCTTCTGTGAGCCTCATGGTTCCCTCGCATGCTACAGCTTGAGTCTGCGCTTCTCTTCTGACTTGTTGTGGACTTGACATCACAGCAAAGCCATCCAAGCGGTTGCTAGTGCATTTCAGGGCTAGCTCAGGCTCTGCCTGATAGAAATACCTGGCTGCTTGTCTACATGGTGTCAGCAGGCCTGCGCGACGGCAAAATGGCAAAGCTACTGTCGGAAGTTATGTCCAGCTAGACTATAGTAGCTACGGTGCTAGACTATAGTGTTGACGATTATGCAATTCAGTATTGCCAATATTGGAAACTTCTCAAGATTGAAAAGAGCTATGCATAACACTTGTCCCTGGTAGATCTCCCGCGCAGATCTGTACAATCAGGGCCCGTGAAGCCAAGCGCATGCTTGTTGACATTGCACGTACATCAACACTGCAAGATGCAGTCTGCAGCGCTGCACTTCTGTTTGCTGTTCAACGCTGCGCAGGGCATGCCCTCACTGCAAACAGAGTCTGCCATCAAGCTTCAGCAGCAGGTAGGGCTAGACGGAGTGTCAAACAGTCCGGAGATGGTGGCCACTGTCAAACGCACTACAATGAGATGTGCACATGGTGCATGGAGAGCTTTAGTTGCTCGCAACTGAGATATGTCACAGTGTGTTGCACGTCACGACTAATCAAGTCACCATCCATGCAGCATTATTGCTGGTTCGGGTGCTGTGTCTTGCAATGATGTGAGCATGCTAGCCATCTACAGGAAGATTTTTCATTTACTCTGAAGCGCAATTGCGAGGAAGCTTGGGGATCGATCTCGAGCCTGAGTGTGCAGTGCAGTGTCTGACATGTCTGTACATGTACATGGTGCAATGTTACGTTGCCCTGCTTGCCGCTGTCTGAGGTGTTTGATGATTGCATGACATGCGAAGATAGAAGAAGAAGGTTTTTACAAAGTTTCTGCCAGCCAGACTGTCAGCATTGCCACCTATATCTGGTTTCTGACATTGTTACGTAATGGCCGCTGACACAGCTGCGATTGAGCTATGCATGCATAGGTCTGCTCGCCGCGTACAACGGGTATCCTCCTCAAGTCGTAATATCTGATCAGCGAGAGAAGCAAAAGCCTGACCGGACCCGTCGATCCAGGAGATTCGTTGCTCAAGCAGGTGGATGCAGCTTCGACAAGTTTTCCAGGATGCCTCGTCTTTAGCAATATCGCAGCAATTGTTGCGGCATCTCGCGATTCTTTAGATCAAGCTCAGCGACTGAAAAATGCACATATGTGTATGGCGTTGGACGCAAATGCCTTCGCTGCTTGCAGGTAGCGCAGACAAGTGCAGGCCATGTCGCGCGTTGTGGTTCTTCTGACTGTGCTAGCGCTGAGCATACAAGCTGATGCTATTTCAAATATCGTAGCGTTCGGCGACTCGCTGACAGATGACTGCACACATGGAGCGTCTGCTTTGGTTGACAGCGTGCTGGATACAAACCAGGTATCAGTGCAGCCTTGCTAACTTGAGCCGCAACTGCTCTGTTGCGCTAGGGTGCCGTCGACCTCCCATGTCATTACACCGCTCTTTTTCTGCAGCCGTACCCTGGGGCGCCGTATTATAACGGTTGCATTTTCAGCAGTGGACCACCGTACTCTCAAGTGGCAGCTGGTCTGCTGAACGCAACCCTCACAGACTATGCTATCGGTGGAGCCACCTCTGGGGCTGTCCCGGGTTACCTGGAGGTTCCTGCAAGCTTTGCTAACAACTCGTCTCCTGCTCTGGTCGAAGTTCCTTCCAGCTTGGAACAGGTATTTCAACTTCTGTTGCTGCTGTCATTTCAGAGCTTGCTCTATGGCTGTGGTCAGTGCAAGCTGCTACCAAAACAACAAATGAGTTGCTACATGACTTCTGCAGTTCTCCTCCTTACGTCAATTGCTGTGTTAGTGGTGTCTTCTGAACCCAGTGATGCAGAGCTTGAAGCACTGCATAATATGTTGAAGCGCTGCATATTATATGATACTGCAGGTGGCGAACTATCTGGATACAACCAATGGCATTGCGTCTCCAGAAGACTTGTATCTTGTGTTTATTGGAGCAAATGACTACCTGGATACTCTGGCTGGCGAAGCCAATGCAACCGTGGAGGAAGTTCTGACAGCTACAGCTGAAGCTATGGACGTTCTGTACCAAGCTGGTGCAAGAGTGTAAGCATGTACTTTGGCACTTAATTGTACCTCTGCAAAGAATATGCATGTCATGGTCAGTACAGCCTCATAGCTCCCGGAGAGTTCAAGCTGTCTCAGTGACCGTGAGCCATCCCTGCAATGTGGTTTGCCCTCTTGCATGAAGGGCTATGACTTAGTGTTCTGGGATCTCATCAATGCTGCACCTTGCAAAGCTTTTCACACTGCATCCATGCTGTTGATGCATCAAGACACTAACTGTGATCCTCAACTGAAGTTGTGCGTTTGATGGCACATTGGACACATCACTCCAGGCTTGCAGATTGTCTCACGCTCTGTGCAAAACTCCATGCTTGTTCCTGCTGTATCAACTACTCTCTGTGCGTCTCAAGCAAATCATATGTCAACAACTCTGCTCAGCTGCACCTTGTCATCACAGGTTCTTCACTCAAACCCTGCCATACCTGGGGGAGACTCCAGCACTGACGTCTCGAGGCGCTGAGGCTGTGGTGAGTACATTCCCATCTTTACCTCTGTTGCTGCTGTGCCACCATTGTCTGTCTATGCTTTTCCACCTCTAGAAGTTCACCAAGCTGCTGTACCAGACGACATATCAAGTTGAGCCTGTTGTTGGAGTTGTGCCTGTCTGAGCGTAGGTTGCTGGCTTTGCCAATCCTGATGTGTACTGTTGACTGGCTGATCAGCATCACCAACAGTGTGCATGTCCATTCCGTGGAGTTATTTCTTCCCTCATGTTTCAGTGTGGGTGTCTGTGTGCACTGCAGGCAATTGCCAATGAGATTACCACAGGTCACAACGAAGCCCTTGCAGAGCTGATTCCCATGTTTGCTGCTGACCATTTGGAGGCATCAGTCATCCTGTTCAACTTTGAAGCATTCTTGGTTGACCTGGCAGCAAATGCAAGCGCCCTGGGTATCACAGACACTACTACCCCATGCTACACTGGAGCGGTTGCTGGCACTGCCACAACTGCAGCAAACACATCAGCAGTCTGCTCCGACCCAAACACCCATGCGTACTGGGATAGTGTCCACCCAACAGGCATTGTCCACCAGCTTTGGGGTCAAGCAGTTGCCGAGCAGCTGATGCCCTTGTTCACCACATCTGCATCTGGCAGGAAGCTGTTGTCAGAAGAGCATGCAGGCGTAGCTTCAGGTGCCATATCAGTGCATGGCCAACCCCTTTGATGTCGCTGATAGGAATCTTCTCGAGCACATCATGAGTATGGCTCCAATTTTGCCTTTTCTATTCCCTGGTTTTGCGAGATACAGTGAGCATTGACCAATAGCAAACAGCTATGTACTCATGACAGGGACTGCATCTTGGCCCAACTGCACTGTGACACAGCGTTTGCCCTTTATTGCACTACTGCAGCTGCAGGCGAAGTATTACGTAAGTACAAGCTTGTAAGAGAGTATTGTGTAGGCATCCTAGACACGAGCTGTTGTGTTCCCATCATGATCAGGAACCTGCACCAACCGACATGCATGTGCTTATTGACTTCCACTGCTCAAAGGGCTCAGAAAAGATTGTAAAGCACATGTGTCCTGCCAGTATGTCATCAATATGTCTCTGCAACTGAGCTCATCGTGTATCGCTCAACTAGATAGGCTGAGTGCAAGCTTTGGCGTGTGCCCAGTGGCATTAAGCCAATTACGTGTACACATACAGTATGACTGTACATGGGTCACCCTGTAAGAGTCTCATTGCCACGTTTTCTCACACGCTGCATGCACAGAATGGTTACATTCAAGGCCTCCTCTCATCAATCAACTGATTGTCATGACATCGATGAATTGACTTGCTGCAACATCTACCTGATGATACCGTCACATAATCCGAGCTTATTCCTGTTATCACTCACACAGCCCATCAGCTGCCCCTTTCAAATCTAATGACATGTATGCACATAATCACAGCTACAGTCTGTCAAATGCCATTCACAATCAAACAGTGTCTGTATCACTCACACAGCCCATCAGCTACCCCTGTCAAATCTAAAGACATGTATACACATAATCACAGCTACAGTCTGTCAATGCTAACGCACAATCAAACAGTGTCTGTATCACAACAGAATAGAAAAGTCTCACTTTGCAGCGATCATAAGGGGAGCTTCCTAAGGCGGCAGCACGGAGCTCTCTACCACAACACCTATGATACCGGCACTTCACCGGGCTGTGCAAATCAGTGTATCCTTGGGGACATGTAACTGGAGGTCCAATCTATCAAGAAATTAGTATCTGAGGTCCAATCTATCAAGCAATCAAACAGTGTCTGTCCTGGATGAAGGACCTGCAAAAAGAGGTGCCTCCCCAGAACTCAAAGTGCTCAACTGTGCTTCCCTAACATAAACAGGACTAGCTTCTTTGTGATTGCCCTTGAAAACGCGCCAGTTGCAAGTGCACACAGGCCACACCACAAGCCTAGCAACTACTACTGCTACTGTCAAAAACCCACCAATCTGTGAAAACGCAACAAAGGCCTTGAACCAAAATGAGGGACGTTGTGTGACGTCACAGTAAGGTACATCACATGCATCAATGAAGGCACTCCAATCAAAGTGGACAACAGGCATGACTGGTTGATATGATACATCGGTAAAGTTTTCCATGGTGTTGTTTGGAAGCATACTCAATTTGCCAAGTGTGCTGTTGTACGGGGCAAATGACCACACTGCATCATACGGCAATTGTGCAGATGTCGTGTCAGTGCTCCGTTCCCAGAAGGATGTTGCATTTGGAATCTCATCACCATTGCTAGCAACCAAACTCCAAGTAAAACTCAGAACAGTCAGCAAATCCTCAATACAGGACCATTCACTCCTGTAAACTGGGTTATAAAACTCTTGTCTGTATGGTAATGCCTGCAATAACACAGTTTGCGCCTGACTTGCAGCTGCTTGCCAAACAATGCTTGGTCGCGTGACATAATTGAAGGGTATCACAGTGCCGCGCGGAGTCATGGTCTCTGCCAACATGGTTTCGCACGCCAATCCAGCCATGAAGTTGAATGTGTTGAGGCGATGACTCTGACACGTGGCGGTGAGATTCTGGCATGTATGGTATCTAAGGCCATTTAGATTCACAGGAGCATTGTAGTAGCTGTTGTCATCGATCTGAAGCTTCTGTCCTGGGTCATCTGGAGAGCGAGTGAGATTGATTGTCATGAAGTCACTGAAGGAGACCTGTGACTGACAAGGACACAGCCATGTGGCACTAGTGCGGCCAAAAGAGGACTCTTGCTGCTTCAAGTGCTTCACAAGTGTGTCACCGTAGTGTCTGGTGGTTCGCACAGCTGGAGCTCCCACTGTGAAGAAGAGGATGAGGACAGTCAGCAGGAATATGGCTAGGACTGCTACAAGTGTTAGGCGGAGAATGCTGCGCACTGCAGTCTGAGGCTGCTTTGGGGTTTGCTCTTCATAGTCTTTGACTATGTCTCTGGTGTACTGAGCAAAGGTGTTTGCACTACAGTCTGCTGCGGCCCTCAGACTCTCCTGTTCAGCAGTGAAGTTGTGTTGATGCAGTGTGGGTTTGTAGACGCATGTCATGCTTGTGAAAGGTGTGACTGCAAGCTTGCAAAAGGCATGAATGCAGCAATGACAGCCCAATTTGCCATGTCTTGCTGGACGCCCCACTGCTCAATTTGCTCTGGGAAAGCACCACCTCCATTTGAGACAGAAGAAAAGAAAAGAAAAGACAAGAACAGAAAAGAAAAGAAAAGTTTACGCTTTTCAGCGATTGTACAGGGAGCCTCCTGAGGCGGCAGCCCGGAGCTCACCTCCATTTAGCAGTATTGTGTGAGGACAAGCCAAGTGTGCTGATGATATGAGCTGCAAGCATGTTGTGCATGAGATGCAGCAAACTATGCAATGCTGGTATACCAGTACATAATGAGTGAGGATGTAAGGATCTGGCACAATGTGTTCTCACCTTGAAGGTCATGCTTCTGATGGCGAATGTATTTGCAGACTTGTCTGTGGGCTGCGGAGATGCAGGTGAAGAGATTGCTGTCGACTAGTGCCGCCTGCAGTCGCTGGGGATGAGACTTCTGCAGAAAACTCAAAGGAGGTCAACACCCAACAAAACCATTTTTGTAGTGACAAGCAGGGCTGCTTCGTAAGTGCAATTCGAGGAGACGGCTGTTGCATGTAAAAGCACGAAATGCGGTCGTGGTGGTAAGCAAGCATGAACCAATCAAGCCCTCGTAAAGTTGAGCTAAGATGGTACAATGTCTATGTAGTGTGAAAGTCACCAGCTGCAGAGCAAGAGCAAGATACGGATACAGGAAAACAAGCGTGGTTATGCATGCATGCATTGTTTCACCTTGCTGACAATGAAACCACTGAAGGAGATCTCCACTATAGTCCTGCCCTCAACGACTGTCGTACAGTCGTACGCGTTAGGGGACTATCCCGTATGCACTGATCCGCACGCCCAGCAACACCGTCACGCTGGGGTCTTTCTTGCTTCAGACATGACCTGGAAGAAGAACCGTGGTCACACGCCTTTAGCCATTGCACTGAGCCGTGTCAACATGGCATGCATACGAAGCTTACGTTCTGCAGATGGCCAGAGCGGCAAGGTCTGACTACAATCACTGCTTTGTAGTTTGCGGTGTCTCAGACCACAGCAGACCATCATTCCGGGACAGCGCTGCTACACCTGCCCTGAGCGACGAACCCGTTAAAGCTAAGCATACTACGTAGCTGCATCCAAGGATGGCCAGCTATAGCTACGCAGTGAGGAGCTTCTGCGTAAACGCGTTCACATGAGCGCTGTTAGCGAACAGCTCTAAATCAGACAAGCATCTGTGATAACCTGTCGTAGAGCGCTGTGAGTGATTGTCTCGCCATCAGACAATCACCTAGCAGCCTGATCAGGTGACTAAACTAGATGAAATGACTAAACATTGCATATTTCGATCTCTTCTGTTGCCGTTTTCTTTTGTCCCCAGTCGCAAGCCTTGACGCGTAGAGCGTGGACAAAAACTGTCCCTTTGGCTGAGCCAGCATAGGTTTGAAGGTCTGTTAGCACTGCCAGTCTGGCAGTCTGGCAGAGGGGCCTTTTTCAGTGGTCAATGCTGAGCAGTGTTTAAGAGACAAGTGGTACCATGGTATCTGCCAGTCTTCAGCTACAAAGGTCAGCTTTTTCATCATGGCTTCTTACCTTCTGGACATTAGACCCAGTGCTCCATTGTTTTCACTCATCAAGTTCAGGTTAGGTGCTGACTCATTGAGGGTTGAGACTGACAGATGGTTGAGACCCAAACCACCTAGAGAACAACGTGTTTGTCGCCACTGCTCTATGCAAGCGGTTGAAGATGAGCAACATTTTCTTTTTGACTGCCCTTTTTACAGAATCATTA
>JAABUK010002400.1_pt1 | contig 33604 bp, 52 predicted proteins | sample 5559141 | NCBI WGS metagenome assembly JAABUK01 (sample SAMN10711869, study PRJNA513367) | rock metagenome | isolation source: Antarctica rocks | place: Antarctica: Victoria Land, Pudding Butte nord | collected 2016-01-03 | reverse complement strand
GTATATGTATGATGGTATGGCTGTGGGTTGTAGATGGTATGCGAGCTGCTGCTGGACCGTGGAGACTACATTCTGACAGAGGAATATACTTACCCAAGTGTCATTGAGTCTGTCATCATTCCCAAGGGCTACAAGGCTCTTGGCGTTAAACTTGATCAAGATGGCATCCTACCAGATTCCCTGCTTGAGGTAAGCTTTTCTGCTGACCTCGGTGAGCTCCGCTGCTTTTGGAAGCAGCGCTTCTGGTGGTGTCTTCCTGGCCCTTGAATATGTGCAACGCTCCACCAATGCTGCTTCCATGCACACGCTGCAGGTGCACGACATAGCCACGCCTCAAGTGACTTGTGGGGCAGGCAGTGCTGCAACAATGCAGTGCCAGCCTTTTGCTGTTTCGTGTTTTAGCTTGTCTTACAACAACACATTAGAAGGCCTGCTGGGCATTTGATTGTTCATGCTTGAGTTGACCATACAATGGCCATCCAGGTGATAATGGAGCACAAAGCTACAGGGCGGCGGCCACCACATGTGCTGTACACTGTGCCAACAGGGCAAAACCCCACAGGTAAAAACTTCTTCTCTGTGTAATTCCTGATTGTTATTGCTCCGTGCAATGCAGGGTCAAGTCAGCAGTGCTTCAGCGCTTGCGCCGTCTGTAGTCATGCAAGCCTATCCCCTTGTACGCATCATGTATGTCTCATGTTGCAGGCATGGTGACGACTCTGGAGCGCAAGCAGAAGATATACCAAATCTGCTCAGAGCACGACATTGTCATCATTGAAGATGACCCATACTACTATCTGCAATACTCCCTAGGCACAGGTGGGCCAGTCATCAGCATGTCACCCTTCTCTGCATATGCCATTTCTGTGCATGTACACGTGCACATCTTCAGCTTTGTATGTCTTGAGCTCGCAATAGCTTCCAACAGTGCTGCCAATGTACCATTTTGCATGGTGGTACCTTGGATTAGTAAGCTGCAGTCCCTCCTCCAGCTGAGCTTTAGCAGTAGTCAAAGGGGACACAGTTCTCTTACATAATGTATTGCTTGTTCAGAACGCTGCAAATTAACGTACTAGTACTGTCATCAGGCATTGGCATGAAAGTATTCTTGGTAAATGTGCAACTGACCCTTCTGGTTAATGTTGTACCTGACCCTCAACACAGTGTATATACTGCAGCTGAGGCTCAAGGACTAGAAGGGCTAGGGCAGACTTATCTATCCATGGATGTTGATGGTCGGGTGGTGAGGCTAGACAGCTTCAGCAAGTTCCTGCTACCAGGCATGAGACTGGGATGGGTGACCGCCCACCCAGACATGCTGCAGAAGATCTGCTTTGCACTGCATGCCAGCACCATGGGCCCTTGCAGCTACACTCAGGTCAGCATCTTGATTTGCGCAAATTGTGGTTGTTGTATGTCAAAGTGTGACTCTTGTCTGCTTCACCTCCACGGCGGCTGTTTGCTAGAGAGCTTGAGCAACCCTTCAGCTTGTCGTTGGGGTCTGTGGTCTGTCTGCTTTAGTGCTCTGCCTTTTAGCTGCCTGTCAGCTGCCAGCACAAGCTGCAACGGAACTTGTCAAGTTGGAAATGCCTTCTGCATCAGGGTGCTACTTCTGTGTCTACATGCTGCTGAGATGCGTATTATACATTCCTTCTGACATCTTCTTTTGTCTTTGATCTTGGCGTCATGCAGCAGCCCAGTTGGATCAGTCAGAGCTTGTCTCCCACAGTACTTTTGTGCACAGGTCATGATTCATGAGGTGCTAGAAGCCTGGGGCAATGAGGGACTGCAAACTCATGTGAGGAAGATGCAGACAGAGTACAAGAAGAGAGCTGCTATTGTGCAGGAAGCTGCTGGTAAGCTCTACTCTTCTGTTGCTTGGATGATGGAGGGGGAGATTGTTTGCTCATGATGTGTTGACTGTAGTGACTAATTTTTGATGCTGATAATATGCGCTATGGCATGATTTGCAGCACACTGAGCAGCAGCCGACCGTCCAGTAATATTGACATGTAGCTATGTGTGGAGTATGGTCTGTAATGCAGATGACACTGCAGGATCCTGGTTTGATGTTTTGTCGCATATCTGCAGAAAAGCAGCTGTCCAAGTATGCAGAGTGGACTGCTCCCAGGGCTGGCATGTTTCTGTGGCTCAAACTCACTCAGGTTGACGACTCAATGGAGATCTTTGAGGAGCTGAAAGCAGCCAAGGTGGTTGTCGTTCCAGGTGACCCCTCTCATGCAGACAGAATGCGTCTGGACATGTCAAACACAATTGTGCACACATTAGCTCTGCTGCCTTCCAGGCCATACTGCTATTGTACACATGGATGTGGGCCCTTTGGCCCTGCTGTATTGCAAAGTCACAAGATCACATAGTAAAAGGCACTTGCAATCAGACCCACTTCTTTTGTGGAGCATGCATAGCGCCAAGTGTTTACATGGCCCATGACATGCATTTGTTCTTGACACCATCAGTACAGCCTGCCTTGTTGTTAGAGTGATCTTGAGTTCTGGTGGTGGCTGGCAGGTACTATTGCTCACTGTGGCGGGCCAGACCCCACCCGACGGTGCCCCTTCGTCCGCCTGTCCTATGCGACAGCCTCTATTGAGGAGTTGCCAGTGGGAATCAACAGGCTGAGTGATGTGTTGAGGAAAGTGTCCCAGAAGCAATCCCATGTGCAGGAAGAGGCAGACACAAAGATCACCATGGCAACCACCATGTACTGAGTGCTGCATCTTGTCTGGCAGGTGCATTTGGTCACGAAAAGCTGCATGGTACGCTCATGACACCGTCTGTCGTCACCAATCACCAAGTTCTTCAATTTTCAATTAGCGTAGACAAACTAACAATAGAGTAGTGAGCATGTTGCGAGTTGGTGTTGATGAATAAGCAGGACAATTTACATGTTCAACTTTTCAGCAGGGTCCTTGGCAACGTTGACAACTGTTAACAGGACTTCTGACACTTTAGTACTCCTAGCTAGTAGGTCTACAGGGCATATGTAGTACAGCACATCTAGGACGCCACATCTGGTGCCAGAGCAGATCTGCAGGAGGATCACTACGAATGTTATACATGCCAAGCTGGAATCAAATGCTGCATTCAACAGGCTGCTGAGCATAAATTTTTAGAAAAAAGTCCTCTATGGCAGTGCTACACATGTCCCTTTTCCAGGCAGCCAAGCTTTGCTTTGGCTTTGATCAGTGCCAGGGCCTTCAGGGTCAGCACCTTGAATTGGGTCAGAGCAATCTGAATGCTACTTGAATGCATGCTCAGGGAGTTGGCCAGAGACCCCAGTGGGCTTTTACCTGGACCCATGCATGTTGGGCAGGGTGTCTGTTGAAGGCCTTAAGTAGACTAAAAGAGTGCCACCACTGGCCTGCTGACTGGAAAATGCTGACGCTGAGCGTGTGTCACACAATGCAGCGAGTTTGAGTGGAACACCCTAGATATTGCACATTCGAGGTCCCATGTAGCAATCTCTGAGGAGAGGTTTGTTGCCATCTACGACTCAGAGATGCCCACTGTCTGGGTTTCCTGACTGCTTTCAGACCCACTCATGAAATTCACGTAAGATCCTGAATGTTGGGCAACTTTAGCTGGAACACGCAAGATGATGACATTTCATTGCAAAATTTCATTGCAAAGCAATATCTCTCAAAACTGGAGGTGGCCTTTTGTATGTTCTCAGCATCAAGGAGGACACCACAACACTGACGGAGCTGAATGCCATGGCAGCACCTGCAACAAGCCTTACTGAGTCAATCACTTGCTGTTGCACTTCAGCCCAGCAAGCACTGAGGCATAGCTAAGTGCCCCATCAACAAGAACATCAAGCATTTGCCTACAGCAAGCAGCATACACGATAGTGCAAATAAGGCGGATGTTTGGGCCTCAACTGGTCAGGAATAGTCTTGTGAGCATGAGGCTATCCATCTCTTATGCGGCTCCAATGCACATGACACAAGCACAATCAGCACAACACAACCTGTTATGCAAGCAATTCATACCAGCAATGCAAGGACTGGGATTGAAGTCGAGGCTGACCTGCAACCCAAGGGGGTATCTGCATTTTAGTGGCAGGGTACAGGACCCCTGCTGCCACAGGGATCATAACTATGTTATACCCCATGGCCCAGATGTAGTTCAGCTTGATCCTGCCAAATGTCTTTTTGGAAAGGTCAATCGCGGTCAAGACATCTTCTAAGTCATCTCTCATGAGCACATAGTCTGCTGCTTCAATGGCAATATCGGTGCCGGACCCCACTGCAATGCCCACATCTGCTTGAGCCAGCGCTGGACTGTCGTTGATGCCATCCCCAACCATCGCCACCACTTTCTTCCGCCCTTGTAGATCCTATACCAAGTCAAAAGACCCTTCCATCAGGCTTCACCCACCATCAGACTTTGAAATATGTACTACATGCTGGAACTTGGGAGGTGTGTGATGCTGACACAGACAAGGGAACCCAGTGTCACATCAAAGTCTCACTGCTGACCAGACAGACCTGCACAGAGTACATTACAATAAGTAAACATGTAGACATCTAAACGCTGCCTGGTGTGCATACCTTGATCTTTTCAGCCTTGTTGGCAGGTAGGCATTCAGCAGAGACATTAATGATGCCCAGTTGCTCTGCAATGGAGCGGGCAGTGCGCCAGTTGTCACCAGTGACCAGGTGACAGGCCATGCCAGCCTGATGCAGGGCAGCTACCACCCCCCGGGCCTCAGGCTTCAGGGGGTCCTTGATGGACAGCACCCCTGCCACGCTGTCCCCCACCCCAACCATCACACATGTACAGCACTCATTCTGCAGCCAATGGAGATTGTTTTCAGCTGCTGAGTCAAAACAGGCTGCAGTATAAGACAATTGCACATGCGCTGTCATGTCACTGAAGATCTTTGCAGGTCAAGACTTGTCCCATTACAGCAGCAATGCAAACAACTGTGTCCTTTTCTGACACAATGCACAGCCCTGCTGAGGTCTGTTCAGCACATTTCAAAGTCTGTTGTGCACAGTCCTGGGCACCCCGGTATAATACTTGGCTTCTCATTAAATTGACCCCGAAAGGCGTTGTCTTTTCCTTTCTTTCTTGTGCACAGTGACAAACTGCCTTGGTGACAAGTGGGCAGCCAGAGGGCAAGATGCTTCACGCTGAGCATGGAAGCATGTCACTCCAGCGAGGCTGGCTGACTCACCTCCATTTCTCGCATGTAGTCATCCACTGCTTGGCTCACCACAATGGCTTCTTGGGCCATCATCTTCTTGTTGCCCACAACAACCTTCACCAGTGCCCTTTGTTTCCTTTTGCTGGGGCTGACTGCACGTGCCTGCGACTGCTGCCCCGGGCGCGCCACAAACCCCTTGATCCCTTTGCCTACACACACCCACACTCACTGAGCATAAGCCCTTGACTGTGGAAGGATAGCACTCCTGTCGTATTCAGCTTGTCACCTGTGCTGTATGCTACCTGATGCACAGAATGCACTTAAGACAGCAGAGTTTCAGACTTGTACTGATGAACAGCACCTCAAGATCTCGTCATGCTGCAGCGCTGACATGCCACAGACTGACATGACTGTTTACTGGATCAGTGCAGGATAGCAACGACATCAGCAGACATGCAAAACCGTAGCAGTCCTGGTAAGACTCATGCAAACTTGTAAGATAAGCCACAGGCAACATCTACCTCACCTTCTTCCACTTCTACATCTGTGGCAGGCTGCAGCCAGTCAGTGGCAGTGACAGTAGGCAAACTTTGCCTTTGAGCTTTGGTGGGAGAAGGCAACAGTTGGCTGGCTTCAGAGGGCTCCTCCAGTTGGTTCAGGCCAGCAGTGAAGTCTGCATCAAGACTGGCCACAGGCACTGCCAGGTGGGCTGCTGCAAACTGGAGCACAGCGCCTGCCAGCGGATGCTCACTGCACGTCTCTACAGCTGCAGCCAGGCTGAGCACCTCGCCCAGGGATAACTACACAAAGAAGGCAAGCTGGAGAAGACAGCATGGAGACAATGTAAAGGTCTGCATGCGTGACTTTCTGTGCCTGCAACCCTGTTTCTCACTGTCACACATGACGGAGCATTTGTCATTCAGGCATCAGGATGCATGCTCAAGCTCATCTAGCAGCAACTGTGGTGGAGTGCTTGTTTACTCATTGCCAAGCCTGTGGAAATGACAGGCGCAGTCAGAGGATATACAGAACTGCAGGGACTGTATGAAACGGCATATCAGACGCTGTGCCAAAGGATTTGCATGCCAAGATATAACCCGTAAGGGCCATACAGGCATGGCTCTGCGTGCAGACGCGACACGTTACACTGTACTCCATCAAACGTCAAACAAACTCCACATAGCAAGGCATGTCAATACCTTGTCATGGAAGATCTTGTGATGTGTGACAGCCGGCTTGCCCCTTGTCAATGTGCCAGTCTTGTCGAAGACGATGGTCTTGATCTTGTGAGCCCTCTCCAGTGCATCACCCCCCTTGATCAGGATCCCACTGGAGGCAGCCACCCCAGTACCCACCATAACTGCGGTGGGGGTGGCCAGGCCCAGGGCGCAGGGGCAGGCCACCACCAGCACTGAGATGCCAAAGAGTAGGGCAAACAGGAAGTGGGTGTGACCCTCAGGCAGCCAGGAGTCTGGATAGCTACCTGTCTTGCCAGCCACATACCTGCACCAGTCCCAAGACATTGCATATGTGCCTGAAGCGTGAAGAGGTGCCAAGTTGACTGGTGAACTCACTACACATTCAAGTGCGATGATGTATGTCTGCATGCAGAGCAGAATGCAGAGGCTTTGAGCATAAAGAAAGTGCCTGGCCGTCAGGGTAGCTGTAACCAGGTGCCACAAAGCAGGACTTTGACTCAAGTCATGCAGCTGTCCTCTTCTGATGCAATCTTGCTGCCAAACTTCCCTCACAGGGATTAATCATGGCACATGCAGACGGTGCACAGAGGGTCTGGCGTAGTACAGCCCTGCTTCAAAAGGATAGTGTGAGCAAGACCTACCAGGTGAGCCATGTGATGAAGGCCAGTGACACCACAATGGGCACAAAGATGGAGGAGACATAGTCAGCAAAGGCCTGGATGGGTGCCTTGGCCATCTGTGCATCGCCCACCAGGCGCACAATCTGGGACAGGGCGGTGTCAGACCCCACGCGGGTGGTCTGCACTTGGATCATGCCTGCCAGGTTGACGGTGCCTCCTATGACTGTGTCCCCCTGTCGCTTAGACACTGGCAGGGCTTCGCCTGTCAGCATGGACTCATCGACGTGGGACTGGCCTGCTGTGACTAGCCCATCGGCTGGTATACGTGAACCAGGCAGCACCTGGAGCCAATTGAGGTGAGTCTCAGATCTACGCCAAATTTGATTTCATATCGAGGCCAATATGGACAGTATGCCCACAGGCAAGAACAAGCATTACAGCATGTGCGTAAGAGTGGTTCTGTGCAAGAGTTCAGGACATGAACTGCATGTGATGCTGTGGATTGGAATCACACAGGCAAGCAAGCACACAGCACAGGCAAATAGTTCAGATGGACATGCCCAACGAGATGTTGGCATCATCAGTTGATACACGCGAACTTGTGCCCAGAGGTGCAAGGCTTGTTAACCAGCAACAACAGAATGTGAAACAATCACAAAGGGTACATGCCACTTGACAGCTTCATCTGACGGCAAAGCCGGGTAGGATCAACACCCAAGGCACCCAAGCAGGCACAGGGTCGCTGCACAGTGGATATACCTTGAGCAAATCTCCACGGTGCACTAAGCTAGTTGCCAGCTCCTGCTCACTGACTACATTACCCTTCTCATCCACCGTCAGCAGCACTGCAGTTGGTGGCGTCAGCTGCAGCAGGCGAGTGATGGCTGCACTGGTGCGAGACTTGGCTGCTGCTTCCAGGTACTTGCCCAGAAGGATGAAGGTGATGAGCATGGCGGAGGTTTCGAAGAAGTCTGTGGGGCGGTACTCGCCGGTGATGTGGTGGCGCATGATGTGGTGGTGCAGGATGGAGATCATGGAGTAGGAGTAGGAAGCATTTGTGCCCAAGCTGACTAGCACATCCATGTTGGCTCTGTAAGCACACAAGCCAAATGCTGAGCCCACTTGTGAACACGCAGCAAGCGAAGCCTGAGGCAGAGGACAACAAGGATGTGCTGTATATATTCGTTTTCTTTAAAAAAGTGAGGATACAAGAAATGGGAACGGATACAAGAAAAACCAAAAGGCTCGTCTGCCGACGTAAGGCAAGGCTGCACATCTCTGTTGATGCGAGGTGGGCAGTAACAGAGATGTGCAGCCTTGACTTGAGTTGGCAAACAAAGCTGTTCACATTACATTGGAGCTGTGCTCAGGCCATGCTTGCAGGTTGCTTGAAATGTAGTGAAGGCCTTGTGAACAATGACAGCAGCTGGAGTCACCTTCGTGCAATGTCAACAGCACTCAGATTGGTTGGGGTGCCAAGCAAAGCTGAACTTGGCTGCAACAGGACTTGAACCAATGGATTTGCAACATTGCCGCAACTGGAATTGACACAGATGCTCTGTTATCATTTCAATTCAAGGTTGAAGTAGATCTACCTGCCATTTTTGAGGGCTTTCCAGGCACCAGCATGAAATCGCCAGCCAATCCAGAACTGTACAGGGGTGGCAAAAGCCCATTTGAGCAGTTCGTCCAAGGGGAAGCCCAGCAGATGGGCCTGGAAGAGTGCTTCACAGCCGGGCATCATGGGCAGAACCATTGCAAGCATGAAGACAGGCAAGGTGAAGGCACAGCTGTAGCGCAGCAAGCGGCTCCAGTACTGCAGCTCAGCTCTACGGTCATCTGCCCCGAGCGCTCTGCAACCAAACCAGACAGCTGTTGACGATATCACAAACTCTTTATGCAAGTGATTGCCTGTGTAAACAGACAAGTCACATAATCTGTGAGGAAGGAATACAACATAAGGCGGATTTCTGCTCAACCAGCAGCTTTGACTGCTGCGATGAAAAGAATGTGTTCCTGAGATGGTGGGTGAGGAAAAAGTACCTGTCTGTGTCGACAATGCGGCCATCGAATCCGGCATCCTGTACAGCTTCTATCAACAGTCTGGGGCCTGTTTGGTCAGGATCAAAGTGCACCTGCACTTAGAGCCAGCTATTGCACTGTAATCGACGTTTGATAGACTACAAGCTTAATACAGCTTTTGATGGCACATAACACAACCCATCGCATGATGCTGTTGTCAGCCATTCTGCATACAAATGTCACAGACGTGGTGCACACTGAAGCATGCTCAGCAGTGTGAGGCTGAGGCCAACAGGGTGAAAACCGGAGGGTGCATACCTCAGCTCTCCCGGCAAGAAGGTTGACTGCAGCTGAGACGACACCCTTCTGGCTGCGCAGAGCTGACTCCACAGCAGATGAGCACGAGCTGCAAGTCATGCCCTCTATTTGCAAGGTCAGGCAGTTGCTGTCTGCTTCCTGCATGAGTTCCCCCTCAAATCCAGCATCCTCAATAGCTTCCAGCAGCACCGCCTGCCATAACACGCAACCCAGCAGGTCATTGCACCTTCTTGCAATGCAATTGGTGTGTGAGCCACTCTGTGGGTAATCTCACAGTTGTATTTGCAACTTTATTGAAATATGCTGCATCTGGGGTGGGCCTGCTTTGAGGCATAGCAGCAGCTTAGAACTCAAACCTAAGATGAGGTCACAATGCAGACATGCACAGCATATTGCCAATATGCAAGCTGCAAATTATTACAATGAATGTTACACTTGGGTTGTGATTTGAGTTGGTGGCTGACCTCCTTGACCAGCCCAGGGTCATAAACTACTTCAGCCTGCTCCAAGGTGAGTGATACAGATGCACGCTCCACACCCGGAGTGACGGAGAGGGCCTTCTGGACTGCTGTCGAGCAGGATGAGCAATGCATGCCGGTCACTCTGAACTTACTGATCTGCAAAACACCCAGCTGCATAAGGTCAGATGCAATCATGGACATTGGGCTCATTGTATAGACCATGTTTGCCTCCACTGTGTCTTGAGTTTCAGCTACCTTGGCTGGTATTGAGCGTGCCTAACATACCTTGCCACTGTGCTCTGCTGACTTTGACGACAGCAAGTCTGCTTCAAACCCGGCGTCCCTTATGCTCTCCAATATGTCTTCCATTTGCAGCTGATCACTGGCATATGCAACCTGCAGCATGACGCTGGCATGATTGTGACATGGGGTTGCATGCAGCAATGTTGGCAGTGTAAGCACAGAGCCAATGCAGTGTGCCCAGGTCATGATGTGACCACTCAGGTTGCTAAACAGGCACTTTTGCAAGCTTGCCTGTGCTGATTTTTGCAGCAAGGCAACAGAGGCTGACTGCACCCCAGGAAGAGCTCTGCGCACAGAAACAGCAATCAGCATGGATGTCTTTCTGCTGAATAGCATGCTAGCTTATATGGGTCTCTGTCACTGACCTGAGTGCTTTTTCTACTGCAGTGGAACATGAGGAGCAATGCATGCCTGTCACAGAAACCTGCACATCCAACGCAAATATCAGTGATGGTGATATAGAAGAACCTGTGCACAAACAATCAGAAGTGGCCAGACAAAGACCAGACTTACTGTGGCTGTAGCAGTAGCACTAACAGCTGCCCTGCTGTCGCGACCAAGCAGGGACTGAAGCTCGTACTCGCCAACGCCAGTTCTTTTCTCAGGCATTTTGGCTGCTGACTCGTGACCGGTCCGCTGACTCCGGTGCCTGCGAACCTAAGTTGACTGATCTTCACTTTCGTAGTATGTGCACATCAGGCTTGCGCCAGCGATGGTTCGGCCCAATTACTTCACAAGATCCTGCGGACCGGTGATGGCATGCGTTCCACTCAATAGCTCCGTGAGTTGCCTGTAGTTCGCAAGCATGCGCGCACGGCACAAGCTCGTAAGTGCCATATTAGCTCACGTGCACATTGCATGTGATCGGACGAAGGTCTCGACGATCTCTGCAGCTTCGTGTGTAGTTGTCAACCAAACTTTCGACGCACTAACAACGCCAAACTTGCCCTCGGCTGCACAGCAAACACGCATTCAACTCACGTTGCCTGTTGGCATTGCAGAGCGCAAGAAACTTCTGTTTTCTTAGCATATCTTAAAGCATGGACAGCTTCAAGGGGCAGGCAGAAAAGTTTCACTTGACTTTTGCCTCTGACTCTGGTAGTAGCGAAAGGGTCCTGTGTGAGATCGGGCTCGAGGGTGTGGTACTCAAGACCACAGATGGTCAAAGGACTCTCAAGAAGTATCCCCTCAACCATATCAGCAGATGGGCTTTAAGAGGCACAAGCCTCGTTCTGTATACCAAGACCCCTGTCGATGTCGAGGAGAGAACTGTCACTCTGCAAGCAGGAGACAGCGTCATACGATCTGTGTTGGACACTCTCACTTGCTCCTGCATGCAGTAAGTGATCCTGGCTTTCATTTCTGAGTAAGACACCTTGCAACAGCGTCAGCCATTAGTTGATGCGTGCTGCCAACCGCTGTCAAACACTTAACGCTGCTGCGCGTCACGCTGGCCACATTGTGCAGAATGTGTGAGTTGTTGCAAAGTGGGGAGCAAAGCGGAGAGAGAGCTCAGGCAGCTAATTCTTTGTCTGCTCTGCTTAGCGGTGGTTCAAGAAAGCGAGCAGAGGTAGGTCACAGCTTGCAACTGTGATGCATGCTTCAAGTCATCCAAGGTTGCAGTAGAACGGCCCTGCTCCACCCTACTTGCAAACAGAGTGCAAGTAGGGACGCTGGCTTTGCCTTGAGCAGGCCTGACATTCAGAAAGAACAGACAGGAGTCAACACTGCTGCCGTCAAAACGCCCTCGTGCCTGCTCCCTTTCCTGTTGAATACATTCAGCACGGCTGCATCCCCCTACTCTTCAAGCATCATCTGACCATGTTGCCATTACAGGCACTCATAAGCGCTTTTGTCATGCTCATGTCACATGCAGCTGCTTGCAAGAAAGCGTGAAAGTCCTTAGCTGAAAGGGTTTCACTCATGTCTTGCAGCTGCCAAGTCAGGACGAGGTGGAGTTCTGGCACAAGGCAGAGAAGTCTGGCTGGTTGCAGTCACAGGGGGAGCATCTGCGCACCTGGCGCCGCCGCTGGTTTGTGCTGAAGCAGGGCTTCCTGTTCCGCTTTGCTGATCAAAATGTGGTGGCATCAACCAAGCCCAGAGGCATTGTGGACCTCAGCAAGGTCACTGATGTTGTCAGCGGCAGGGAAGCAACTGGCAAAAACAACTCTATCACACTGTCAACAGCGAATGGCTCGGTAAGTCTCTTCCTCTTTGTTTTGGGTTGCGCGCTGTTTGTGTCAGTGATGCCCTACTGTGTACACACCTTTCTGAGATGTATATCAAGCGTGCATGCTATGCTTGCATGCAATTGCATGCACTTGAAAGCACTGTTTTCTGCGCTGCCATTCTCTTGTGCCTTTTCCAGCTTGACCACCAAACACAGCATAGGTATTGTCTCCCCTTGTCTGCAAAGCCAGATGAGCTGTAGGTCTCTCTGTGATCAAGCAGAAATCCACAGCCTTTTGTCATGTTGTCCACCCCATCATTTCATTGTTAAGCTGTTTTTGCTGCCAAATGTGTTTGCAGCCAGGCTTTCTTCCTACAGGTTCACTATGTTGCCGACAGTGAGACGGAGCAGGTTGAGTGGTTTTCAGCACTGGAAGGCGCCGTGGCAAAGATTGTGCGTGCTGTGGCTGGGCTTGAAGAGGAAGACAGCACACCAGCTGTGGACACCAGGTCCAGCAGCAGTGGCCGGGACAGGGACTGGGCCAACCAGCTGGAGAAGGGCTTTGCCTCAGTGTCCAAGGGCAAATCTAGCAGGCCAGACGGCAACGCCATGGTCAACATTGTGGGCTACTCTGGTGCAACTGCCCCGCCTGCTGCTCGGCGGCAAGAGTCTTATGCTGCAGATAATGGCAATTATGGCGGCACCATCAGCTATGGGCAGATTGATGGTAGGCTCCAGTGGCTGAGCAATCATGTCCAATGGTGTCAAGCTTTGCATACCAGCAGCCGTATATCAAACTGCAACGGCAGCCAATTTCATGCTGTCACTCCTTCACGATTTCTGCCTACTTGCTGCAGTGGTTGTGCTGCTGAGTGCATAAGCAATCAAGATTTGATTGCATTCATGCAACTGCCTTGCAGCCCTCGTCGATTTTCTTACATGCACCATGCAGACAGCTTCCATACATGGTAGTGCATAGTATATGCAAGTGTACAGTGGGGATCAAGCATGGTTATCAGGTATCCTGCTTCTGTGCAGGTATTGCCGGTGTTGTCAGGGATGAGCCTCGCAGCAACAACTCCAGTGTGCAGGTTTCTTACCCAGCGTACCCATCACGCTACAACCCATCACCTCAGAGCCGCCAGCTAGCAGCTACAACCAGTATACCAGCCCCCCTCAACAGGACTATAACAGCTATGACCAAGCATCCTTTTACCAGCAGCCTCAGATGCACCAGCAGTCACAGCCACAGACGCAGACTCAGCCCCAGCAGCAGCAACAACAGCAAAGCCAGCCGTATCCAGACTATCAAGGGTCTCAGCTGCAGTACGGTGCGAGCCCTTACGGGCAGCAGCCTGCACAGGCGCCTGTCAGCTATCAGGTGAGATGCAGATCAGCATGACATGTCAATGCCCACTGTATGTGTCTGCTAGTGTCCATTGCAGGCGCATTGATGCAGTGCATAGAGTCTCTCTGACTGCTTGCTTGTGCTTCGACGAACACAGATGATGATGGCCCGGTCTGCACTAGACACTCACAAGGCTTCTTTCCGTTACTTGCTAAAGCTGTGATGTATCATTTCTCGAGTAATCTTGCTGGCATTTAAGCATCTCTGCTGAAGTAGTCCTGCTCTCATGTTTCTGGACGTGAAATGCCAGATGCAGGTCTGGCTTTGTTGCTTGATGTGTGTATTGTTTGCATGAATTGATGCTGTTTCCCTTTCAGGCAGCTGCACCTGTTGCAAATGATGCTGGTGGATGGCAGACTCACTACACAGCTGAGGGCAGACCATACTATTTCAACCCCAGCACCAACATTACCCAATGGGATGCTCCTGCCAACATAATGTAGGGTTTCATGCTGAGGCTGCAGCTCAAAAGGCTGTGAGCAAAGCAACCATGATCTGTATCATACCACCAACAGTAGAACTCACTCGTACTGTGGTCCACAGCATGTCTGACCTACACCATAGTTGCAGCCTGCTGGAGGGTATGCCATGACAAGAATTAGCAAGTTGCATTAAATGCTGTTGATTGATGTCATGCCGCAAGCTTCTCATGTAAAGAATCAACAAGCTCTTCTGGCAGAGAGAGAGAGAGAGAGAGAGAGAGAGAGAGAGAGAGAGAGAGAGAGAGAGAGAAAATAAGTTTACATCCTTTGTCCAGCCTCAGGTTATGCGAACACAAACATGCGCTTCAGAGTTTATTTTAAACATGCGCTTCAGCGCGTTGGGCGCACGATTGCGTGGATCATGGGAGACATGCTGAGTCATCCTGCTATATCCACGTGCTATGCCCTCCACAACAGAATATCGATAAACCAGCGCACATACGTGAAGGACAGCTCAATGGCGGTTCGCAAGCATTCATATTGGCTGCATTGTGCAATTACTCGTGTATAGCAACCATGAGACACAGAACTGCGTTCACTGCGCTGTCGGTGACGAGTTGTACTTCACATCTTCGACTGTTGCCGCAGCAAGCATCATAGCCACACTTGGAGCCTAGATTGGCAGCAAGACTACGTCTGGTCTTTGCCGCTGCTCCGTGTGCCACCTCATGTGCACAGGGTACCCGTGAGGGTCTTTGTTCATGTTCAACTCCCTGCGCACAGCTGCTGCCAAGCTAACTCGCGGCAGCAGCGGAGCTCAGCTGGCTGCGCAGGATCAGCGCACATCTGAGCAGAACTTAGAGCAGTCGAGCGAGGCCGCCTCGGCTGGCGAAGATGACACTCTTGGCAGCATTCACAGCTTTCCCCCCAGGTCAAGCGTCAGTCGCGATAGAAGCAGACAATCATCTGATGCAAGAAGGGCAATTCCTAGAGCTAGTACGTCCGGATTGAAGGTGTGTGTTCATCTGAGTCCTTGAGCAATTATGTCCTAAATGCAAGCAGCAGCTACAACTACGCAGTTTGTGCAGAGCGTACAGAGTGGCGAGACTGCATCAAGTAGTCAAGCTGGCAACAGGACCTCCAATGTAGGCTCAAAGAGCTTGCTGGATGCTGGGCCAAGGAATTCTGGAGTCTCCAGCGACACTGCCTATGCTGCTCAGCATGGACAGCAGGGAACGCCTAGCAGATTCTATCAAGGGACAGAAGGCAGCTGGATGTCTTTGCAATCCTTGCAATCCTCATTGGCAGATGAGCCAATGTCAACCTCTCATGTAAAGCCCCATCAGAGACTCAGTCAGGATGCAGTTCCACTGGCTACTGGATCTGAGCAGCGTGACGGTAGGCTTCTGTGCCTGAGGATTGAGTATACCTTGTCCACTGATCCTTTGTCAATGTTTTTGCCCTTACCCTGAGTTCTGGCAATCAGTTTACCATGGGTTGGTATGCATATGTGGAAAGAGTTACAGCAATTTATGCAGTTACCTGCATTTTCCCAGGCATATACAAAGTGATGTAAGTCAGAACCCAATGGTATGGAGGCAGACTGCAACTCTCATTATGCTCATGTATATAACGTGGGACTGTGGTGGTGTTGCTGTTGCTAATGTTGGCATGCCTGATAGGACGTGACAAAATGGAAGCAGAGGCACAGAGACAGCAGCAAAAGCATCAGCGGACCAGCTCTGACATGCAGATTAGCTTGCATGAAGAGGCCACAAGTTCAGAACAGGCCGATGCTGTGCAGTCTTCAAAGGATGATGGTATGACATTTAACAGACCAGCAGCTGCGCGACAGCATGGCAGTCTTGACAGCACCACGTCTAGCTCAGGCACCAATGCGCACAGTCAACGCAGCAGCTTTGCCATGGAAAGAGCCAGTCTAGATGCAAATCGCAGCAGCCTGGAAATGTTTGGAAATCTGCCGCAGCAACAAACAGTGCCAGCAGAGGCTGGCAATCAGAACATAGAAGCCATGGGCCGGCAGATGGGTCTACCCAAAGAAATGCTTGACAGGTGAGTCTCGCTGTGGTGGTGTTGCCTCCAGCATTCAATAACATGGTGTTATCGATTACTTTGTTCCAGCATACTGCCAGAGAGCAGGTCCTACTGCTGAGCAATGAGGAGGTGACTCTGACGGTGTATACATATGGCTTAGTTCGCCAGGTGGTGCTTTGCAGCTGCAATCACTGCAAGCCTCATGCGTTGTGGCATGCACACAGGTATCTGAGACTGGCTGTAGTGCCTGACAGCACGCCCCTGCCCATGACCACGCTCAGTAAGCTATGGCGGCTGTCAGGCGAGCGGGAAGCAGAGGCGTGTGCCAACCTGTTGCAGCAGCTGGGCATCATGCGGGTTGCTTTTTTGTACGATGGCTCTGCCTGGGCCCTTGTTGATGGAGCCCACCTCAAGCATCTGCAGGTCTCTTGCGCTGTGCAGCTGTGCAAGCATTTGTGCAATCAGGCCTTATGAGTGAACGCAACAGACCGCAGATATGTGTACATGTATTGGCTGTAACCAGACAGTCACGTGCTTACTGCTACCTGCACATCCTGATGGCTGCCAATGTAGCTGCTGGGTGAAGGTTGTCATGAAGCATACTGCATGCGTACAAGAACAAAATGTGCTGTTCAGTAGCAGTGTGCAATTGCACATACAGTGAAACCTTTTGCAAGGTGTGTGTTGTGTTGTGAGCCATTTTCTTGTTCTTATTGTGTTGCCTCCAGTTGCCAGCTTTTTAGTGCAGCCTCTTTTGTACAAGAATACATGCACTTGTGCCAAGCTTGGCGTCATTTTGACGAGAGTTGTGTTGCATGGCTGCAGAGTCTTGCATGGAGTGGGGCCACAGGTGTACATGAGGAGCTGCTGCAGAGCTACCTTGCAGAGCAGCCAGAGCTGGCCACTGTGCAGGATGACGGCTACTTCGTGCAGAATGTTGGCCACCATCTGGTGGCTGCCAAGCATATGCGGGACCTGAAGAAGCTGCTCACCAATGCTGCCTGGCTTGAGAGCAAGCTGCATAGCTACGGCGTCGCTAGTGTTGTGGCTGACTACAGAAGGTACAAACACGTGCCAGTCTGACTGACATTGCTGCTCAGGGGCGATGAGCTTGCTTCGTGTTGGCGTGTTGTCCTGAAGGCAGGCATGCGTCCCTCATTAGACTCACCCAACAGCCTCAGAAGAATCACAGCATCGTGCTTGCTGCAGGTATCTGATGTGTGTGAATGATGACCAAGTGAAGTTATTGCTAGAAACAGTGCAGATGTCTGTGAGCAGCTGCATGCAGCACCCAGAGTTGCCTACCTTGCGTCCACAGATGGTGGGCAGGCTCATGGCTGCTCACCACTCCTCCAGAGTTGCGGTAGGTCCCTCCAGATGCATGCGCCTGCAAGCTGGCAGAGTTCACTGTGACTGCAAGATTGTATGCTGTTCTGGACTGCGATGTGGCTGAAAGTTGCACAGCCTTTGCTTGTGTTTGGTCTGCTAATTTCTGCAGGCTAACCAGGCTGGTTGGTAAGGTTCAGCAAAAGCTTGAGATGCTTCAGTGTAGATCACTCGAACGTAGGCAGTTGGGCTCGATTGTGCTGGAGTAATCAGCTGATTTATGTCACATTGCCTGGCAAGATTCGGGAGTTCATCATCACTCTGTGCCTGGACCACAAATATTATGTATTTGTCCCCTGTCTCTTCTGCATGACATTGCAATGACCTCGCGTACAATGCAGGCTTGGCTGGCACAGCAACAGGAGCAGATGCGTGCAAGCAGCAACATCACAAAAGCGCTGATGCCCAAAACAGCTTCTCTGGAGCAGGCAGGTGGCCTCCACCGCATGGTGCTCAGGGGTCACTCTGGCCCCATCCAGAAAGTCCTCCTTGCTCCTGGGGGCACTGACGTTGTTACAGGTACACCTTTCCAGCTCGTTTAGCAAACAAACAGCTGTTGCATTGTCTTGACTTCCGAATTGGCAAAAGCTGCTGCATATACATTGGACCTGACTACTTCTCTCATGGGTGCTGTGATCCAGACATTTGCCAGACAGACAAACAGCCTTTTGACAACATGATCCGATCCATTTCAGCCTGTGCACAGTGCACACATGGAAGTGCTGATATATGCCTGCAGTAGGCAAGGCACTGATGACATCGTCAATTGCAAGGGTGATAGCAGCTGTGCCAAGGCAGTATTAGGCTGAATGCTGTCTGTTGTCTGCAGCTTCGGCTGATGGCAGTGCCCGCGTGTGGGACATGGAGATTGGGGATTGCGTGCTGCTGATGGAGGGCCACACTGCTGCTGTGACTGACCTAGCAGTGGCCAACGAGGGCAGCGTGCTGGTTACCAGCAGTGCTGACCACACAGCACGGGTGTGGACACTGGACAAGGGGCAATGCCGGGCTGTGCTTCAAGGCCACACAGCAGCTGTGAATGCTGTTGCGGTAGACAGACAGGGTCGCTTTGCGGTGACTGCTTCTGCTGATGCCACTGGGCGGGTGTGGGACCTGCAAAGTGGCCAGTGTGCTCATGTGCTGAGAGGGCATGGAGCTGGCGCAGCTGGTGCTGGTAAGATCTGCACTGAACAGCACCTGATCTGTCTCTTCATCGTGCTTCACAGACCTTCATCAAGGCTGTGTTGCACTGGAAACAGAGGCAAATGCCGTCAGACGCGTGCATCAGGCAGCACACCTTTGCAGACATTTACCATTAGGTGTCAGTGCTCCATTGCTGGCATGGTCTCGGACAGTTGCATTGATACATCTGCTCAACCGGCTACCTTGTGCGATACTCACAGCTCTCAATTATCTTGTGTGATACCTGGGCGTCCGTTCTGCTGCACCTATAGTTGGTTGTGCTGCATGAGTGACTGCATATACTTTTTGCCCTATACAGCTTGTTTGTGCTGTACGCTGCTAGTATGGCATTGCTGTACAGCGTCAACATGGCAACCTTTTGTTGGTGTGTCTGCAACTATGAGTATGTCATCCTGTTGCTGCAGGATCCCTAGTTGCAGGAGCTGTGTGGTCAGTAGCGCTCACGCCTGACAGCAGGCGAGTTGTAACAGGTTCTGAGGACTTCACTGCGCGCGTGTGGGATGTGGTCAGTGGCAACTGTGCCCATGTGCTGGACGGTCACACAGGCTGGGTGGTGCATGTTTGTACCACAGCAGATGGTCTACACTGCGCCACAGCTTCCCATGATGGCACAGCAAGGTCAGCATGTTGCCGTGACTGATCTGACACAGCCAAGCTGATGCACTCGAACAATGCCAATTGCACCATCCACCATGGTGTCTCCTGTGCTTCTACACAAGGAAGCCACACCGTCAAAAAGGCCTCCAGTTTCGTCGCAGTCAAGTGCTGTTCAAACTGGCTTCTCAGCCTGTCACAGAACAGCACAGCATACCCAAGTGGCTTCACATGGAAGTCTTTGAGCAGTGTCTGGATGCCATTCTCCATACTGAGATGCTGTAGATCATGTCTCATTTTATGTGTGTGTCCCATACCTGGTTTTGGCTGCATGCAGGATCTGGAAGTTGGTGGAGGGAGAATGTGAGCAGGTCCTGCAAGGTCACACTGGCAGGGTGAACTCAGTCAAGCTGTGTGACGTGAAGCACACAGCAATGACAGTGTCAGATGACTTCACAGCTAGGGTTTGGGACTGGAGCACTGGTGAATGCCGCCATGTACTGCAAGGTCATGGCGGCTGGCTGTCAGATATGGCTCTGCTGTCAAATGCCTCTCGGGCTGTCACCGTGTCAGGGGACGATCTGGCGGTGTTGTGGGACCTGCAAGAAGGGAAGTGCTGCAATGTGCTTGAAGGGCACAGCGCACAGGCAAACAGCGTGGTACTGACAAGGCGTGGCAGGTATGCCTGCACAGTCAGAAGCTCTCACTGCCTCTGCCTGCATGCCACCATATTCAGTTTTGATACTTGGTGCACTTGCACTTGCAATCGGCCGTTGATTGTCCAGCTTTCTTGATCAATTTGGTGTGGAAGGACTGCTGTTTTCAAGAAGCACCCTGTGCCCTCTTTGCCACTGTGTATGTCAGGTGGACTATTCCAGACGCTTCAGCTCTTGCTGCATCTGAATAATACAATCCATTGCTTTCTGTGTAACTGCTTTAGGTCTGACTTGCACCTCAGAGCTGAGTGGCATGTCTGCAGGTTTGCCATCACAGGCTCGGAGGACAGCACAGCAAGAGTGTGGGACTTACATGCTCCTGCCCAGCTGGACGATCAGAACCACGCAGGCAAGGTGCATACCATCAGCGTGACACCAGACGGCAGCACAGCTGTGTCTGTTGCAGCAGACGGCTGTGCAATGGTGTGGGATGTGCAGTCGGGCAGCTGCCGCCATACACTGAAGGGCCATGCTGGGGCCCTGCACTGGGCTTGCCTGGCATCTGATGGCAGGACCCTGCTCACCGTCGCTGGGGACAGGATGGTCAAGATCTGGGACTGCATCACAGGCTCGTGCAGTGCTACCCTGCCAAGTAGGCGTGCTTCCTCCTTTGTCTGCTGTGCAAATGAGTCTGTTGTCTGCTGTGCAAATGAGTCTGCCTGGTGGTCTCACCTTGTGTTGGCTGGTGTGCTGGTGGCATCCTTTAGAATCACTGTTGCTTTGCAGAAAGAGTAGAGACATTTCCTCCTGATTACTTTGTCAAGCCTCCAAACCCTATGAAGTCCTTGCTTGTTGTAGTGCGCCACATCTTTTTACAAGTTTTGTGTGCTACAAACTGAGCACACTGTGGTGCTTGTTTCAGCATGAAAGCCTTGCCTGCTGCTTAATAGCCTGACAACCCTATGTGCTCTGATGCAGACCATGCTGGGTATCGCGTCAAGTCCTTTGCAGCCAGCGCAGACTGCCGACTAGCAGTCATAGTTCTCTTCGACAGCACAGTAGCTGTGTGGGACATGGGCAGCATGGAGTGCATCTGCATGCTGCAAAGCTGGGGTGACAGGGATGCCGCCAGGGTGCACAGCGCTGGTGTCAATGCTGCCTACCTCACCCCCACTGGCTCCAGGGCTGTCACTGTGTCTGGTGACCATACTGCCCGGGTGTGGGACGTCGCCACAGCTGAGTGCAAGTTTGTCCTGAGAGGTATGATGCCTGCTTGTTGGCATGCGCGTGTCAGATCTTGCATACTTTGTGCAGAAAGATGCACAATGAGCAAAACCAAGATACATCCCTGCTATACTCTGCTGCTTGGCATAATGTCAAACGAACACAGGCTACAGCCAATGACCGCGATTGTGCCTGTGTGCCCCCTGGTTGAGCAGCAGATTGTGAGAGGGGGTCTGCTTTGTTCAGGTCATGATGACAGCATCAGTATGGGCTGCCTAGATGGCGCAGGGCGGCGCCTGCTCACTGTGGCCTTTGACAAGACTGCACGAGTGTGGGACATCCGCACAGGCCGATCCTTAGCAGTGCTTCAGCATCAGCAGCAGCTGGTTAGAGGCTGCATGGCTCCTCATGGACACACCGCTGTTACTGTCACTGCCGACCATGTAGCGCACCTTTGGGATGTGCGCTCGGGACAAGTTCTGCATGCATTTGAGGTGCGCAATCCTCTGTTCACAGCAAAGGTGTTCCGTATCAATGGTGACTCTGATGTCTCTGCTGTCCTGCCTATCATGTGCAGGCAAATGCATGCTTCACTGCATTGTCTGACATTTCATTGGAACTCCTCTGTCATGGCGTTTGTTTGCCAGCTTGCTCATGTCCGTATATCATGCTCTACCTGCAATTGCAGCCCTGTGTAGGCTGTCATGATATGATAATCACCTGGCCGTTGAAGCATGTGTGTTATCTTGGGTCCAGTCTTGTGCTTCCAAAACATGCACAGAATGTGTTTGATGGTGCAGGGACACAAGGAGGAGGTGACCCATGTCGCATTCTCTCGTGACTCTTTGTGGGTTGCGACATGTTCCACAGATTGCACTGCCCGCCTTTGGAGCGTGCAGTCCAGTCAGCTTCAAGGCTTTTTCATGGCTGACTCGTCCTTGACTCACTGTGTCTTTGCTGGGCCCCCACAGCAGCAAGATACATTGCTGGTCAGTGGTGACAATGGTTCCATCCACTTTTTGCAGCTTTAAGCTTCCCTGCCTTCTGCTGTCCTTTTTTTCTTCTGATGTGGAAGTACTCAGGCTGTTTTCTGTTGTAGCAGTACTCAGTACTCGGCACTGCTAGACATCCTCAATATTCCAGGAGTGTTCTGTTTAAAGCTGCTTAGCTGAGCTGTGTGCCCCACCTTGCTTCTGTGTCATGAAAAGATGTAGTTTTGCATGTTGTTTGAGTTATCAGTGAGTTCAAAGAAGTAGATGAGCAGCGCAAGCAAACCTAAATGCTGCTGTACATTGCTGCTCGCCTTGTATTTTATACCCCAGAGCCTTTTGTCTTTTGCAATTGCTGTCTCCAGAAGTGTTAATTGCTAGGATGTGGTGTAACAAATGATGTGATGCAGATGTCTTTTCGAGCGCATGTCTCACAACCCTAAGAGTGAGACTCGGCATATATATGCTAAACCAGGACATAAAGGAGACAATAAGTGGGGAATCGATGTACACTAAGCACTAAATGATCAAGGGGTTCGACAATAAAGCACAATAGAAATTGCGGGTGTGATGACCGAGGGCGCTACTACCGCAATGCCACATGCTCTACACTAATCTAGGTCTACATAGTTTGAAAGCCAAGCTGAAAGTGGCCTGGCCAACACAGATTGTCTCTGTGCATAGGCCCGAAAACATGTGAAAGTATTGGGCAAACTCAAGGAACAACTGCCTACATTTTGTGGTCAATCAGCACGCTTTTGATGGATGCACATGTGCCACATGGAGGGCGTCCTTGAACGGTAGCAAGTTTGAAGAGCTCGCACAGAGCGAGTACAGCAAGAACAGACCCCTTCGAATAGATTTGGGTCCTTATAGATAGCTGCACATTAAGATGTACACACAACGTCTCCCCACACAGTGTTCTGGCTTGTTCTCCAGTCGAGTGCTCCCGCCATCAGTGTCTCGCTCTTTGGTGGGCCGGTCGACCGCACCTCAGGCCCTGCGTCCAGCTTGCAGACGTAGCGCGCTCAAGACATATGCTGTCTTGGAAAAACTCGAAAAGAAGTCAGGCACGCGCGATCTGCCTACCAAGGGACTCGACTTTAAGCCTAAGAACGACGACAATGCCGTCCAAACCGATATCCTAAAGAAGTTGGCATATGTGGTTGGTGCGGATGCTCATGCTGTCAGCGATCGCCAGGCATATCAAGGTGTTGCATTCAGCGTTAGGGAGCGCCTCATCGAAAGGTTCAACAAGACTCAGGAACACTGGAGGTGTGCTGCAAGCAATCACTGCCTCTTGCAAACCTTCTTCATTACACACATGTTCATACTATGTGCTGTATGATACTTGACAGCTCTATTGGATGTCACAGGCAGAAGGACCCTAAGTTCATATACTATCTGTCAGCAGAGTTCCTGATGGGCCGATCTCTGCTCAATACAGTTATGAACTTGGGGCTGGAGGAGGAGTATGGTCAGGCCGTCAAGCAGCTGGGCTACAGCCTTGAAGAGCTTGTGGATGCAGAGCAGAATGCTGCCCTGGGAAATGGCGGTCTTGGTCGTCTTGCTGCTTGCTTCCTGGATTCCATCGCCACCCTAGACCTACCTGGATGGGGTTACGGCATTCGTTACAAGTATGGAATGTTCCGTCAGGTAAATACTCATCAACAAGCACTTTGGTCTTGTGCTGCAAGGATTATCATGCTGAAACCCCTTTTGACAAGGATGATCTGCAGTTTGCCTGGCAAACAATCACTTGAATGGTAGCTGACATCATGCACGACTTGTAGGGACTAGACAAAGGCTTTCAAAAGGAGATGCCAGACATCTGGCTCCAGAATGGCAACCCATGGGAGATTGCTCGCCCAAACATCAGTTACAGGGTTGGCTTCTATGGAACTGTAGACAACTTCAAGTGGACTCCTGAGGAGGAGGTAGGCCATAGCAGTCTGATTGGTTTGACTTGCATACATTGCTACTTGATTCATGCATGACGGCTGCTAATGCTGATGTTATCTGGCAGGTGGTTGCTGCCTGCTATGACAATCCTATTCCAGGGTATGGCACCAACACTGTTGGCAACCTGCGTCTGTGGGAATCCAAGCCAGTCAACGAGTTCAAGCTGGATGAATTCAATGAGGGACACTATGTAGAGGTGCGATTGATTTATGTCAGCACACGACAGTCCTGTTGAAACAACTACATGCAACTGTGACTTTGCTTTGTATTCTGACTTGACTTCTGCTGAAGCTGGGATGCCATGTTACAGGCAGTTGATGAGAAGCGCAAAGCTGAGGACATCAGCTCTGTGTTGTACCCCAATGATGCCACAGAATACGGCAAGGAGCTGCGTCTGAAGCAGCAATTCTTCTTTGTGTCTGCCTCCATCCAGGTCAGTTGATGCTGCATTGCTGTCAGGCCTATAGCCAGAGGCGGCAGATGTGCAAATTATCAGGGGATGCTGTATTGGCCCCCAACTTGAGTCACTTGTGTTCTGTTCAGGATGTGATGGCACGGTACAAGGAGACTGGCCACAAGAACTGGAAGGACTTCCCCTCCAAGGCCTGCTTCCAGATGAATGACACCCACCCTACTATTGCTGTGGCAGAGCTCATGCGTCTCCTCATTGACCAGGAAGGCCTTGACTGGGAGGAGGCCTGGAGCATCACCACACAGGTATGCTTGCTTCGCCACACAACAAGACCCTTACGCTTTGATGTACTACACGTCAATGGCAGATGCTTGTTTGTACATGTTTTGTTGACATGCCAGAGGCACAGGCTATTAGCTGCGGATCTTTGTGTTGCAATGCAATTTGAGCATAGCAACACCCTGTCAGACTGCCAAGTGATAGCTCAGCTAAAGCATGACCATTTTCAACCTGTGCTGTAGTGTAAAGACATCAACATCTGCAGTAGGCTGATTGTGTTTGAACTTGCACCGCAGACTTTGGCCTTCACCAACCACACGGTGATGCCTGAGGCTCTGGAAAAGTGGCCTGTCAAGGTCATGGGCAAGCTGCTGCCCCGCCACATGGAGATCATTGACAAGATTGACAGCATCTGGAAGGACTCCCTCAAGGTATGTTCCTGTCTTATGCCTTGTTGCTGGTCATGTACAGCTCTAGCATGTCCTCAGCACACAGTGTCCACACAACAGACATAAGATTGCGTGATGGCAATTGCCTGCACATGCATGGTGGTCACATGGTCACATCTTGTGGGCATTGCTCATCTACTAACATCTTGCAAAGAGCCACTGCTCTGAGATACAACAGCAGTGTCTTGCACCTGCAGTCAATCTGAGCGTCTCACGCTGGACTCGATGAGGGTGCAGCAGAAGCATTAACCACCAGTACTGACAAGTTTGTGCATGAATGTAGGAGAAGGTGCTAGCCCAGGTGGAGAAGGAGGGCAAGAAGCCCAAGGCTGGTGCTGCCAAGCCCAAGGCTGTGGCTGCTGAAGCCACCAAGACAGCCGAGAAGGCTGAGACTGCTGACAAGGCCACTAAGGCCGAGGAGGAGGAAGAGGAGGAGGACCCAGTCACAAAGGCCCTCAACAAATATGGCATCATCTGTGAAAACCCATGGGCTAAGGGTGTCAAGTAAGCATCTTTCAGACTGGTTTGCTTTGCGCAGTGATGCAGTTACCAGTCACCTGAACAGCATGCAAGCAGACCAGGCTGATTGATCAAAAGCTAGCTGGACTGCTGTGTGTGTGTGTGTGTGTGTGTGTGTGTGTGTGTGTGTGTGTGTGTGTGTGTTCAAATCATACATCTGTAGGGACAGTAGCCAGGCAGATGCTGCTGATGTGCAGGCTTGTGAACATGGCGTACCTGGCTGTGGTTGGCAGCAAGGCTGTCAATGGTGTGGCTTACATTCACTCTGAGATCATCAAGGAGACCATATTCAAGGTAAGACCATTGTGGTAATGTGTGTTCTCGCCTGCTTGCACCCAGCAAGCATCATGTGCACATAGCTATGTGACTGTACCTAGCATACATCCATTGCATGTGAGTCCTGAGCTGTCACTCCGTGCTGTGCAACCTCATACTTCTGCAATTTGCTGGCTATTACAAAGATCACCATCTTGCTGCACTTGGGTAGACTCTCTGCCCACAATGTGCAGGACTTCTACGACCTGACACCAGAGAAGTTTCAGAACAAGACTAACGGTGTGACTCCCCGCCGGTGGTTGGCCTACTGCAACCCAGAGCTGGCAAGCCTCATCACTGAGACCCTTGGCAGCGACAAGTGGATCACAGAGGCTTACCTGCTGGAGGGCCTGCGCAAGCACGCTGATGATAAGGAGTTCCAAGCCAAGTGGAAGGATGTCAAGCTTGCCAAGAAGGAAAAGCTTGCTGGCAAGATCAAGGTGAGCAACAATCAGTCTGCTTGAATATCTGCTTGGCATTGTTTTACACCACCTGCGCTGTGATCTGCATTGGTGCAGCAGCATTGCGTGCACTATGAGTCCAAAGTGTGTCCAGAAAAGCGGCAGTCTTTGGTTCATGCACAGCAGTCAGCTGCTCTGGCGGGAGAGTATGCATGAGAGTTTGGTAGGCCGCGTTGTCTGTTGTCATGATTCATACAGACTGTGTGATTCCTGCAGGAGATCACAGGGATTGAGGTGCCCACAAAGGCCCTGTATGACATCCAGATCAAGCGTATTCACGAGTACAAGCGACAGCACCTCAACATGTTCAGCGTCATCAGCAGGTACCTTGACATCAAGAAGATGAGCAAGGAGGAGAAGAAGAAGGTCAGTCACAATATGATTTACCAACCCTCTGGATCAGTCAACATGCTTCCAGAATGCAGTGGCAGTGGCTGTTGCCCCTCTGTGTGCAATTTCACTTAAATTGCCCCTCAGGTCATCAGTTGTTCTCCACCAGCTAGATGCGACCTATGCCAAGCTGTAGATTGTGGTGTGTCATGAACAAGCACCTGTGTCGCCGTTGCTTGGTGGTGATGCTTTCTGTAGCTGTTGGTAAGTGCAAATGGACATTGTCGATGTGCTGTCAACTGACCAGATGCTGTCAATGTACAGGTGGTGCCACGTGTGGTTGTCTTTGGTGGCAAGGCTGCCTCAGCCTACTACATGGCCAAGAAGATGATCAAGCTGATCACTGCAGTTGGAGCTGTTGTCAACAATGACCCTGATGTTGGTGACTTGTTGAAGGTACACGACTGCCGTTTGCCTCACAGTACACCTCCCACAGACTTGCATGCATACACTCATGCGTCATTCGCAAGTCAATGGTTTGTTGTCATCATCATTTCTGTCTGTGCATTCTCTTGACATCAAATGTTCTGGACCGCAAGCGCTTTTCATTGCAAATTTCTTACCTGCAAATTTCTTACCTGTGACTTGCCAATGCAGGTGGTGTTCCTGCCAGACTACAATGTATCCCTGGCTGAGTTTATCATTCCAGGAGCTGAGTTGTCGCAGCACATCTCCACAGCTGGCACAGAGGCTTCTGGAACCTCCAACATGAAGTTCCAGATGAACGGCTGCCTCATCATCGGCACCATGGATGGTGCCAACGTGGAGATTGCAGAGGAGACAGGCAAGGAGAACCTCTTTGTGTTCGGGGTGGATGCTGAGGATGTACCTCGCCTCCGTGAGGAGCGTAAGGACTTCAAGGACTATGACCCAAGATGGGTGACTGTCATGAAAGCGTAAGTTACCCAATCTTGCAGGAAGACTGCATTCCCAGCAATGTGCAGCTGTAAGGCTGCATCTAATGGCGTCGTCTGCTTCACTTTCTCAGGTCCATGCTTGCTTTTGCAAAGCCAATTGCAAAATAATTCCACAGCATTGCACACGCTGCAATGATACAAGGTCATCTGACACTTAGTCCTGACTGTAGTGAGTGCCTGCAGGATCACCGACGGCACATTTGGAGAGGCTGAGTACTTCCAGGATCTGGTGGACAATGTCAATGACATGACCAAGAGCAATGACTGGTTCTTGGTTGCAAATGACTTTGCCAGCTACATGGAGGCTCAGAAGGAGGTGGACCAGGTCAGTACAATGGATGTCTAGCTCACCCATGAGAGTGAATTGAAGAGTGCATTCTGTGTCAATCGTGGTCCTGTCTGCATTTGCACATGCTGTCTCGGCATCTGTTTCTGGTACTACTGGCTCAGCCCCAACTAAAGCTGCCCCCCAGATCTTCCAAGTGGCAGGCTGAGCAGCCAGGGCCTAAATGGGCACCAGCCTGATCATGTGCAATGATACATGATCCAAACCAAACTCAGAGTCTGGCTCAGACTTAAGTATCAACCAGAATCGAGTTTCCGGCCCCGAGTATGGGTCAAGTTAGATGCCGCACGCCACAGGAAATTTGGGATCCCAGGAAAAGCTGGTGCTTGCTCAGGGATTCCCCTCAGAGCAGGCCCTTTCGCGAAACCTTTTTTTTGTTGCTACTCGATACATTAGAGCCCAGTGTAGCAGAACGTGTTTTGGCTGTTCTGAAGATTTTGCTCTGTGCAGGTGTATGCTAACCAGGATGAATGGACCAGAAGAAGTATTCTGTACACAGCAGGCAGTGGCAAGTTCTCATCCGACCGTACCATCTATGAGTATGCAAAGGACATCTGGGATGTCAAGCCAGTGCCAGTGCCCAGCAGCTAAGCCTGCCTGGCAGAGGGCAAGCGACATGCATTGCGCTGTACAAGAGTGCAATTTTTCATTTGCGGGTGTTGAGTGTTGCTGCTGAAAGTTTGTGGGGCAGCTTTCACGTTTCTGATAATAAATGAGTCGTTAAACCGTGTATGAGGCCTATCACTTTGCGGGACCTTCTTTGTGTGAGCTGATGCCATTCTGTGTGTCCCTGAACGAATGATTGCAAGATGTAAATATTGCAGCTGCGTAGTTGCTACTGACCATCAGACTGTATGACCCTGTTTTTCTGCACATTGATTATATGCTTACCAAGCCTTTGACAGGCAATTGATCAGTGAGCAGCTTACGAGGTCCCAGTTGACAAGTCAAATCTATTGCAGCTGCCAAACTTGATGTACAGCTAAGCAGATCACATGCTACACGGCAGCGTCAGCCAAGGTGTCACGTCAAGACATTAGGAAAACAATGCAACACCAGTCATGAGCAACTAGAAGCAGCTACAGCACCAACAGACCAAGAGTATGGCATTCCATCAGTATCATCTGCGCCTCCTGGTTGCAGCCTTTGGTCTTGCTGGCTTAGATGTGGCAGTGACACCAGGCATGAAGGAAGCATGCTGTTTATGATTGCTGGCTGCTGTATCTTGACCCAGGTCCTCTGCAGGAATGGGGACTGTGTCCACATCCATGAGGTCTCCTGCATGTCATCAACAGCAAATAGCCATGCGTGTGCATTGTTAAGGCTGCAACCACCCGCCAGCTGCTTGAACAACCTCATTGGACAAGCCTGGTCCAACACATGCAGCCTGGTGTGACACATACAGCCTGGCATATGTGCACTTTTGGCACTGGTCTCACCTTCTTGCATGTCAGCATCCTCAGCAGGGTCATGCTGGGTGTCTAATGTCCCACTAGGCTCCTGTTGCAGGCTGCCATGTTGATGGGCAGGCTGTGCACTTGGGCCGGGTGACCTCTCACTACGATGTCCTTGTTCAGCTCCTCCTGAAGCTCTTTCTCTTGGAGCTTTTGGACCACTGACTGCATGCTTGCTTGGTCCAGCAGCCTCAAAATCATCTACCCCTCCCTCCTGCTCCTCTTCATCTGATGGGTCAGTGCTTTGACTGTAAGTGTCACCCCCATCCCTTGGAGGGGTGCCGTCGTCAGCCACCCCCTGTATGTGGGCAAAGTGTTTGGCCAGGGTCACTCAAAACTGGGAGATTGAGCTGCCTTATACCGTACAAATACTTGAATGAAACAACTGAATACTTGATGATACTCCAAATTGACCAGCCAGCCAATTGCACATCACACACCGTTCACTAAGCTACGTAAAGCACAATCAAAATATACCAGCTGTCGACTGTGCTCACCTCAGTGGATGCTTTCTGTACAGATGCTTGTGCCTGTTCAGCCTTGAGCTTCCATTCCACTGCCTTGGCTTTCTTCTCATTAAGGACAGCTGCAAACTGCAATATTACTCAGAAGTACACCATAACAACAAGTCACAGACTTACAGCGTGATATATCAAGCTTCAGCACCACGGCCAACCTTGACATAAAGCTCTGCTTCTCTCTTTTGCTTCTGTTGGACATAATCCTGCACCTGCCGCTGTGCAGTCTCTGCTTCCTGTTTGAACAGATCGCACTGCTGCTGAACTTGCTTCTGGGATGCCTGACACAGACAGAGCTTTGCAGGGTTTGAGATGAACGCCAGACAGCAGTGCACGTCAGCCAGTTGCTTAATCGATGTTCAGACCTGTAGGCTAGACAAGTTGTCAAGGGCTGTGCCCAAGATGTTCTGGACAACTTCTGATGGACTGCTTGCATGCTCCACATCAATCTGACCTGCAAGCCTGCCCTCAAAGTCCTTCATCTCTTTGTAGTACTCCCACCGCAACTGCAGGCAGAAATGGAAGTTGAATAGCTGCTGAAGACCTGCTGTGCCTTCCCAAAAAAGGACAAATTATAGTACTCACTCTGAGGACATCAGGTTTCTTTTTGGGTGTGATGATGAAGGTAAACTTGTCAGAGTTTTCTGTCAAAGCCTGCTTTGCAGTAGCCATCCAGTCAGCAATCTGTGTGCTTGGTCGCCGAAGACCTGTCCCAGGTTAGCAAGAACTCAATACTGCTACACAACCAGAAGGCGACAGTAACATGGCATAGTAAGTGTTGGAAGCAAATGTACCACTCTGAGACCAAGCTGACTGTCCGTCTGTAACCTGCATGTCGAAGGAAGTGCTGTGCTCAGGATCGCCATCACTGCTGTGCATGCTTACAAGCAAGTAGTATGAGGCGTCCGACACAGAGTCCACCACGCGCTTGCAATACAGCATGCTGGATAATGGTAAAACCGAGAGATTGTTGCGGTATCGAATGTTGTGGTCAACGCGCAGGGACATGCACGGACATATGTCCGTGCTGCATGCTGCATGCTGCCCTGCATGCTGAGCTGCCGTCATGTTGTCGGCAAGTTGTGTTTGCCCTCAAATTGTGGCGCATGTGAGCTTTATGCTGCTGAAAGCTGCATTGTCCAGCCGAGCGAGACCGTCACATAGCTTGCGCTGTTTATCCGCTGCTCGCGAAGTGTCGGGTTGGGGTCTGCAGCTACATCCATACCAACATGTCTGCCAGGTGATAAACGGGCGACTCACCCACATACGTATCATGTCGGAGGCACAGGCAACAAGCACACCCGGGCGACCTTTTGATAAAAGCGAGTTTTCCCAGACTCTCACCCTGAAGGCTTTAAAGGTTCAGGCAAAACAGTGTCAAGGCCTCATGAAATCCTTTGCAGGGTAACTTTGCAGGTGCCATCCTTATGCCGTACATCTTGACAAAATCAAGGTTTCACCACCATTACATATGCAGGTACACCTTGAACAAGCCTAGGACAAGGTGCATAGTCTCAGATGAAGGCAGCAGCACTACAAGGTTGCTCTTACTGACAGATGAAGTCATTGACACAGGCAGGTGAAAAGACCCTTGCCCGCATCTATGGCCAGCAGCACATTACATGACTAAATAATAGCGCCACGCGACCATTGCAGTCGCCTCAGTCAAGCACACAATCATTTTGTCATTCAGATCAACTGCCACAGCACCTGGTGGACATGATACAGGCCGAGGACCTGGCGGTTACAGACTACACCTTACAAATTGGCTATGATCAGCTCTCAGCAGAGGACATCATCAGGGTAACCAATTGTCCTTTCATCAGCCATTGACAAGCCATCACCTGCTCGCTTCAGCACCAAACCCACTTTCTGACGCAGCAAAGCTGCTTCTGGTGCAGAAAATTGTTCCTCAGGATGTGCGTGAGGTACCACATGCCTTTGAGAGCGTAGGACATATTGCGCACCTCAATCTGAGAGATGAGCTGCTTCCTTATAAGCACATCATAGGCCAGGTAACACCCTTGGCGTCTGGTGAGGGCTGTGGTTGCTGTGGCTAATCTGTTCTTCATTGCACTGCCTGTACTGCTGCTGAAAAGCGCAGAATTGCCGACGTTACAAAACGCTGTATGCTTGCCATTTGATATGCTGAAGCAAAAAGCTGGCCCACTTCCTATGAAAACCATCAATTTGACAATGTCACCCCTCACAAGTTTTTGCATCTGTGCAAGCCATTCGTGAACAATGTGTATCAGTATATTGACAGCATGGTTGTTATGTTGCAGGTAATACTGGACAAAAATCCCTCCATCAAGACTGTGGTCAACAAGGTAATTTCAATCTGAATGCCCTCTGCCCCCATCTGGAAACAATGCTCCCTTGGACAAAAGTCACCGAGTCCACCTGTGTTGACACATATCGTCATGTGTTTTGCCACAGGTAGGCAACATTGAGAACGAGTACAGAGTGTTTCAGATGGACGTGATTGCTGGCAAGGCAGTGCTGGAGACAGAGGTCAAGCAGCACAGTGCACGCTTCAAGCTTGACTACTCACAGGTACAATGTGCAACAAGCAGACCTTTCTACCTTGAACTTTTACCGTTTGGCACTGTCAGGTATGTTACTCACAGTCTTTCATGTACGGCATGTCATTTTGCCACCACCATCATGTCATGCACTGTGCATTGCAAGCAAAACATGCTTTCCAGCCATGTAAGGGCGGTTCAGCCCTCAAGTACGTCTGTACTTCTTGACACTATGTGTCCGTATGCACTTCTACAGATGCTTCGCGATAGCAGTCCTGGGGCCAGCTTTGTGAGCAGCAGTCTATGGCGGCGCAAGCTTGCATGAAAGTGGTTGGTGTGCAACAGGTGTACTGGAACTCTCGCCTGGAGACTGAGCACAAGCGGCTGGTAGACAGCTTCAGGCCCGGTGAGGTGGTGCTGGATGTCATGGCAGGCATTGGGCCCTTTGCCATCCCTGCTGCACAAAGGGGCTGTACAGTAAGCACTGCCTTCACTTGCCATGCACTGCCCAACCCAGTGAACCTACCAAACAAACTCGAGGCAGGCATGTGCATCGCTAGCATGCTGTTTAAGCTGAGACCTGCAGCTTCTTGAGGTGCGCATGATGTTACACAGAAGACAAGGACAGAGGATCTTCGTGCAAGTCAGGATTTTGTCCAAGTCATCTGCTCCTCCTGCTGGCTTAGCATCTGGTTCATGTGACACAGGGTTAAGTTGTCGTGAGTGCAGCTGAGTGTGCTGCTACAGGTCCTTGCCAATGATCTGAACCCTAACAGCTTCAAGTACCTTGAGCAGAACATCAAGCTGAACAAGGTGAGCAGCAAGGTGACTGCCTTCAACATGGATGGCAGGAG
>JAABUK010002398.1_pt1 | contig 33622 bp, 25 predicted proteins | sample 5559141 | NCBI WGS metagenome assembly JAABUK01 (sample SAMN10711869, study PRJNA513367) | rock metagenome | isolation source: Antarctica rocks | place: Antarctica: Victoria Land, Pudding Butte nord | collected 2016-01-03 | reverse complement strand
GTGTTTTGTACATCTTCGGACCGCATCAGCCGCTACCTCAAGATATCGAGGAAACCTGCTCCAATTATAGCGAAAAAAGCCCGCCAGATCGACACCAGCGGCATTGCTTTTTCCGCAACCTGTTAAAAGCTTTGGCCGATGCCGAAGCTCGTATGCGCCCCCGACTTGCCGCGGGCGAAATCGAGCCGGATCGACTTGAAGCCGAGCTGCGGGATGTCGAAGCGCAGGCCGACGCCCGCGTCTGCGCGGTAGAGGAAGCTATTGTAGTTCACGACGACGTTGCCGAAGGCGTCGGTGATCGGCATGGCGCCGCGGATGCGCTGGCCGCCGTAGTCGCTGAAGAACGCGAGGCCGAACTTGCGGTCGGGCGAGATCGGGACGCGCAACTCCGCCTGGAGCAGCACTTCCTCGGTGCCGTAGAAGACCTGGCTGTACCCGCGTAGCTGCTGGTCCGTGAGCACGAAGAGCTTGCTCGGCGGGATCGCGCCCGTCGTGTTCCCGAGCAACGCGTGCACGCCGAACGTCGCGGCCTTGAGCACCGGGAAGAACTTCGCGACGTCGAGGGTCGTAACGGTATATTTGAATTGCGAGCCGATCGGCTTCCCCGAGACCTCTTCCGAGAGCGCGGCGAGACTGCCGCGGCGCGGGTTGACGACATCGTCGCGGTTGTCGTTCTGCAGGCCGAACGTCACCGAGTGCAGGTTATAGCCCGCGCCGTTGGACGTGTTCGCAATCGACGGCGCGTCGATGCCGAGCGTCGTGCCGTTGGTCGTGCCGAGCAGGCCGTTGGTCGAGTTGTTGAAGATCTGCGTCGAGCCGAAGAGATAGTAGCCCGAGGGCAGGATGACGTCGGTCGCCAGGCGCTGCACCGAAATGCCGACCGTCGCGATCGCCGTGTCGTTGATCCGCCGCCCGACGTTGAGTGAGATGCCGCTCGAGCGATTCGTGTACGTCGCGGCGTTGTTCGCGATGAGGTTCGCGTTGGGGGTGAGGACGACGGGCTGGCCCGTGACCCCGGCCGAGCCCGCGGCCGCCGTCGACGGCGTCGAGACGATGGGATTGACGCCCGTCGAAATCGTGCTCGAGGCCTGATAGATCTGATAGAAGTTCGTCTGAGCGCTCGTAAAGAGCGACGCACCGAGGCTGTAGAGCTGTGAGACGCGCGTATTGCCGAGGTACGGCACCGTATAACTGATCGAACCGTCGGAGACGCGCGAGCCGCGCTCGAGGCGAACCGACGCGCCGTTGCCCGTGCCGTTGATGTTGTTCTGCGAATACGAGAGCGTGCCCGTGAGCCCCTGACCCGTCGGGCCGCCGGAGTAGCCCGCGCCGACCTGCGCCGTGCCCGTGCGCTGCTCCTTGACGGACCAGTCCAGCGTGAGCGCCCACGGCTTTTTGGGATCGGGACCCGGCTTTTGCTGAACGTCGACCTTTTCGAAAAAGCCGAGGTTGTTGAGCCGCTCGTAGTCGCGACGCACGAGCCCCTGCGTGATGATCATGCCGGGATGGAGCCGCAGCTGGCGGCGGATCACGACGTCCTTCGTGATCGTGTTGCCCGTGACTTGAACTGCCCCGATGGTCGCCACGTGGATGTCGTACTTGACGTCGGCCGTGCCCGTTTGAAGATTGATCGTTGTCGGATCGATGCCGGCTTCAAAATCGCCGAGCGAAAGGTCCGCTTTGTCGTAGAGCTTCTTGAGCGCTTCGTAGTCTTTGTCGCGCGCGTCCTCGGAGTATGGCTGACCCGCCTTGAGGCTAATCGTCTTGAGGATGATCGCCTTCGGGAACACGGGATCGCCCGTGACCTCGATGTTGCGGACCGTCAGGCCCTCGCGCACATCGATCGTCAGGGTGCCGTCCGGCTTGATGTCGAGGTTCGAGACGTGCGTCGGCAGCTGGCCGCCGTACCCGATCTTGTCGTAGTACGCGTTGATCTTGAGCACGTCGTCGTGGAACGTGTTCGTATTGAGGACCTGACCGACGCTCGTGTCCATGAGCGCGAGCAGCGTGTCGTTGGGCACGTGCGTGTTGCCGCCGAAGACGATCCGCGCAACGACGGGGTTCTCGATGACGCGGTAGGTGATCGCGATTCCGCCCGGGCGCTGACGGATCAGCGGCGGCACCTCGTCGCCGAAGTAACCGAGATCCTGGATGCGCTGCAGGTCGCCCTTGACGGTCTGCTCATCGAAGGGTTGCCCGATGCGCGTCTGCACGACGTTGAGGATGACGGCCGTCGGCACGTGCGCGTTGCCCGAGACGTCGACGCTCACGATCCGGGGCGCGTTTGCGTTCGCGGCGCTCGGCGGCGCCGAGATTGGCGGCGGCGTCACGACGCCGGGTACGACGCCCGCCGCCGAGGACGGCACGCTCGGGACCGCACCGCCGGGCGCGGTGGTGAACGGGGGCGGCGCCGAGGGCGTCGCGTCGGGCGCGGGCGGCGCCGACGGCGTGGCGGGCGCGGCCGGAGCGATCGACGCCGCGGGCGACGGCGACGCGGCGGCTGGCGCGCCGCGATGCGGCCGAGCGTCGGCGACGATGGGTGAGAGCAGGCCGACCGCGGCGGTGAGCGCTCCGATCGATTGAAACGCGCGTCTCGCGGGCAACGACATTCTCAGCAGTAGCGTCCTTCCAGAGGTCTCCAGACCGGCTTCCAGCGCCCGGGCGTTCGTCCCCGCACGGGTCGGTCCTACGTTGCCAAGCGAGCGTTCCTTTACGGAAAGAGCCCTTGCAGCGTGGCGGAAAAGCCAACGGTGCCGGAAATCGGCTGCGCGGCCTGGATCCGGCTGTTGAGCGTCGTGACGTAGCCAACCGGCTGGAGCGACGTGAGCCCGTACGCGCCGAGGGTCTGGAACACGGTGACCTGCACGGCCTCGGCCGGACTCGGCCGGTAGTCGAACCCGAACGTCTGACGATTGGGGTAGCCGAAGCTCGTCGCATACAGCGCGTTGAGCTTCTTCCCGAGGTTCTTACGCGCGGAGAGCCCGACGGCCCCCGTGTACGCGACGTTCACGTCGACGTTCGAGAGGCCGAGCGCACCGGCGACCCGCGTCTCGACGGGCGCGAGGAGCGTTCGCGTGAACTGCGCGTTCGCGATCCCGAAGGCTTCCTGGGCAACGACGACCTGGCCGCTCGCGGCGCGCGTCGTCGCGAGCGTGCCCGGCGCCGCGGTGCTGCCGTAGGGCGTCGCCTGGTCGGCATCGGTGAAGAGGTTGCGGTCGCCAAGGGCCGGCGCGCCGAGCAGTAGGCCCAGGATCTGCTGCCGGCCGTACGCGGGATCGGAGGTCAGGTCGAGCACGAGGTGCGTGAGCGGCCCGCGCACGCCGAGCGTGACGTCGGCTGAGCCGGCCGCGTTGCGCAGCACGTTGGGATCGGGATCGACGACGTGCGTGATGGCGTGCGCTGAGAGCAGCGGCACCGCGCCGGCGCTTGGCGTGAAGGCGACCGACCCGTCGAGGAGCCGAAAGACGGTGTTCACGTACGTCAGCGTGCCGCCGGTCGAGGCGAAGTTGCCGTCGAGCACGGGCGCATCGGCCGTCCCGCCGACGTGGAGCGCCCCGCGGGCGCCGATATCGACGTTGGCGCTGCGGACGCGCACCGCGCGACCCGCCGAAACCGCGAGATCGAGCCGCACGGGCGGCGGACCCGCCGAGGGCCCGAGCGTCCCGGCGGCGGCGGCTTCGGACGCCTGCGGCAGCACGAGCGCCGAGAACGGGATCGTCGCGTCGGTGAGCTCGAGGACGCCGCTCGCGGAGCGCCCGCCCCGTGCGTCCCGCTCGAGCGCAAGGCTGCCGTCGATGCGGCCGGAGCCGTAGGCCGGCAGGTCGAGCCGCGCGCCGCGCGCCGTCGCGACGAGCCGGACGGCGCCGAGCGGGCCGCCACGACCGCCGAGGTCGACGGTTCCGCGCAGGTCGAGCGTGCCCGAGCCCGCGCTGGCGTGCAGGCGCTCGAGTCGCGCTTGCGAGCCTGTGAAGACCGCCTGCCCCACGATTCCCTCGAGCGGCACGAGCTCAGCCGGCGTCGTGAGCGTGCCGCCGGCGAGCGTCGCGGACCCGACGAGCGCGGGGGCGCCCGCCGTGCCGCCGACCTCGAGCTCGGCGCCGAGGACGCCCCGCAGCTTCGAGCCCGCGGGCAAGAGCGGCGCAAAGTCGCCGAGATCGAGGCCGCTCGTCCGCAGCGTGAGCGCGAGCGGCGCGCTCGGGGGGCCGAATCCGAAGGGCTCGATTTCGAGCGGCAGCGAGCCCGCAATCGCGACGGAGCCGCGCGCGAAGTCGAGCCGCGCGTCGCGCAGCGCGATCTCGCGCCCGTGCAGCGCGAACCGGCCGCTGGCCCGTGGAATCGCGATACCGCGCAGGAGCGCGTCCGCCGCCGAGAACGACCCGTCGACGCGCGGCCGCCGCCGCGTCCCGCCGACGAGCACATCGGCCGCGCCGGTGCCCGCGATCCCAAAGCCGCCGGCTCCGAGGCGCAGCGCGAGCGTTCGCAGGTCGGAGCTGCTCGCGACGAGGTGCAGCGCGAGCGGATCGCTCGGGCGCAGCCCAAAGCTGCCGGAGCCTGTGAGCGCGAGTGACGGCAGCACGACGTCGAGCCGCTCGAGGGTCGTCGCCCGCGCCGTCGAGGACGCGGCGAGCGTGAGCCGGTCCACGGGGAAGGGCCCAAGGGAACCACCCGAGAGCGCGGCGGTCGTCCGGACCTCGGGCCGCCCGAGCGGTCCCGCGAGCGTAGCGTCGGCGTCGAGCCGGCCTGTCACGGGGAACGCGTAGCCGACCGCGGGCAGCCAGACGCCGAGATCGAGCCCGCGCACGGTCGCCGTGCCGTTGAAGCGCGACCGGGCCGCGAGCTCGGCGAGGGGCGCTTGGGTCGCAAGCCGCGCGGTGCCCGCGATCGCGAGAATCCCCGCCTCGCCGCCGATGGCGAGCCGGCCGCGCACGGCCGGCCCGTTCGAGGTCCAGAATGCGGCGGCGTCGCCGATTCGGAAGCTGCGCACGCGCACGCCGTGCAGCGCCACGTCGGCGCTCGTCGCGATGCGGGCGCCGCGCCGCACGAAGCGCAGGGCAAACCGGCCGCGGCCCGCGAGCGTGTCGCCGTCGTCGAAGAGATCGTCGAAGTCTGTAAGGTCGACGGTGGGTGCGCGCAGGAGCAGCGCCGCGTCCCGGGCTCCGGCCGACCCGGCCGCCGAGAACCCGACGACCGTTGAGCCGACGGTCACGTGCCCGCGGCGCGCGACGAACCGGCCCGGCCGAATGCGCAGCGCCATCGTCGCATCGGAGAACGCCAGGCCTCCGAGGTCGCCCTCGGGGAAGGCGAGGGTGCCGGTGGCGAGGTAGCGCGCGCCGCGGCCGCGGACGCGCAGGTCGGCCGCCACCGTTCCCGACAGGTCGCTCGCGGTCGGATCGGCGTCAGCCGCCAGCGGCCCGAGCTCGGTCGCGGGCACGCGCAGCCGCAGGTCGTACCGTGCGAGGCCGGCGCCGCCGTCGCTCACCGTCCCCGCCACGCTGCCGACGGTCCCACCGACGCGCGCTTGCGAGCGCTCGAGTCCGAGCCGCCCCGCGCTCGCCGTGACCCAGCCGTTCGCCGCGCTCGACTGACCGCGGACGCGCGCGTCCGCGACCGCCGCACCGCCGACGAAGACGGGTCCGCCACCCGGCCGCTGCGTCACGCGGCCGACCGCGAAGAGGCGGCCGGGGCGGACCGCCGGCAACGCGACGGCGCCGGCGAGCGCGGTCCCCGCGACAGACACGGCGAGGTCGCCCGCGGGATCGATCCGGCCCGTGGTCGCCACCCGGCCGCCGCCGAGCCGGCCCGTCGCGCCGTAGATCGCGACGCCTCGCGGATCGACGGCGAGCGTGCCCGCGACGCCCGCGAGGTCGAGCCCGAGGACTCGGGCGCCCGGCGTCCCGGCAGCCGCCGTTTGGACGACGGTCCGGCCCGGGCCGACGAGCAGCCGGATCGGCCCGACGACGGACCCCGTCGCGCCGAGCGGGCCGGTCAGCGTCGCGAGTTGCGCGAAGTCGCCAACGTAGCGGCCGTCGAGTGCGAGTCCGGCCGCCGTGTCGGCGCCGCCGCCCGCGAAGGCGCCCCATGGCCCGCGTGCCGTCACGTTCGCGAGCCGCAGGTCGCCGAAGCTCCCGCGGACGTCGCCCGCGGCCTGAGCAAGCCGCACGCCGCCGACGGCGAGGTCCGTTGCGGCGAGCCGGCCCGCGACGCCGAAACGCGACGGCGGCCCCGCGCCCGCGAGCTCGCCGGAGAGGCGGCCCGCGAACGGCGGCGCCGCAAGCGCGATGCCCGGCAGCACGCCGCCGTCCGCGCGCACGAAGGGCCAGTCGCGCGCGTCGAGCCAGAAGCGCGACTCGCCGATCCGGCGCTCGAGCGTAAAGCTCCCCGCGAGCCGAGCACCGCCCGGACCACGCAGCGCCACGGGGCCGAGTCGCCCGTCGCCGTCGGCGCCGAGATCGAACGTCCCGGCGGCCGTTGTCCCACCGCCCGTCCCGGCGACCGTTCCGAGCGCGGCAAGCCGCAGACCGGGTCCCGTGAGGAGGCCGAGCGCCTCGAGCCGCAGCGCCGGCCCTGCCTGCGCCAGGTACGGGATCGTCGCCGTCCCGCCGGTCGCCCGGACGACGAGCTCGGTGCGCGGCTCGCGCCCGGCAAGGTCGAGGGCGCCCTGCGCGCGCACCGCGAGCCCGCCGTAGCTGCCGCGCACGCCGATCGCGTCGACGGCCCCGTTCGCGACGGCGAGCGTCGCGGCGAAATCCGCGATCGGATAGGGCCCGTAGCGCGCCGCCGGCGCCGAGAGGCCGACCGCCACGATCGGCGCGCCGACGGGGCCACCGAGCACGCTCGCGAGCCGCATCGCCCCCGACGCCGGAACGGCGTGCGCCCAGCCGAAGAGCCGCCGCACGTCGGCGAGGTCGCCCCGGCCGGCGAGGGCGATCCGGAACTGCGGCGCCCCGCGGTCAAAGAGGCCGCCCGCTAGTCGCACCGGGAGCGGCCCGAGCCGCCCGGTCAGGCCCGCACCCGGGCTCACGAGCGCGTCGTCGCTGAGGTCGAGCCGGCCCGCGAGCCCGCGCGCGGGCGGCGCGAATCCCGGCACGAGCAGCGCGCCGTCGCGGACGGTCGCGCTCCCGGCGACGTGGATGGCCGCGCTGGGCTCGTCGCGCCGGGCCGGAAACCGATAAAGCCGCAGATCCACGTCGCGCAGCGAGCCGCCGAGGAAACGCGCCGACGGGGCGTTCGCGAGCCAGTTCGCGAGCGGTGCGAGCGGCAACCCGGGCGCGCGAAGCCGCGCGAACGTCGCGCCGTCCGCTCCGTCGAGGGCCGCGCCGAGCGAGAAGCGAGCGTTCGGCTCGCGCTCGAGACGGCCGCGCAGCGAGAGCGTCGAGCGCGCGGCTGAATCGATGCGCGCCTGCGCCCCGATCCCGGTGAGCGCGAGCCGCCGCGCGGCGGCGATGCGCCGGGTCGGATCGTCGAGCTCGAGCGAGCCGTCGACGATCCGCACGCGCACTCGCCACGGCGGCCCCGGCGACGCTGCCGGCTGCGTCGCCGCTGTTCCGCCGCCGCCGCCGAATCCGAACGAGCCGTCGGGCCGCCGCCGGATGACGATCTGCGGCCGATCGAGCACGATCGCACGCAGGCCCAGGCGCCGATCGCCGCGGCCGAGGAGCCCGGCCGGATCGAAGGCGACGCGGATGCGGGCCACGCGCAGACTCGCGCCGTACCGCGCCGAGTCGACCCGCAGATCCGCGACGTCGAGCCGGCCCGCGCCGAGCTCGATGGCGCCGACGTGCGCCGGGCCGCCGAGCGCGAGCCCGAGCCCGGCCGAGACCACCGTGCGGCCGACCGGTCCCCGCCACCACGCAAGCGCCGCGAGCGCGAGGACCAGGGCGACGACGATCGCAAGCCCGACCGGCCGGCGGCTGCGGCGTTCCTGCCGCCCGCGAATCGGTGGCGCCGCGGGGGCGGGCGGGGGCTCGGCCGCCGCTACGTCGAGCGGCCCGTCGAGCTTCGTCTCGGCCTCACGAGGAGCATCAGAGGTCCAAGTTCTTCACCGACCGCGCGTACGCTTGGATGAACTCTTTGCGGGGTTCGACCTTGTCACCCATCAGCGTCGCAAACATCTCGTCTGCGGCGACGGCGTCCTCGAGGGCGACCTGCTTGAGGCGACGGCTGTCGATGTCCATCGTCGTCTCGGCGAGCTGCTCGGCGTCCATCTCGCCGAGCCCCTTGTACTGCTGGAGCTGGAACTCTTTGGGGTCGCGGCCGGCGTAGATCGCGGTGAGCTCGTCCTCGCTGAACGCGTACTCGTGCTTCTTGCCGCGCCGCACGCCGTAGAGCGGCGGCATCGCGATGTAGACGAACCCGCGCGCGATGAGCGCGCGCATCTGCTGATAGAAGAACGTCAAGAGCAGCGTCCGGATGTGCGAGCCGTCGACGTCGGCATCGGTCATGATGATGATCTTATGGTATCGAAGCTTCTCGACGTCGAATTCCGCGGCGATGCCGGTGCCGAGCGCCGTAATCATCGAGCGAATCTCTTCGTTCGCGAAGACCTTGTCCTCGCGCGCCTTCCAGACGTTGAGGATCTTGCCGCGCAGCGGCAGGATCGCCTGAGTCTTGTAGTCGCGGCCCATCTTTGCCGTGCCGCCCGCCGAGTCGCCCTCGACGAGGAAGATCTCCGAGACGACCGGGTTCTTGTCCGTGCAGTCGACGAGCTTGCCGGGGAGGCCCATCCCATCGAGGGCGCTCTTGCGGCGCGAGAGGTCGCGCGCCTTCTTCGCGGCTTCGCGCGCGCGCTGCGCCTGCATGCACTTGTCGACGATCGCGCGCGCGTGCTTGGGATTCTCTTCGAAGAAGAACTCGAGCCGTTCCGACACGAGGGAGTTAACGATGCCGCGGACGCGAGCGTTTCCCAGCTTCGTTTTCGTCTGCCCCTCGAACTGCGGTTCCTCGAGCTTCACCGAGACGACGGCCGTGAGCCCCTCGAGGCAATCGTCGGTGGAAAGGTTGGCGTCGGCGTCCTTGAGGATCGAGCGTTTCCGAGCGTAGCTGTTGACCGCCGTCGAGACCGCCGTGCGGAACCCGAGGAGGTGCATGCCGCCCTCGATCGTGTTGATGTTGTTCGCGTAGGAGAAGATGTTTTCGGAGTACGTGTCGGCCCATTGCAGCGCACACTCGACATTCACGCCGTCGCGGTCGCCGTTCGTCGAGACGATCGGATGGATCGGATCCTTCTTGTCGTTGAGGTGCTCGACGAACGAAACGATACCGCCCTCGAACTGATACGTCTTCTGGCGAAGTTCCTCGCCGCGCTCGTCGACGAGCGTGATCGAGAGCCCTCGGTTGAGGAACGCGAGCTCGCGCAGCCGGCGCTGGAGAATGTCCCAGTGGAAATCCGTCGTCTCGAACATCGAGCGGTCCGGCAAGAACCATTGGTACGTTCCCGTACCTTCGACGTGCTTCTCGATGACGTGCATCTTCTCGACGGTGATGCCGCGCTCGAAGACGATCTCGTAGCGCTTGCCGCCGCGCGAGACGCGCGTGATCATCTTCTCCGAGAGCGCGTTGACGACCGAGATGCCGACGCCGTGCAGGCCGCCCGAGACCTTGTAGCCGCCCTTGCCGAACTTGCCGCCCGCGTGCAGGATCGTCATCACGACCTCAACGGCGGGCAGGCCCTCCTCGGCGTGGAGGTCGATCGGGATACCGCGGCCGTCGTCCTCGACCGCGCACGAGCCGTCCTTACCAAGGACGACACGGACGCGCGTCGCGTACCCGGCGAGCGCCTCGTCGACGGCATTGTCGACGGCTTCGTACACGAGCTGGTGGAGCCCGCGCTCCGCGGTGTTTCCAATGTACATGCCCGGGCGCTTGCGGACGGCCTCGAGGCCCTTGAGGACCTCGATCTGTTCGCCCGTATATTCATTCATCCGTTCGTAGGATTCGACGATTGCGCCGCCGAGCCCCACAGGAGCGACTCGAGCTCCGGCCCGAGCATATTCCGCACGACCGCGGGCGTGATCCGCTCCGGCGGCAGCCGCGATTTCAAGAGCAGGTACGAGCTCGCGATCGGCCGCTCGATGCCGCCCCGCGAGAGCTTGCCGGCGCGCCGCGCGCGATCGAGCGCGAGCCACCAGCGCTGCAGGAGCGAGCGGCGGATCGCGTCGAGCTCGCTCGGCTCGATGTCCGGGAGCCGGCTCAGAAGTTCAGCTTCCCCAAGCCACGGCACCGCGTAGAGCAGCCGTTCGGCCGTGGCGCGCCGCGCGAGCGCTCCGGCGCCCGCGCACGGCCCGCAGCGGCCACCCCGAACGTCGCGCGGCACGCCGCACTCGGAGCAGCAGCCCGCCGCGCGCTGCTCGCGGCCCGCGAACCGGCGTCGCAGCCTCGCGAGCGCTTCGGCCGCGTCCGCGGCGGGGGCGAACGGCGGAGGTGGGGCGAGCGCACGCAGCCCCTCGGGGGCGGGCCCGGCCGGCTGCCAGGTGGCGGGGACGACCGCCCGAACCCGCTCCGCCCGGCGGCGGCCACTGCGAAAGATGAGCTTCGAGATTCCGCGGCCGGCCGGGAGCGCCGCGAGCCCGGCGACGATCGGCACGGAGAGCATCTGGAGCTCCGCGCTCCAAGCGCTCGAGACCGTCGCGACGACGAGCGCGTCGGCCGAGATCGCGACGGGTGTCGCGCGCGCGGCTATCTTCGGGCCGACGATCTCGGGCCACGCCGCGACGAGCGCGGCGAGCGGATCGTTCGTCGTCGCCACGAGGCCCGCGCTTGCGGGCGGCTGCCAGCCCGCGACCGCGGCGCGCAGGGGCCGCAGGCTCACGCCACGCGCTCCAGGGTCGCGGCGCGCACGCGGTATGCCGCGGCGACCGGAACGTCGACGTCGTGCGTCGTCGTCACAAAGGCTTGGCCGAACGTTCCGACGCCCGCGAGGAAAGCGCGCTGACGCTCGGGGTCGAGCTCGGAGAGAACGTCGTCGAGCAGCAGCAGCGGCGCCTCACCGCCGCGCGCGTCGAGCTCGCCGTACTCGGCGACCTTGAGCGCGAGCACCGCCGTGCGCTGCTGGCCCTGCGACCCGAACGCCGCGAGCGACCGGCCGCCGAGCCGGAACACCACGTCGTCGCGGTGCGGCCCGACGAGCGCCGTCCGGCGCGTCCGTTCGAGCTCGCGCCGCTCCCGCAGCCGCGCGGTGAACGCGGCTGCGATGCCGTCGTGCGTCGGGACGGCGCTCGCGACATCGCTCGCGTAGGCAAGCTCGAGATCGCCGTCGCGATTGCCGACCCATGCGCGGTACACGGCGCGCGCGCGTTCGTCGAGCGCGACGACGAGCGCGCGGCGGGCGAGGATGAGCTCGGTGCCGGTCGCGACGAGCCGCTCGTCGTACGTCGCGAGCAGGTCGTCATCGGGTGCCACGGCTCCGCGTAGCAGGGCGTTTTTCTGCGCGAGGGTCTTCGTGTAGCGCGCGAGCGCAGCGTAGTAGGTCGGCCGCTCCTGCGCGAGCGCGGTGTTGATGAGCGCCCGGCGCGCGCTCGGCGGCCCCGAGACGAGCCCGAGGTGTGCCGGTACGAAGCTCACGACGCGCAGCCGGCCGAGGTAGCCCGCGTAGCGAACCGGCCGGCCGTTGACGGTGAACCGCTTGCGCAACCCGCCGCCGCCCAGGTCGAGCGTGCACGCGAGATCGACCGAGCCCGCCGCGAGGGTCGCCTCGCCGCCGAGCGTCGCGAGCGGCAACCCGCCACGAACGATCTCGGCCTCACGCGTCGTGCGGAACGACTTCCCAGTTCCGAGCAGCGCGATCGCCTCAAGAAGATTGCTCTTGCCTTGGGCGTTGGGCCCGACGAGCACGTTGAGGCCGGGCTGCGGCCGCCATTCGAGCGACGCGTAGTTCCGCACGTTCGCGAGCGCGAGCCGGGTCAGGATCACCGCCGCGCGGCTACTGCCGCAGGGGCATCAGGACGTACATCTGGTCGCGGCCCTCAGTGGGCTCCGCCGGGCGGACGGCCGCGGGCGAGAGTGGCCCGAGGAACTCGAGCCGCACGCGCGGGCCCTCGACGTGATTGAGGATCTCGACGAGGTAGCGCGCATTGAAAGCGATCGTGAGATCGTCGCCCTGCTGCTCCACCTCGAGCTCCTCGTAGGCATTGCCCGTCGTGTCGGAGTTCGCGGTGATGATGAGCTGCTGGTTCGCGATCGCGACCTTGACCATGCTCGCCCGGTCGCCCGCGACAAGCTCGGCACGGCGCAACCCCGCGACAAGGGCCTGCGCGTTGATTGTGATCGAGCGGTCGAACTGCGCCGGGATGACCTGCTGGTAGTTGGGATACTGGCCGTCGACGAGGCGCACGACGATCGATGCACTGCCCGCCGCGAACGCGAGCTGATTACCAGCGGGCCCGAGCGCGGAGACCTCGACCGTCTCGGCGGCGCCGAGATTGCGCGCGGCCTCCTGCAGCGCGCGCGAAGGGACGATGTACTTAGCGGAGGCGCCGTCCTCGAGCCCCCGCGCGAGCATCGTGCTCCACTTCGCCAGGCGATAGCCGTCGGTCGCGACGAGCGTAATTCGGTCGCCCGCGAGCTCGAGCAGCGTCCCCATGAGGACCGCGCCGCGCGCCTCCTCGCTCGAGGCCGCGAAGATCGTCGCGTTTACCCCCTCGCGGAAGGCCGCCGCGGAGATCGCGAACGACGCGCCCTTCTGTGAGGCGGGGAGCGGCGGATACTCATCGGCGGGCAACGCGTGGAAATCGTAGTTCGAGCGCTCCCACTTCACGCTCGCGCGCGTCGGCGTGCCGGCGAGCTCGACGATGCCCGCGGGCAGGTTGCCGAGATAACCGCTGAAGAGCTTCGCCGGCACGGTAACGCTGCCGGGCTCGGAGATTTCGGCGGGAAACGCGTGCTCGAGCGTGATCTCGAGATCGGTCGCGCGGACGCGAATTGCATCCTCGGTCGACGTGAGCAGCACGTTGGAGAGGATCGGCACCGTCGTGTGCGCGTTGACGATCTTGCTGGCGGCGCCGACGGCGGTCGCGATGTCCTTGGTGCTGCAGCTGAACTTCACGTTCTCCACTCCCGCGGTCCGGACGTCCGTCCCGTTTTATTTATAAAAGAATCATCGTCGTCGTAGTAAGGCGGTGAGTGCCGGGGAGAAGCGTGCGAACCCCCGTGGGACGGGCCGCTCTCGGCGGGACAACGTGTGCATCGCGCGGCGGCGTTGCTCACACCGCCCACACCCCGCGGCCCGGGGGCGTCGTTATGCACGACATTGGACACGCCCTGTGATCCCGTTCACACCCGTCTGTGAGCGAGAGGTATCAGTCGCTCTGGCAGAGCGCGAGCAGCGCACGGACCTTGTTGCGGTAGGCCTCGTCGCTGGCCATGTGCTCCTTGACCTTGTCGCGGGCGTACATGATCGTCGTGTGATCTTTCTTGAGGAACTCGCGGGCGATCTGCGGGAGCGAGCAGCCCGTGAGCTCGCACGCGATGTACATCGCGATCTGCCGCGGCGCCGCTAGGCGCTGGTCGCGGCGCTGATGATCCATCTCCTTGGACGTGAGGCCGTGGGCCTTGGCGACGCGCTCCTTGATGACGGCGATCGTGATGCGGCGCGTCGGCGAGCTCGCGACCGCGTTCTTGAGAACGTCAGCGGCGAGTTCGGCCGTGATCGGGGCCTTGGTCAGCGAGGCGTACGCGACGACGCGGATCAGCGCGCCCTCGAGCTCGCGGATGTTGGATGGAATGACCTTCGCGATAAACGACGTCACGTCGCCCGGCACGGGGATCTTCTCGGACTCGGCCTTTTTACGCAGGATGGCCTCGCGCGTCTCGAGGTCCGGCGGCGCGATGTCGGTGAGGAGCCCCCATTCGAAACGCGAGCGCAGCCGGGATTCGAGCGTCTGGATCTCCTTGGGCGGCCGGTCGCTCGAGATCACGAGCTGCTTCTGCGACTCGTGCAGCGAGTTGAACGTGTGGAAGAACTCCTCTTGAGTCTGCTCTTTGCCCTCGAGAAATTGGATGTCGTCGATGAGCAGCACGTCGACGTGCCGGTACTTGTTGCGGAATTCGACGGTTTGGTTGTTCATGATCGCGATGATGAAGTCGTTCGTAAAGGTCTCGCTCGAGACGTAGACGATCTTCGCACTCGGATTCGAGGCGAGCACGCGGTGCCCGATCGCATGCATCAGATGCGTCTTGCCGAGCCCGACGCCGCCGTAGAGAAAGAGCGGGTTGTACGCGCGAGCGGGCGCCTCGGCCACCGCCTGCGATGCCGCGTGGGCGAAACGGTTGCTCGTCCCAACGACGAACTCTTCGAAGGTGTAGCGCGCGTTGAGGTTGCCGTGGCGCAATTCCTCGCCCACGCGGCCGGCTTCGGGCGTGCGCGGTTCGGCTGGGCGCTGGGCCGCGGGCGCGGCGGCCGTGGTGGGTCGCGCGTCGGCCTCGGCGGCCACGACGAAGCGTAGCGCGATCGGTCCGCCGAGCAACGTCACGAGCGCCTCGCCGATGTCGCCCTTGAGGCGATTCTCGACCCAGTCGCGCGCGAACGGCGACGGCACTTCCAAGAGAAGCTCGGATTCACTGATCGAGACCGCGCGGATGGGCTTGAGCCACATCTCGAACATGGGCTTCGAATAGCGCGGCTCGAGTGCCGCCAGGGCGGCGTCCCAGAGCTCGGCCGAGACGCTCGCGCTCTCGGCGACGGTCTGCTGGATCATCGGTACCACCTAACTTCGCCGCGGCCCGGCGTCCGGAGACGCAACAGCCGCCGCGGGGAGGGCGCTACGTTGGAGCGGGGTGGCGAGAGTCCTCCGGGTTTTCTCCACGATCTTATACACTTATCCACAGCGCTTCCATGCGAGGTCGAGCCCCGTGTAACGTGGGTTTCCGGTTGGTACAAGTGACGCCGTCCACAACGTGCGGCGAGCGTTCGAAGGCCGTGCCACGCGCCTTCGCGACACTCCGCAGCCGCCCGCGTCCACAGACCTATTCACAGGTGTGGACACCTCGCGCCCGGCACGCTCCCGCATTGACGCTCCATACCCGAACCCGGTATACTACGGTGCTGTCCGTCGACCGAGACGGCACCGCGTCCCGCCGTGAAGAGGTAGCATCGTGAAGCGCACTTTCCAACCCCATAACCGACGTCGGAAGCGCGTCCACGGCTTCATGGAGCGGATGAGCACAAAGAACGGTCGGAACATCATCGCGGCGCGCCGCAAGAAGGGCCGTCACCGCCTCACCGTCTAGGCCGTGGCGCGCTGGTTCGCTTCGCTCCGCCGGTCGGGTGAGATCGCCCACGTCCGGCGGCGCGGCGTTCGCGCGATCGTGCCGACGCTCACGGCGTTTGCAACCGGCGATCGGCCCGGGCCGAGGATCGGTCGCGTCGCGATTTCGATTCCCAAGGCCGTCGGGCCGGCCGTGGTTCGTAACCGGATCAAGCGTCGGCTCAAGGGTGCCCTTGACGCGCTCCCGGCGCCGGCGTCGCCGCTCCGGCTCGTTGTCATCGTCAAGCCCGGGGCTGCGGCCGAGCCGTACGCGCGCTTGGCGGCGGATCTCGGCTCCGCGCTCGGGCGGCTCCTTCCATGAGTCCGCTCGGGGCCGTCGTCGCCGCGCCGATCGTCCTCTACCGTACGCTCGTATCGCCGCTCTTGCCGGCACGCTGCCGATTCTATCCGTCGTGTTCGCAGTATGCACTCGAGGCGGTGACGAAACACGGAGCCGGTCGGGGTCTCGCGCTCGCCGCGCGACGGTTCCTGCGGTGTCATCCGTGGAACCCCGGGGGCGTCGACCTCGTCCCGTGATCCGTCGCGTCGGCAGCGTCGGTCCTGAAAGGCTCGCCCACTCGTGCTCCATTACGTCCCGCTGATCGCGTTCAGCTTCCCGAACGTCCTCGCACCGATCGTCGCGATCTTACACCAGGTGCTCGGGGCGATCCATCACGTGATCGGCAACTACGGTTGGTCGCTCATCGTTCTTGCGTTGCTCGTCAAGCTGGTCTTCTGGCCGCTCAACGCAATGCAATACAAGAGCCTCATCGCGACACAGGCGATCCAGCCGCGGCTCAAAGCCCTGCAGGCGAAGCACAAGAACGACAAGGCGATGCTCAGCCAGGAGCAGATGGCGCTCTATAAGGAGACGGGTGTCAACCCGTTCGCCAGCTGCCTGCCGCTCGTCGCGCAGATGCCGATCCTCTTCAGCCTCTATCAGGCCATCAGCGGCAACAAGGACGAGTACGCGAAGGAGGGCTGGCTCTGGATCGGCACCCCGCTCTCGCACCTCGTGCCGAGCCACGTGCTGGCGACGAGCCTCGCCGTGCCGGACTACGTCCTACTCATCGCCTACGTCGTCTCGATGTACTTTACGGTCAAGCTCACGAGCCCGGCCGTCGACGAGGCGACCGCGCAGCAGCAGCGGATCATGTCGTTCATCTCGCCCGTCATGGTCGGCTACATGGGCTGGAAGTTTGCGTGGCCCTCGGCGCTCATCATCTACTGGCTCGCCTTCAATCTCTTCGGCCTCGCCCAGCAGCTGTACCTCATGAAGCGTCATCCGCGGCTCGCGACCGCCGTCACCGCGTCGGCGACGCCGGCCGTCGTCGCACCGAAAGCCGTCGCCGCGAAGGCCGCCGGCAACGTCCGGACCGGTGGTTCGCGCAACGCCCGCCGCCGCAGTTCGCGGCGCTGAGCCGGGGGAACGATGGACGAGGAGGAGCGCCCCGCCCAGGGTGACGGCGGCCCGGGCGACCGGCCGGCGTACGGTCAGCGTCGGCGTAGCGGCCGGCCGCGCACCGGGCCGCCCGGGCCCGGCGGCCGCGGTCCTACCCCGGGCGGACCGCCGCGCCGGCCGCTGACCGCGCCGCAGCCGCGCCCCGTGGGCCCGGAGCCCGCCTCCGTCAAGCCCGCCCGCGACTTGCTCGAGGAGCTCCTCGGCAAGATGGGCATCGCGGGCGTTACGATTCGCTACTACGCGCGGACGGAGGGCGAGTATCTCGAGATCGATGGACCCGATCTCGCGAACCTCATCGGCCGCCACGGTCACACGCTCGAAGCGATCAACCTCGTCTTCAATAACATGATCAACGCGGGCGTGAAGAAAGAGCGACACTACTTCACGATCGACGCCGAGGGCTACCGCGCCCGGCGAGCCGACCTGCTCAAGGGGCTCGCGCTCCAGATGCTCGAGCGTGCGGTTCGCGAGAAGCGGCCGATCTCGCTCGAGCCGATGCTGCCGTCAGAACGCAAGGTCATCCACATCGCCCTCGCCGACAATCCGTTCGTCGAGACGGAATCCAGCGGCGTCGAGCCCGAGCGGCACGTCGTCGTCATTCCCCGCTCCGCCTAACGCGACGATCGTCGCGCTCGCGACCGCGCCCGGGCGCGGCGCGATCGCGATCGTCCGTCTCAGCGGCGCGGACGCGGGCGCGATCGGCCGGCGGCTCTTTCGCCGAGGCGGCACGAGCGCCGACGTTCCGGACCACGTCGCGCAGCGGTTGCGGCCGCGGCGGGCGGAGCGCGGGATCATCCTCGATCGCGACGGCGAGCCGCTCGACGACGCGCTCGCGCTCTGGTTTCCCGGTCCCGCGAGTGCGACCGGCGAGGACGTCCTCGAGCTCCACGTCCACGGCTCACCCGCGATCGTTGCGGAGACTCTTGCCGCCGCCGTCGCCACGGGCGCTCGGCTCGCGGGGCCCGGCGAATTCACGCGCCGCGCCTTCGAGGCGGGCAAGCTCGATCTCAGCGCCGCGGAAGCCGTCGCCGAGCTCATCGCAGCGGAGGGTCGCGGCGCGGTCCGGGCAGCACTCGGCCGGCTTGGCGGCGGGCTCGCGACGGCCGTCGACCGGCTGGCAGCCGAGCTCGGCGCGGCGCTCGAGGAGCTCTCCGCGGCGCTCGACTTCCCCGACGAGGTTCCGGCCCCCGACGTGACGGCGCTCGAGCGGCGGCTCGCGACGATCGAGGGCGAGCTCGCGGCGCTCGCCCATGACGGCGCACCAGGCCGGCTCGTTCGCGAGGGCGTGGCCGTCGCGATCGTCGGCGTTCCCAACGCCGGCAAGTCAACGCTGCTCAACGCGCTACTCGGAACGGACCGTGCGCTGGTCTCGGCCGTCGCCGGGACGACGCGCGATACGATCGAGGAGCGCGTCGCGCTTGGCGAGGGCTTCGAGGCGCGCCTGATCGACACAGCCGGCCTGCGCGCGGACGCGGAGGAGCTCGAGGCAGCGGGCATCGCCCGGACGCGCCGCGAGCTCGCCGCTGCGACGATCGCCCTCGTGGTGATCGACGTTGCCCGGCCGCTCGATCCCGAATCCGATGCGCTCCTTGGGACAACGCGCGATCGGCCACGCGTGGTCGTCGGCAACAAGGCGGATCTCGGCTCGGCTGGTGTCGCGGCACTGCGGGCAGCCATGGGCGCGGCGGCAACGGGCGATCGCGCCGAGGTGCTCGTGGTCGGGTCCGCCCATGCGCGCGAGACGATCGACGCCGTGCGCGCGGCACTGCGGGCGGTCGCGCGCGACCTCGCCGGCGACGTCGCGCGGCCGTATCTCGGCACGGCCCGGCAGATCGACGCGGTCGCCGCGGCGCGGCGTGCGCTCGCCGCCGCCCGTGGGACGCTCGCCGCGGGCGAGCCGATCGACCTCGCGGCGAGCGATCTGCTGCTCGCTCGGGCCGAGCTCGGCGGGCTCACCGGCCGCGACGCGAGCGAGGCGGTGCTCGACGGCGTCTTCGCCCGGTTCTGCATCGGGAAGTGACGTGCTCGTGTGCTGACGCAGAAGTTCGCTTACGAAATCTCGCTCGTCTTTTCGGCCGGCCCGTCATCGCTTTTCGGGCACAACGCTACGGCGTTGCTCCCTCATCGCTCCTCGATCCGACCAAAAATCCTTCGCAATCTTCCGCAAGGAACTTCTGGGTCAGCACACTAGATCGTCAGCGATGATGAACGGCGACGCGGCGGGGGTCATCGTCGTCGGCGGCGGCCACGCGGGGCTCGAGGCCGCGCACGCAGCGGCGACGATGGGTGTCTCAACGCTGCTGGTCACGAGCGATCCCGACCGGATCTGCACGCTCGCATGCAACCCCTCGATCGGCGGCAGTGCGAAGGGCCAACTCGTCCGCGAGATCGATGCGCTCGGTGGCGCAATGGGCCTGCTCGCGGACCGCGTCGCGCTGCACGCGCGCTTCCTCAACGAGTCGCGGGGCCCAGCCGTGCGCGCGCTGCGGATCCAGGCCGACAAGGAGGCGTACGTTCGCGAGTCGACCGCGCTCCTGCGCGGTCTGCGGCACCTCACCATCGTCCGCGGGCTCGTCGAGGATCTGGTCGTCGCGGGCGGCGCCGTGCGGGGCGTCGTGCTCGCGGACGGCCGGACACTGCGCGCGCGGCGCGTCGTGCTCGCGACGGGCACGTTCCTCGGGGCGAAGATCTATCGCGGCGACTACAGCGCCGAGGCAGGCCGTGTCGGCGAGCCGCCGGCGCGCGCGCTCGCCGCGACGCTGCGCCGGCTCGGCTTCCCGACCGCGCGGCTCAAGACGGGCACACCTCCGCGCGCGGACGCGCGCACGGTCGATTTTTCGCGGATGCGGCTGCAGCCCCCGAGCCCCGTGCCGCTGCGGTTCTCCGAGCGCAGCCCGCGCCGCTTCGCCGGCCCGCAGCTCCCCTGCCACATCGTGAACACGAACGAGCGGACCCACGCGCTCGTACGCGACAACCTCGCCCGCTCGCCGCTTTACGGCCTCGATCTCATCCGCGGGATTGGGCCGCGCTACTGCCCCTCGATTGAAGACAAGGTCGTCCGCTTCGCGCACAACCCGAGCCATCTGATCTTCGTCGAGCCCGAGGGCTGGGCGTCGCGGTCGCTGTATGTCGGCGGATTCTCGACGTCGCTGCCCGAGGGCGTGCAGCGTGCGATGCTGCGGACGTTGCCCGGCTTCGAGGCCGCGGAGCTCCTGCGGCCGGGCTATGCCGTCGAGTATGATCACGTGCCGCCGACAGAGCTGCGGCCGACGTTAGAAACGCATCGGCTCGCCGGGCTCTACCACTGCGGCCAGCTCAACGGCACCTCGGGCTACGAGGAGGCGGCGGCGCAGGGCCTGCTCGCCGGGATCGCCGCTGCCCGCGCGGCCCAAGGGCGGCCGCCTATTGCGATCGGGCGCGAACGAGCCTATCTCGGGGTGCTCGTCGATGATCTCGTGACACGTGGAGTCGACGAGCCGTACCGGATGCTCTCGTCGCGCGCCGAGCATCGCGTGCTGCTGCGGCACGATAATGCGGACGCCCGGCTCGCGCCGCTCGGCCACGAAATCGGGTTGCTGGACGAGGAAGCCTTCGTCGCCGCGCAGGAGCGCGGGGCCCTGGTCGCCCGCGGCGTCGACGTGGCCGAGCGGACGCGCTGCGGCCCGAGTGTTCCCGCACCGGTCGCGGCCGGAACCGTTGCCGCGGCACTCCGGCGGCCCGAGATCTCGGTGCGCGACGTTGCGGCGCACCTGCCCGCCGACGGCGAGCTCGCCGAGCGGATCGCGATCGAGATCAAGCTCGCGGGCTACGTCCGGCGCCAGGAGCTCGCGATTGCGCGGGCGGCGCGCGAGGAAGCGACCGTGATTCCCGACGGCTTCGCCTTCGCCCGCGTCGCGGCGCTCTCGCGCGAGGCGAGCGAGAAGTTCACGCGCCATCGGCCGACGTCGCTCGGCGCTGCCGCGCGGCTGGCCGGGATCGTGCCGGCGGACATTGCGATCCTTTCCGTGGCGCTGCGCCGCGCACGTGCCGGACCGGCGACCGTCGCAGTGTCGGCACGCGCCTCTGCCGTCGCCGGGCACGCCGGCCAGGGCCGGCGGCCGTTGTTGTGATCGGCGACCCGGCGGCGGCGACGGCGCTCGCGCGTTACCTCGAGGTGCTCGGGCGCAAGAATGCCGTCATGAATCTGACGGCCGCGCGCGACGCGGCGGCGCTCACCGCGCACGTGCGCGACGCCCTGACGCTCGTGCCCTTCGTGGTCGCGCCGCTCGTGGACGTCGGCAGCGGCGGCGGCTTCCCGGCGTTGCCGCTTGCCATCGCCTGTGGGATCGACGTGACGCTCGTCGAGTCGGTCGCGAAGAAGGCGCGGTTTCTGCGCGAGGCGCTCGCGGAGCTCGGCCTGCGCGGCGAGGTGCGCGCCGAACGGGCCGAGGACGCCGCCCGAGCGCCCGAGCTGCGCGAGCGGTTCGCGACCGCGACGGCGCGGGCGGTCGGACCGGCGACAACGGTCCTCGAGCTCACCGTGCCCTTCCTGCGGGTCGGCGGCGCGGCCGTCTTGCAACGGGGCCGGCTGTCGGACGAGGAGCGAGCCGCCGTGACCGACGCCGCGCTCGTGCTCGGCGCCGAGCTCGAAGCGGAGCTGCCGGTCGGCGGCGCGGGTGACGAGCGCCGCATCCTCATCGTTCGCAAGCGCCGCGCGACGGGTGTCCGCTTCCCACGCCGGGCCGGGATGCCCGCCCGGAAGCCGCTCTGCTGGAGCGGCCCCGTCGATGCCTGAGTCGCCGGCAGCCTGGGACGCGCTGCTCGCGACGGTCGTCCCGGCGGCCTCGCTCTTCGCCGTCGGCGGCCGCGTTCGCGACGACGTGCGGACGGAGCTCGACGGAGTCGCGCGGCCGGTCAAGGATCTCGACTATGTCGTGACGGGGCTCGAGCTGCGCGAGCTCGTCGAGTGCCTCGCCAGAGTCGGTCGTGCGGACGTGGTCGGGGCCGCGTTCGCCGTTGTGAAGCTGACTGTCGATGGCGAGACCGTCGACGTCGCGCTCCCGCGCCGGGAGGCATCGACGGGCTCGGGTCATCGCGACTTCACGGTCGAGGCGGGGCCGGCGATCCCGCTCGGGGACGATCTCGGCCGGCGCGATTTTCGGATGAACATGATTGCGCGGTCGGTCGCGACGGGCGAGCTCGTCGACCCCTTTGACGGCCGGGCCGACATCGCGGCGCGCCGGATCGATCTCCTGCGTCCGGACGCCTTCGTCGAGGATCCGCTGCGCATGCTGCGGGCGTGCCAGTTCGCCGCGCGGTTCGATTTCGCGGTGACGCCGGCGACGCTCGCTGCGATGACCGCCGCTGCGCCGCTCGTGACGACCGTCTCGCCCGAACGGATCCGAGACGAGTTGCTCAAGCTCGTCGTCATCGCGCAGCGGCCGTCCGTGGGCCTCGAGCTGATGCGCGCGACCGGCTTGCTCGACCGGGTCGTGCCCGAGCTCGCCGAGGGCATCGGCGTGACGCAGAATGAGTACCACGCCTTCGACGTCTACGGTCACGCCCTCGCGAGCGTCGACGGCTCGCCGCCGGGCGATCCGGTGCTGCGCGTCGCGGCGCTCCTCCACGACGTCGGCAAGCCGCGCACGAAGGACGGACCGCACTTCTACAATCACGACGTCGTCGGCGCGGAGATGGCGGCAGCCATCCTCGAACGGCTGCGGCTTTCAGCGGAGCAGATCGACGTCGTGGCGGGACTCATCCGTCATCACATGTACGCGACCGGTGACGAGCTAACCGAGAGTGCGATCCGGCGGTTCATCAAGCGCGTCGGGCCGCCCCATCTCGCACGCCAATTTGCGTTGCGCCACGCGGATATCGTGGGCAGCGGCCTACCGAAGCGCGGCGGCCAGAACGAGCGCTTCGAGGCGCGCGTCGCGGCGGAGCTCATGCGCGAGCCGGTGCTGGGAACGCGTGGACTCGCCGTTGACGGCAACGACGTGCTTGCCGCGCTCGCCACGGCCGGGGCGCTTGCGTCGGGCCGGCGCGGGAGCCCACGCGTCGGCGAGATCCTCGCGCTGCTACTCGAGGACGTGCTCGATGACCCCGCAAGGAACGAACGGTCGAATCTCCTTGTACGAGTACGCGAGCTGGCGGCTGTTTCGTGTGAAACGCTCGGCGATTAGACGAGCGGCACGATCGTCTAATCGGGCGGCGCGCTGTCGCGCTCGCGCCTCGCAGATCCAGCATGCGTGCGGGTGCACGAGCGTCGCGAGGAGAGAAGCCGCGTTCCACGTGAACAAGCGACGGGAACGGGCTCGTCGCCTTCGAACGACGCGCGCCATGGTCGCCGCGACGTCCGGTCGCTGACCGTGCCAGCTACCCGGATCATCGCGGTCGTCAATCAAAAAGGCGGCGTCGGGAAGACAACGACCGCCGTCAACCTCGCCGCCTCGCTCGCGCTCACGGGACACGCGACGCTGCTCGTCGATATCGATCCACAGGGCAACGCGACGAGCGGCATCGGCATCGACAAGCGTGCGGTCGAGCACGATACCTATGGCGTCCTACTCGGCGAGACGCCAATCCAAGCCGCGATCGCCGCGACGGCCGTGCCGGGGCTCTCCTGCGTTCCAGCGACCGTCTCGCTCGCAGGCGCCGAACTCGAACTCGTCCCCCTCGAGGCCCGCGAGACGCGGCTCCGTGCGGCCCTCGCCGAGGTCGGCGACGACTTCGAGTTCGTCCTCATCGACTGTCCGCCGTCCTTCGGCTTACTTACACTCAACGCGCTCGTCGCCGCAAGCGAGGTCGTCATTCCGGTTCAAGCCGAGTACTACGCCCTCGAAGGGCTTTCGCAGCTCACGACCGTCGTCGAGCGCGTTCGGACGGCGCTCAACCCGCGGCTCCGCGTCTCGGGCGTCCTTGTCACCATGTTCGATCCGCGGACGCGGCTGGCGGTCGACGTGCTCGATGAGGTTCGGCGCTATTTTCCTCGCGAGCTCTTCAAGACGCAGATCCCGCGGAACGTGCGCCTCTCGGAAGCGCCGTCGCACGGCAAGCCCGTCGCCCTCTTCGACGTGAAGAGCCGCGGCGCGCAGGCGTACTTCGCGCTCGCGCGCGAGCTGGTCGGCGCGTGAGCGATCCGAAGCGCCGGCTCGGGCGCGGCCTCGACGCCCTGCTCGGCGCGCCCGCGGCGAGTCGGGGGCTCGTCGATATCCCCGTCGCCGACGTCCGCCCGAACCCCCGTCAGCCGCGCACGGTCTTCGACCCCGAGGCGCTCGCCGAGCTCGAGATTTCGATTCGCGAGCTCGGCGTGCTCGTCCCGATTCTCGTGCGGCCGTTGGCGACGGGCGCGCAGCCGGTCGTCTACGAGCTCATCGCGGGCGAGCGCCGCTGGCGCGCCGCAGCGGCCGCCGGGCTCGCGACGATCCCGAGCATCGTCCGCGAGGCCGACGATCGTGCGAGCCTCGAGGTCGCGATCGTCGAGAATCTTCAGCGCGAGGATCTCGACGCGCTCGAAGAGGCCGCGGGCTTCCAGCATCTCCTCACGGAGTACGCGTTCACGCAGGAGGCGCTCGCGGCGAGGCTCGGCAAGAGCCGCCCGGCGATCGCCAACGCCCTGCGACTGCTCGCGCTTGCGGACCCGCTCAAGGCGCGCCTGCGCTCGGGCGCGCTCACCGTCGGTCATGCGCGGGCGCTGCTCGCGCTCGAGCCCGCGCGGCGCGAGGCGGTGGCCGGCCGCATTGAACGCGAGGGCCTGACGGTTCGCGACGTCGAGCGTCTGGCGACGCCCCGGCGCGCGACGCCCATCCGGCCGCGCCGCCGGACGGCTGACCACGAGGCGCTCGAGGGGCGCCTGCGCATCGCGCTCGCGGCGCCCGTCGCGCTCACGCGCGGCAAGCGGGGCGGGAAGATCGAGATCCGATACGCCGATGACGAGGACCTCGACCGGCTCGCCGAACGACTGCTCGATGACGCTGTCGACCGCTGACGCCCCGAGTGACCTTCACGGTATCTACGCCCTCGTCGACACCGCCGTGACGGCGTCGCCGCTGCTCTACCTGCACGATCTCCTGGACGGGGGCGTCCGGCTCGTCCAGCTTCGCTCGAAAGCGGGCGTTGATCGCCGGCTCGTGCGCGCAATGGCGGACGCTTGCCGGCCGTTCGCGGCGCGGCTGATCGTCAACGACGATCTCGAGGCGGCGCTCGACGCGGACGGCCTGCACGTCGGCCAGGAAGATTTGGCGAAGGTGCACGTCGGGTTGCTACGCCGGCGCCTTGCGAACCGAATCCTCGGGGTCTCGTGCGGCGTGCCCGCCGAAGCGGTCGTGGCCGAAGCCGCCGGCGCCGATTACGTCGGCGTCGGGCCCTATGCGGCGACGGCGACGAAAGCCGATGCCGGCGCCGCCATCGGTGCCGGCGGCATCGAAGCCGTCGTCCGGGCGACGCGGCTGCCGGTGGCGGCGATCGGCGGCATTTGCATCGCCGACCTGCCGGCCGTCGCCGCGACCGGCGCTGCAATGGCCGCCCTCGTGACGGCACTCGCGCGGGCGGCGGATCCGGTCGCCGCTGCGAGGAGCGCGGTTGCCGCCTGGAGCGCCGCTCGCTGAGGCTCGACGTCGTCGTCGCCTCGATCGGCACGAGCGACCCGTGGAACGCGGCGGGCCTTGGTCTCGATCTTCGTGCGCTCGTGGAGCTGGGCGCTACGGGCGTCACGGTTACCGCGGCCGTTAGCGCGCAAGACCGAACCGGTGTTCACGCCGTGTACGCCGTCCCCGCGGCGCTCGTGACGGCGCAGTTCGCCGCGCTCGCGGACGCGGGCATTGCCGCCGTTCGCATCGGCGCGCTTGTCGACGTCGCAACGGTCGTCGCTGTCGCCGACGCCCTCGCCGACGCGACGGTTCCGATCGTCTACGATCCCGTCCTCGCGGCATCCGGCGGCGGGGCGTTCGCCGATCCCGCGACGCGAACGGCGATCGTCGCACGCCTATTCCCGCTCGTCACGGTCGTCACGCCGAATCTTCGCGAGGCGGGTCTGCTGCTCGGCGTCCCCGAGCCGCGGACGGTCGACGGGATGGTCGCGGCCGGTCGGGCGCTCCGGGCGGCTGGTGCCGCGGCGGTGCTCGTGACGGGCGGTCATCTCGCCGACGCCGATGCGAACGGCGCCCCGCTGGTCACGGACGTCCTCGTCGACGCGCTCGGGACGACGACGTTCGTCGACGCGCGCCTGCCGTTCGAACTCCGCGGCACGGGTTGCCTGCTCGCGACCGGCGTCGCGGCCGCGCTCGCTCACGGCGTGACCCTCCGCGAGGCGGTCATGAACGCGCGGTCGTTCGTGCGTTCGAAGATCGTGGGCGGCCGCTTGCGCGGCGGTATGCGCGTCGCGTACTGAGGCCGCCATGTGCAGGATGACGCTTGGCGCGTCCGGCTACGACGCTCGGCGCGCGCGCTTCAGATTCGAGAGCGGGACGGCCGTCGGGATCTCGTCGCCCGCGACAAACGCATCGACGTTTTGGGCAATGACCTCGGCGAGGCGATCGTCGAGCGTGCCGTGCGAGAACGCGGCAACGTGCGCGGTGAGCAGGACATTTTTCGTCGTCCAGATCGGATCGTTCGCAGCCGGCGGCTCGGGCTCGGTGACGTCGAGCGCGGCGCCGCCGAGCGTGCCCGCCTCGAGCGCGGCAACGAGCGCCGGCTCGTCGATGATCGGGCCCCGGGCGATGTTGACGACGATCGCATCTCGTTTCATTGCCGCGAACGCGGCGGCGTTGAAGGCGCCTTTGGTCTCCGCGGTGAGCGGTGCGGCGAGGACGACGACATCGCAGGGGCGGAGCGCCTCGTGCAGCTTCGTTGCCGGAAACGCCTTGGCGACGTCGCCGCCGACCTTCGCGTCCGGGGCGATCGCGACAATCGTCGCGCCGCAGGCAGCAAATCGCGCGGCGATCTCGCGGCCGATATGGCCGAACCCGTAGATGCCGACCGTACTCCGGTAGAGCGACCGCATCGCCGTCAGATTTGCCTTGCGAGTCCACTGCTTTGCATGCTGATGCTCGAGCGCCGCGGGGATTTGGCGAAAGAGCGCGAGCGCGAGAGCGAGCGCGTGCTCGGCGACCATCGGCGCGTCGGCGTTGCCGGCGTTGGAGACGACCACGCCGCGCGGTGCCCCCGCGTCTTCGACGGCGTCGTAGCCCATGCTCGCGAGTTGGATCCATCGCACGCGAGGATGCCGCTCGGCGGTCTCGACCAGCTTGGCATCGTAGACGGCGGGCGAGATCCAGAGGGCGTCCGCGTTCTCGGCCTCGCGGGCGACGCCCGCGGCGACGCCCGGCCGCACGACGTCGCAGCCCCGGCCAGTCGCAAGCTTCGCAAGGGCGTCGGCGCCGAACGGCATGTGCAGGACGATGCGGAGGGGTGTCTCAGAAGCGCTCACCCGGCGAGAGATACCCGCGAGAGGACGGCGCGTCTCGCGGGCCCAAGCGGTCCTCGTGACGCCGATCTCCACCGCCTCGGGCCGCCGCCGGATCATGTCCGGCATGCGGCCGACGGGCCGACTCCACCTCGGGCATCTCGTCGGCGCGCTCACGCAGTGGGTCAGCTTCTCGCGCGAGGACGACGCGTTCTTCGAAGTCGCCGACCTCCACGCACTCACGACCGGCTTCGAGCGTACCGAGACGATGCCGAGCGATGTGCGCGAGATGGTGCTCGATTGGCTCGCGGCCGGCGTCGACCCCGAGCGCGCGACGATGTACGTGCAGTCGTCGATTCCGCAAATCTCCGAGCTCCATCTGCTGCTCTCGATGATCGTGCCGCTCGGCTGGCTGCAGCGCGTGCCAACCTTCAAGGATCAGATTGCGGCGCTCGGCGGCGACGTCGCAACGTACGGCTTCCTCGGCTATCCGCTCATGCAGCTCTGTGACATCGCGGCGATGCGCGCCACCACGGTACCCGTCGGCAAGGATCAGCTCGCGCACCTCGAGCTCGGCCGCGAGATAGTACGGCGCTTTAATAACCTCTACGGCCCGACGCTCGTGGAGCCGCAGGCCACGCTCTCGGAGTTCCCCGACGTGCCGGGCACCGATGGTCGCAAGATGTCGAAGTCCTACGGGAACGCGATCTACCTCGCCGACGATGCGGAAGCAACGACCAAGAAGATTCGCTCGATGGTCACGGATCCGCTCAAGGTTCGGCGCAACGATCCCGGCCGCCCCGAGATTTGCCCCGTGTTCGCGCTGCACGGCATCGTCAACGCGGAGCGCCGGCCGCTCATCGGCGAGGAGTGCCGGACCGGGGCGCTCGGCTGCGTGAGCTGCAAGAGCGAGCTCGCCGAGCGCACGAACGGCTATCTCGCGCCGCTGCGCGAGCGCCGGGCCGACATCGGCTACGACGGCGTCGAGCTGATCCTCGAGCGCGGTGCGGAGCGCGCGCGCGCCATCGCGGCCGACACGCTGCGCGACGTCAAGACGGCGATGCGCGTCGGGGTTCCAGTCGACGCCGCTCCCCGAGTCGTCGTCGAACCGTGACCTGCAATTGCCGCGTTAGGCGGCGACGCCCTCGAGGCGGAGCGCCGCCGCCGAATCGTCACGAATACGGCGGCAGAGCTCGGCATCGGCGGCGATCGAGCGGCCGTACGACGGGATCATGCGCTCGAGCCGCTCGTGCCAGCCGTCGCGCAGCCGTTCGGGGAATGCTCGCTCGATCACGTCGAGCATAATGGCGACGGACGTCGATGCGCCGGGCGACGCGCCGAGCAATGCGGCGATCGTCCGATCGCCCGAGACGACCGTCTCGGTACCGAACTTCAGCACACCGCCGGACCGCTCGTCGGCCTTGATGATTTGGACGCGCTGACCCGCGGCCTCGAGCCGCCAATCCTCGCGTCGGGCGTTCGGATAGTAGGCTTGCAGCGCGGCGAATCGGCGCCCGGGCGTCTCGAGCACCTGACCGATCAGGTATTTCTCGAGCGAGACGTTGTCGCGGGCGACGGCGAGCATCGGGCCAAGGTTCGTGGCATCGATCGTTCCGAAGAGGTCGAAGTACGAGCCGTGCTTGAGCAACTTCGTCGTGAAGCCCGCATACGGGCCGAAGAGCAGCGCGAGCCTGCCATCGACGTTGCGGCGATCGAGGTGCGGCACGGACATCGGCGGCGAGCCGACCGACGCCTTGCCGTAGACCTTGGCCGCGTGACGCTGCGCGAGTTCGGCGTTGTCGCAGCGTAGCCAGAGACCGCTCACCGGAAAGCCGGCATAGCCCTTCGCCTCGGGAATGCCCGACTTCTGGAGCAGCGACAGCGCCGCGCCGCCTGCGCCGAGGAACACGAAGCGTGCGAGCACCTCGCGCTCGGAGCCGGTCCGCTCGTCGCGAACGCGCACGCGCCAGCGGTCGCCGTCGCGGCCGAGCGCGACCACCCGGCTGCGGCGATGCAGCACGAAACCGTCACCACGCTTTAGCGTCGCGATCATCGCGCGCGTCAGCGAGCCGAAGTCGACGTCGGTGCCGGAACTGATGCGGGTTGCGGCGACGGGGTCGGCTGGATCGCGGCCTTCCATTACGAGCGGCATCCAGTCGGCGAGCTTTCTCGGGTTCTCGGAGTAGTCCATCCCCTCGAAGCAGTGGCTCGCGCTCATCGCCGCGTGCCGCTTGCGTAGAAACGCGACATCGGCCGCACCGCGCACGAAGCTCACGTGCGCGACCGGATGGATGAACGAGCGGGGGTCTTCGATCCCCCCGGAGCGCACGAGATGGCTCCAGAACTGACGCGAGAGATCGAAATCAGTGTTGACGACGACCGCCTTCGAGGTGTCGATCGTGCCGTCGGGCCGCTCGGGCGAGTAGTTGAGCTCGCAGAGCGCCGCATGACCCGTGCCCGCGTTGTTCCAGGCGTTCGAGCTCTCGCGGGCTGGATCGTCGAGCAGTTCGTGCATCTCGATCGCGAGCGACGGGTCGAGCTGGCGCAGGATCGCACCGAGCGTGGCGCTCATCACGCCCGCGCCGACCAGAAGGACGTCGGGACGGCTCGCATACTCAGTCGTCGTGGTCATGTTGGCTCCATCGGCGCAGACGAGCCCACGAATCGTCTCACCTTTGCGTTCGAAGCACAGCTACTTTGCGCTCGTCGGTGCCGATCGCCGGCCCGTTACATCGCCGCAAGGATTCGACGCGCGAGATCGTCGCCGGCCGCGCCGACGATCATGTCCTCGTGGTCGCCGAGCGCGTCCTCAATCGTGAGGTTCGGCGTCGCGGCGCCCCAGCCGAGGTCGCGCACGGCGGGGTTCGTCTCGGCCGTGCGATAGAGCGTGACGCGCGCGAGAATGGGCCGCGGGCGCGCTGCGAGCGCGAGTCGAATCCGGACGAAGCGCGTGAGCGATGCATCGAACTCATACGCGAAATCGGTCGGGATCGGGAACCGGTCTCGGTAGCGTGCGACGGACGGCAGCACCGCGGGCACCGCAATGGCGAGCCACGCGAGCCGCCACCCGATGCGAAAGGCGAGCGCGCGCCGGAGTCCGGCGGTCCGGGCGTGCGTCGTGATGCGGCGCAATCGCGCGGGCGGCGAGAGCGGCGGCTCGGGCGGCTTGTTCCGGACGTCGTTCGTATCGAGGATCGCGACGAATCGTGGCGGATGGCCGCGACGCTCGAGTTCCCACGCGACGGCATGCGCGACGCCCCCGCCGAGTGAGTACCCGACGAGGACGAGCGGTTGCTGCTCGGCAGCGGCGGCGATCTGATCGACGACGGCATCGACGATGATTCCAAATGTCGCTGCCGAGCCGATGAGCTCGAGCCAGGGCGGATACCGAACGGGCAGCACCATCGCGCTTGCCGCGAGCCGCTGTTGGAACTCGACGAGCCTCGGCTCGCTGCCGAGCACGCCCGGGAGAACGACGATCGTCTTCACGCCGAGAACCGGCTCGACTTCGGGCGGCGGGTTCGTGACCAGCCGTTCGATGAGATCGGCCGCGCGAATCTCGGCGCTCATCTCGCCGTCGAGCACGACGCGGCCAAGCCGCCGTTCGAGCCCGAAGGCGATCTGAAGCATTGAGAGCGAGTCGCCGCCCGCCTCGCGGAAGGTCAGGCCGGCGGCGTGGGCGCCGAGCACTTCGCGCCAAACGTGCGTGACCGCGTCGGCGATCGGATCGGCCGGCTGGGGCATTCCGTTTCCTTCGGCGAAACACCGCGCCGGACCGCGCATCGCGGTGGCAGCTTAACGTCCATCACGGTCGCGTACGCTACGCTCTGCGAAGCTGTGAAACGACGTCGAGTGGGGCCGCACGAACTCCGGTCGCGACCGTGAAGACGGCGGCCCCCGTCGCGGCCTAGAGCTCGAGCTTCGGCTCGGCGACGACGGCAAAGACCGCGCAGAGCACGAGCAACGCGGGATACATGCCGACGGTGTCGGCGGGTTCGGGGTGGCCGGCAAACCGCAGGCTGAGCGAGCCCGCGAAGCAGAGCCCGGCAGCGATGAGTAGACCCGTGGCGGCGGAATGAGCCATAACGCGAAACCTCCAGTGCAAGGGAACGTTTGGCGTTTGTCCCGGATTGCGTGCGTTATAACGATCGCGCGCGCCACCCGGTCGCCCCGGGCGGGGGGCGGATCGTGCGACGCGATATCGCACCACGTGGAACTCCGGCTTCTCCCGTACGTTCCCGCTGTCGCAGGCGAGCTGCACATGGGCGCGCGGCGTAGCAACAGCCGCTGATTGTCGCGAAGCGGCGGCTCAAAGACGCGATCAGTGCGGAGCTCTTCGCGCGAGAAGCGTCCTTGCGCGTGCGGACATCGCTGCGGGAATCGGAGGGCCTCACGCTCGACCGCGTGCAGCTGAGCGAGCACGAGCGGCTCGAGCGCGGCTACACGGAAGGGGCGTTTGCCCATAACCCGACGGTGTCGTCGCATCGCTCGTGGTACCGACGACCAGACAAGGTCAATGTTCATGCCGCGGGACCCGAAGGCCATCTATAACAATCCGGCTGTAAAGTTTCCAGGCGCTTGCATCCCCGGCGAGCCCCGTGTTGAAAGCGATGCGAAAGACGTCGTCGACGGTCACGTCGTTTCGGAGTTCACCTGCTACGACGGAAGCCGCCATGAGCCGGGCGACTACGCCCCGCAGCGTTTTCGTCATACGGCTCACCATCCGGCGCTGTTGCACGTCGTCACTACAAACAATCTCCGAAAGCGACCGATCGCAGGCCTGCATCTTCAAGAGTTCGGTGATCACGTTTGTTAAACGACAGAACGCAGAGTCGGTCGGCGCGCCGTCGGCAAGATCGACGAGACGCTGCAATCGTTCCGCAAGCAGCGCGGCGACAAGATCGCTTTTCTTCGGGAAGTGGCGGTAGAGAGTGCCGACGCCGACTCCCGCGAGGTCAGCAATCTCGTCCATTTGGGCGCCGATTCCTTTTCGGGCGAAACACGCACGCGCGGCTTTGAGCAACGCTCTTCGATTGCGGGCCGCGTCGGCGCGAAGGGGCGCAGGGTTTATCTTGACAACCGGAGGCATGGTTCCGTATAACTAAACCGTGAAACGGAATCTTCCCTCCGGTTATGGACAATGCTTGGTCGCATACCGATCTCCAATACATTCGCAGGCCGCAGGAGCCACTCGTCGCTCCTCGTGATGAACGCATCGCATACAACGGTCTTGGTCACGGGAGGTTCGGGTTACGTCGGGACGTGGACCGTCGCGGGACTGCTCGAGCGCGGCTACCGAGTCCGGACGACGATACGCAGCTTCGACCGCGAGGTCATCGTACGAGCGGCCGTGAGACGCCATACGCCGGCGGACGATAGGCTGTCCTTCGTCGTGGCAGACTTATTGCGGGACGAAGGATGGGACCGAGCCGTCGACGGCGTCTCCTTCGTTCTCCACGTGGCCTCACCGATGCCCATCCGCGAGTATCGCAAGACCGATATTGTTCGGGCGGCGCGAGAAGGCACGATACGCATTCTCAAGGCCGCAGCTGCAGCCAACGTCTCACGCGTCGTCATGATGTCCTCAGCCCAAGCGGCGCTCCCGTTCGAAGAAGACGATGCGGCGTTGACAGACGAGTCCCTCTGGACCAATCTCACGCGGAAGGACGCAACGGACTATATGCGATCGAAGACGCTGGCGGAGCGAGACGCATGGGATTTTATACGTGACGCGGGTGGTCGCATGGATCTAACGACGGTGCTTCCGGTTACCATTCTCGGTCCCGTTTTGCAATCCACTGTTTCCGGGTCGCCGGAAGTGCTCCAGCGATTGCTCAAGGGAGCGCTTCCAGCTATTCCGCGGATCGGCTTCTCGATCGTTGATGTGCGCGACCTGGTCGACCTTCAAGTCCGAGCAATGCTCGCGCCTGAAGCTTCAGGGGAGCGCTTCATCGCCACGAGCGACTTTTTCTGGTTACGTGAGATAGCTGCGCTCTTACGCAGCGAGCTTGGACCGGCCGGCGCAAAGGTGCCCAGCCGCGCGCTCCCGGATCTCGTCGTACGCGCATTTGCGTTTATCGACTTCGAAGCGCGATTCGTCGCGCCAAGCCTCGGCAAGAAACAGCTCTTCTCGTCGATGAAGGCGCGGCGCATCCTGGGCTCACGTTTCCGCGCTGCGCATGACACGATTGTGGACGGTGCGCGGAGCTTGATCGTGATGGGCGCCGTGTAGTTAACCGCGCGGCCGACAAGCGCCGTATCATCGGATCTGCTTCAGCGCCTCGGCAAGAGCGATCGACCGTTCGATTTTGAGGGCACTGCAGAATAAAGCTGACGGACACGTTCGCACGGCGTGAACGTTGGACTGCGCGTTCGCCACGCGAGTCATTCGCTGTTTGCTCGCGCTGGAACCCTAGCAGGTTGCGGAAAAAGCAATGCCGCTGGTGTCGATCTGGCGGGCTTTTTTCGCTATAATTGGAGCAGGTTTCCTCGATATCTTGAGGTAGCGGCTGATGCGGTCCGAAGATGTACAAAACA
>JAABUK010002397.1_pt1 | contig 33625 bp, 30 predicted proteins | sample 5559141 | NCBI WGS metagenome assembly JAABUK01 (sample SAMN10711869, study PRJNA513367) | rock metagenome | isolation source: Antarctica rocks | place: Antarctica: Victoria Land, Pudding Butte nord | collected 2016-01-03 | reverse complement strand
GTTTAATGGGGGGATGTTGGATGGGTGGCAGGTTCTGACTGGGAAGAGGATAGGTGTGATATGAACGACCGAGTCTTTGGAGTGGTGATAGATTATAAACAGGTGGTGGAAACAGTATCATCAGGGCCGAAGCCAATGGGGCGATAGTGTATAGTATACTCGTAGATAAGGTACATGTCCTTCTATGTTCAGCCGTCTATATCTTATAAATAACAATGGGGCTGCAGAATGCCTGCCTCGACCCGTAACTCTTCAGTCCCAGCTATGACACAGAGACCTTTTCGAACTGCAAGCCTTGCGTGAGACTCGCAAACTTCGCATTCCACAGATCCGAGAAATATGTGGTCCTCGGCAACCATGGCGCTTTATCCCCAGTCTTTGGCAGCTCTCCTTTCCCCCTAGCTATATAGGTTGAGGTGATGTTGAGCGCCGGCACAGCCTTCATGCTTTCCGGGTGCTCTAGCCGTGGAATCGCTGCGGTGAAGTTCTGAGCCTTCATGTATTTCAGCAGCCTGCAAACGAGCAGCGCTGTTGCATCGGCGCCGAGAGTCCAGGATGCGTTCGTGTAGCCGATGACGGTCGCCATGTTGGGAACGTCTTGTAGCATGACACCTTTCCAGAGGAATTTTTCGCTGATGGTGGTAGGGGTGTTGTCGACAGAGATCTGAGAGCCGCCTGCGATCTTGATTTTCAAGCCCGTTGCTGTAATAATCACGTCGGCGTCGAGCTTCCGGCCCGAAGCGAGCTGGATACCGGTCTCGGTTACGGTAGTGATGGTATCGGTGACTACGGAGGCTGTGCCTGCACGCATGGCTTTGAAGAAGTCGCCATCTGGGCAGAGACACAGACGCTGCTCCCAGGGGTTGTAGTGAGGTTCGAAGTTTGGATCGTGCGGCACGTTTTTGGGTAGCTCCTTGACCGTTTCTTTCTTGATTAGTCTCCTGGCAGCTAAAGGGTAGAACGAGCAAAATTTGACGAAGAGGAAGCCAAGCATGAGAAACTTGAGCCGTGTGATACGGTAAGCCATCCAGGATGGGAGCAATTTGCTAGCCCATTGTCCAAAAGCATCTGTTGCTGGCTGTGCAAGAATGTAGCTGGGACTTCGCTGAAGCATAGTCACATGTGTAGCTGTTTCGGCGAGAGAGGGTATCAAGGTCACAGCCGTGGAGCCGCTGCCAATCACCACAATCTTCTTGTCTTTGTAGTCGAATTCTTCGGGCCAGAATTGTGGATGGAGGATGGTCCCTTTGAAATTCTCCCTGCCAGGTATGAAGCTACTCAGGGCTTCATCGTAGTCGTAGTACCCCGTGCTAAGGATGACGAAGCGTGCGTGAAAGTACTTTTTCTCCCCGTCTGCATCGACAAGCAGAGTCCATGCTTGCTGATCGGAGGACCAATTCGACGAGACAAGCTTGTGGTGGAATCGCACCTTGCTGTCTATGCCATGCAAGGCAGCCGACTCGCGAATGTAGGTCCGAATCGAGTCGCCGTCCGCTATTACTTTGTTTTCTGCCCATGGTCGCCACTCGAATCCGAAAGTGTAGAGATCTGAATCAGACCTGAAGCCAGGGTAGCGGAAGAGATCCCAAGTGCCTCCTATTCCTCCACGCGCTTCGAGAATGGTATAGCTCGCTGAGGGTAGTTCTCTCTGGACTCGATAGGCCGCATTGATGCCAGAAATGCCTGCGCCAACTATGAGGACGTCGAAGAGGTCATCGGAGGCTTTGGTTCCGTCCATGATAGCAATTCAGAAGAGCTATATGCTCAGATGTAGGAGATAAAGAACGATCTGGTGGGATAGTCCTCTCGCCAGTAGGCTACTGAGCCCAGGGCGGGTCCCATTCATGACTCCCATCCTTCGGCTCCATTTGCGATCGTCGTAGGGGACCTCGGCTGTTGAGTAGGAAGGTTGGGAATAGTCAGAGCTTGGCCGAGTAAGGGTTGGACATATTCCATGTCGGGAAAAGCATGCAGCACGATTCATTTTGCTGACCGCCGACGACAACGGCGGAGGCGGGACTCGGCGGCGAGACCGTCTTGGCATCAGATCCACTCGATCTTAGCGTAGCTGAACAATCTAGGGCTAAGGATTCTGTCACGAATTCCATTCGGGAAGTATTACAACTACATAATTGGCCTAGATTCGGTAGCAAAACATAATAGTATGACTTCCTGGGCACCCACCCCTGGATTTCGGGGGGTTCAGCGCTCCCTTGGCAGGCATCAGGGCATAGGTGGCCCTAGGGGCCCGCAGTCACGTCACTATCTCGAGGCCAGAGGAGGGAAATGAACAGGATATGAATTTTTGTGGATATAGAATGGAAATATCGCCTTGAATGATGAATCTTTCACATCCCATTACAACCAATGTATTCATGCTAGAGCCGACATCAGTGCTTTGGAACGCCACCGCAACAATCAATATCTCCTAGACACATCGGTCACAGGCAATTTCCAAAGGTGCTTTGGCTAATGCTGCCCGTATTATTCGGATACGTCGTAACGACAAGCTCAAGGCCCGGGACAACAGGCCCCGGGCGACAGCTTCCCGGTGGTGGGGTTGGTCTAACGTTGGTCGGGTCTTCCGTATTGGGGCTGTCGTTGCACGTTTGACAGAAGAATTCGAGACCGAACGGCGCGCCGACCGACGAGACATCTGTCAAGCACGGTCACGTTAGCTTTTCTCAATAGTAAGGGGAAGCCTTGGGGCGTACGTACTATTGTTCTGTATCCCCACGGTTGCAGAGTAGCCGTTGTCGGAGGCTTGATAGTATCTGAAGGTGAATTGTCCTGGTATTGTTGAATCGTAGAACACGGTGTAGTGGTAGTACTGCGTGTCGTTGAAGTAGTGACTAAGGTAGTACTCGAAGGAAACGGCCGTAGGCCCGCTGTCCCCTACGCCATATTCGTAGTAGATTCCTTGTGGATCGCCCCTATAGACATAAGTGTCGTCCCAGAACGGAAAGGCGGCATATTCCGGTACGGCGTAAGCTGGCTGCGTGAAGTCCGGACCGGTGGTTGGAAGACATTCGTTCGAGAATTCGTTGGTGCCGCTGTCGAGGCTTAGTACCTAGATCATGTTAGTTCAGTTCCCTATGATGCTACTATGACGACGGGACTTACGCCATTAGTGGATACAAAGACATTGGAAGAAACTCCGTCGAATATTTGCATGTCAAATGGCAGGGTCAGCTGGTAGCTTCTGTCGTCGACCGAGACGGTAGAGCCGTGGATAGATCCTACAAGCGCTGTAGGAGAGGCCAGCACGATGGTTGGGGCACAAATATTTGTAGACTTGGTGGATTGCGTTGTCACTGCCGCAGAGCTGGTTGGTAGTGCACTACTCAACTGATTACTCTGTACGGCTGGACTGCTCTGTATGGCTGAGCTGGTCTGCGCTACCGTACTGCTTTGTGCTGCTGAAATACCCTGCGTTATCGTGGTGCTCGATACTGCTGAGCTACTCCCCTCTGATGTTGATGATGGGATGCTAGTCACATCGGCTATGGTGTTCGTCTCCCAGAAGTCACTTGTGACGGCGGGAGCGGTCTCGAAAGCTGTATTGATGCCATTCTCCAACGTTGTAGTCGCGGCTACAAGTATTGTGGAGTCAATAGTAGCGTACGGCTCCGTGTCCCAAGTAGTCTGGTAGATTGTAGAGATTACTGTCGTTGTGAGTGTGATTACAGTAGCACTTTGGAGATTTGAAGAGCACGCAGAACTGAGGATCGTAGGCTCAAAAGTTTGCAAAGGAGTGGGAGTCGCGAGGCCAGAAGGGTCTTGACCCTGTCTGGCTTCCAAAGTCGGGGGTCCTGCCACGGCCCCAGTCTCCGTAGCAGTGAGCGTAGCATCGACGATTGGCGTTGTGACGATAGTGACGCTCATAGAGGGTTCCGTCACGGTTACGTATGATGTAACCGTTTCAAGTGATGTGACGATGTCATCGCTGGGGCTTGCGGTTAGTGTAGCTTTCGCTGTCAGGGCCATACTGACGACTGTTGTGATTTCAGAGGTTGTATAGCCGAGTAAGGTGGTGCAGAAATCTGTGTAGCTATTTGTGGATATGATACTGCTAGCGCTCGATATGGACGCTATGTCTCTAGACTGCGGTGAAATCGAAGCTGTTGGAAAAGAGGGACCAGGAGATTTGCTGGCGATTGAGGAAGTGTTAAGGCTGACTGGTGCGATTGAGGCACTTGGCGTTCCAGAAGGGCTAGAGGATGTATTCGAGAGTGAGGATGTACTCGAGAGTGAGGATGTACTCGAGAGTGGGGATGGTTTGCCGGTGCTAGAGACGGTGCTAGACAACAGCCTACTTGAATAAGGCATTGTTGACGAATTTGTGGCGGTGAAAGAGGGACGTGACATTTTTGCTGTTGAGGAAGTACTTTTGGATGTTGAAACCTTAGTCGAATTAAAAGCAGGCTGCAACGGCGCAGTGGCGTTGGCATTTAAGGTGGACGACAACGGAGAAGCCGAATGTGAAGCCAGCGTGGGCGTATTGGAGAAGGACCGCAAAGAGGCGCAATTGGCCGCTGTTGTACGAAATAGAGATTTGTCAACGACTGCTACACAGCGTAGGTAAAGAAAGGCAGTCACAAAATGCTTACTATCAAGAGCTTTCAGCGACACCGGAATGTAATTATCAGGTAACGATCCAGAGAAGACAGCATAAACCATACTGGAGTCGGCGCCAAACCTCGCAGTTCCGCCATCAAAAGCATCATTTTTCCAAAACAGCGATTCATCGACTGCCACGGCAAAGGTAGTATCGATAGCTTTGACAAGGTCCGTGGTGCCAAAACGAGCTGATGTGATGTTTCTATTGACCGCAATCTGACCAGGTCCTGAGAACAGCGATCCACTGACTAGACGGAAGATCGAGCCCTGTTGACACTGCGCTTGTATACCCCCTGTGGAGTCAAGGAAGCCAGAATCAGAAGATTGAGTCTGACGTCGGGCGATTTGACCCTCTTGTGGGATGACCTGTAGGAGAAAGGTCCGCCCAGGTGGTGGGACACTTCGAACAGCACAGTCAGCCATGACCTCGAGTCGAATGGTAGGAAGGAGAGAGTCCATAAGACACAGCAGGTACTGCGGAAGCGCAATTGATTCCAGATTAGTGGATACGACTCATACCTCGTAGGGGAGCCGCCGTATGTCGCAAGACAGACGGTTACCTGGGCTCGTACTGAGCCCAGCAACGCGAACAAAGTCGTGGCAATGCTCCACCGCATCTTCCGTTCGCGGCAAGACTATATTAATGTACAGCTGGGTCATAAATAGGAGAGGGGATCGTTGCCGTTACATTCACGGCAACGAACTGTGTTTTATTCGAGGAACGCGCGAAAAGAAATTAGATGTCCAGAGAATGCATACAGATCTCGCTAATCACGAGATAAGCGAGGAATGATACCTGCGAAATTGCATACATGACGATCGTCTCGACCATCATTTGATCAACCTCTCATCCACTCAGGGAAGCAGCTGCACATATGGGGCTGGACTCTGGCTCTTGCATGCTTTGCAGGATCTCGAACAATCGCACCGCGATAAGGTCGCCCATGGCCTTATAACCTTGTCCAGTCAGATGAAGGCCATCATCCCAGAGCCTTTCACGCGTTTCTTCGTCTAAGGTGGCGTAAGGAATGGCACTGTAGATATCGAAGGTGTAGCTAGGAGAAACATTAGCTTTATTAATTGGCAGCTTACAGCTAGCGCTAGAAAGGAAGATCGGAGGAACTCGAAGGCATACAATCTGTCCTCTTGATGGTCTTTGATCATCGCATTAAGTGAATTCCTCTTCTCTATCATGCGTAAATCCGAAGCAGCCGCTTCAAGCACATTGAGTGCTAAAACAGTTGCACCGGTATCCAGGGCTACCTTCCAGACCTTCTCTAACCCCAAGTCAGTATTCGCTGTCTCGCCTTGGCCGCTTTGAGCACAGGTTTATGATACCTGAGCATGCTTCATTGGACAGCAAAATGTTGAATTGCGACAAGGACGGCTCCAAGATCTGCTTGCAGGGGACCTACTCAATCCTTCATAAATCTGTTCAGGCTGCTGGCCCCACGCCAGGTCATTAGTGCCACCCATGACGATAATCCAATCGTAACGGCGTGACTTGGTACTTTGACACTCTGCTTTAATCCGATTGAGGTATAATCCCTGAACCTGATCTCCAGAAAACCCAGCGACTTCGGTTTGGACATCCGACGAGGATAGCATACGCTCAAGTCCAATACGCAAATGGTCTGCGTAAGGGTGATGTTCCAGTCCATACATGGTGTATCCGGCAGTCAAAGAATCGCCGAAGCAGAGAATTCGAAGGCTCTTAGGCAAGGTCTTGTTTGTAGCACTGCCAGCTGCCATGATAGTCTCGAATTCAACGATAGAATTTTGATCGATGTTTTGGAAGAACGCATAAGATGATGAACAAGAGGAGTAATTGGGAAGCACTGCGCAGGCTTCCACAAGCGAGAGAGCTGAGAATAGTTCAAGGCAACCATGCAGGAGCAGCCTCGGCTGCAACTTCATCGTACAAGGGCATTACAAATACATTCATTCGCATTTCGCATATAGAATATCACAAATGAAACCTGATATAGGGCAGGGGCATATAAGTAGTTTAGTACACAAGTGCGACGTTATGTAAGCGCCCGCGATCCGCGCTAACTTTCTAAGTAAAGTATCCTACTGTGTACGGCAATGTATTCGTACTTTACTTCTTTAAAGCATAATTTTTGTAGACTGCAGGTGAAAAGGCGTCCGGTTTGAGGTAGTCTACAACAAGGCGCCGATTTACGATAGCCTTTCACACTTGCTACACGATCAATACCTCATGCTAAGGTCTCGATCGGTGATTCTCAAGCCATTCGATAACGCTGCCAAGACTGCTGCCTAACTCGCCGAGTACCCTTGCTTCAGACATACATTAATTGGGGGAAATGTCAAAGAGCAAAAACTCAAAAACTAATAGAAGATTTCTCCCCAACAGGCTGCGAAATTGTCAGGGTTGATGTAGTTACTGAGATATAGCAGACTCACGAATCGAACCCTGGTCTCCCGCGACCTGTCAACTGACAAGCGGAAATCATGACCACTAGACCATTGAGGACGAATTCAAATTTCATTGCTCAATATTTCCTACATGTCTATATATTCATCAAAAAAACTGGAACCCGTAGAACCATTGAGAAAGTATTTATCGTCATTGGACAATGGCTTCAATAACCATTCACTAAAACCCTCGGGAAGATTCCAAATTTTCTAACCACCACAACGCTCAAATTACTTAATAGCGACTTCACAATATTGCCTATTCCTGGAACGAAAAGGCCCGGTCGGTCCACGGTCTAAGAACGCGGGCGCCACATGGGATAGTCGCCATCCGCCAATACACACCTCCACGACTTCTTAGTAGCTTTCTGAGGTCTGATGGAACAGCTTCCTACCCTAGACGAGGTAATCTGAACATGAACTACGTCGCCTACGAGCGCGCAAAGCTAAAGTCACACTGTGAAGGGTAAAATATTGCTCCCAGCATTATCTTCCCCCGAATACAAGTTTACAGTACGCCTTAGTAGTCTTCCAACTGAAAGGCTTTGATGCATTGAACGGTCCCTAGAGCCAGGCAAATAAGAATTGGACTGTTCGGACAATACTCGAGAATGTCTAGAATGATGAAAGAGATCCAGTACGATGGCTTAAAGCTCTGATAGACGACTACGAAAAATCGGAGATTACCCTTGAAAACGTCAATTCGGGAACTCCGGTTGTCGGTGGTTGGTTACATGATGCACTGCCTCAATTTCAGACGTTCGCACATCAGCAATGTCTATTGATCTTAGGCTTCTGTCCACAATATGGAGAAACTATTGCAGAGGGAGGCATAGCAAATACTGCACTCACGACTAAGACCTGCTTTACAGATGTCATTGCTGTTTCAATAGCCCAAACTACTCCAATTCTCATGTCGGCGCCGGTATAGAATAAGTCAATCTTCAGTGACACTGTATAGTCAAAACGCGGTTCCTGGTTGATCTAATCAGAGATTCTAAATGCCTAAAGAGATTCACATACAACAATTGCACTACTGGCAGAACATTATGGCGTCCCGTAAAGATCATGGAGAGCTTTCGAAGCCACGTGCAAAGCAGTTTGGCGTTTTTAGATATTACCACCTGCAGCCAACGCAATCTACCAGTGACCGGAGGCTTCCTTGAATCCATAGCGTTGAAAGACTCAGATTGACCGTCTCCCTCCTCGATCGCCGACGCCTTCCTCAAGAGATCCGGGAACGGTTGGGAGACAGGCTGGCTAGCCATGCTGAATGCAACAATATTGGTTTTCACCTACCACGCATGGCAAACATCCTCCCACATTCCCTCGAGAATATTATCCTTGTAGGCCATGTCGGTCCGCAACAGATGGATGTGCCGGTGGACGGTTTGATAGCAAGGAAAGAGCCACTTCTTCACTCATCACAAGAACTCATACTCGATCGATTGGGATCAATTACGGCACGAATATCGAGACGTCTTGAGAGTCTGAGAGGGGGGCATACAAGATAGCCATGCAGAAATGGAAGTCAATCCAAGTGTTCGTCTTCAGTAACAGCGTCCTACTTCTTGCTGTTAGGAGAGCAGCGTCCCTCATTGCTTGTCTTAGCGGTGGATAAGACACACTCAACTAGTCTGGAGAGATCACCACCGCGTATCTATCATCGAAAGCCCTTACCCCTTGCGAGAACATAGTCCTTGCGGAATTGGTTCATTTCTGTCTCCTCGCCGCGGTTCAGAGCAGCCCACTTGGGTTGCGTCTGGAAGAGGCGCATCGCATGGATGTACTAGCAGCACATACATTAGACCCTAGAGTGTAACATATCTAGCAGGGGAGACGACACTTACATCATTCTCATCAACAGTAAAACGGTGATATATGCCAGCAGGCAAGATGAGCAAATCACCCGGTCCCGCAGCAATCCGAATCCACTCATCGTCTTCATCGCGAACATCAAAATACCCATATCCCTCCAAGACGTATCGAATCTCTTCATCCTCGTGAATGTGTTCCTCATAGAACATTTTGATCTTGTCTTCGTAGGCTGCACCCATGGCGGCAGGAGAAACGGTGATTTCGTCACGATTGGTATAATTGCGGGACGAGGCCAGCTCTGAGATCTCAGTTGTTGCGTCCGGCGATGAGGGTGGGAAGGTGTCAAAATGGATTCCGAGGGTCAGAAGGTATTCTAGTGAAAGCTCCAAGCCAGAGTTGTGTGGTAGGCGGCAGTCACCCTATGAGGTTAGTTTTGGTACTGTAGAGTGAGATTGCAGAAACTTACAGGCGTGTCGTCGTGGTAGTAAGCTCTCATACTGGGTAGAGGATCTTGCACGACGTTCTTTTAGACCTTCGGGATGGATCTTGGTCAATTTATGCTGAGGGTCGCGAAGGTTACTCAGTACAAATTGAAAGATGCTGACAAGCTTGACGGAAGAAAGTGCCTTTTTGGGTAAGTGGTTCCTAACACTTCACTCAAGCAAGTGTCCTTCACTTGCTTGAAAGCTCCTCATTGTGACAGCAAGTATCCACGAATCTGGTACCATCTTCGAATTTGCGTGTTCAAGCTCAATGGCGTTTTGTCCTTCACACCAATCTAGTAGAAGACACTGATAGCATCTTCAAAACCAATTCACTTCCTGTGTCGAGCGGTCAGTCGTAGCCGTCAAACGTTGACGTAACCACAAAGATTAGGCAGGCATCTCAGAAGCTCATCGTCACCGCCGGAGGGATGGCGCTCGATTGAAGCTGACCTTACAATTATATACCAATCTACCTCGACTCTGTAAACCATTCGAAATTGTTTTGAGCTGGTAAAGCTCCATCGCCCGAACCATGGACGCGAACATTACCTTTCCATCGACACCAATACCCCTCCGGGAGATATGATATGCAGAGCGAGACCAAGAAACAGTTATAAGGGGAAGTAGAAGATTTTGTCTGCTCCCGCGGACTGTGACTCAGGCGTGTCGGCGAGGTAGATTGGAGATGCCAAGCTCAAAAGTTCTTACCTTCGGACAACTTCGAGACCGATCCGGTTCAATACTTCCACATACATCACAAGACCCCAATATCTTGGAACCTACAACCAACATTGTCGTACCTAACAACAGCAACTTACCGTTCAAACCACTCAGACCAAACAAACCAACACCTATGAAGGTTTCGGACTCCACTGTTCAACATCTGACTTGACCGCATGTGCACACTATCGATGTAGATGCAATTTTGCAATATTGAAGTGTCTACAGGTCCCATCAATATATGTTTCCAAAAAGTGTTTCTCGGGATGTTGGCTTGTTGAAAGGAACGTATCCTCAACGTCTCAGCGATCATGGTGAGTAATATTGATCATATGCTTTGCACGGGTCATAACACTGTTGTAGAGATCAATAAAGTCAATTTCATGACAAATGATCCAGACGAAAACGTTGGCCTGATGCCAAGCCAGGAGAAAAGTGCTAACCCGAAACAGATATCCGTGATGCTCTCACTTTTCCAAACGGTATTTATTTCTGAGATTTGTTCGGTGAGCTTCGAAGCACCTACTATGTGACTTATTCGGCCTCTTATGACATGAAGTGATTGATCAATAGGCAAGAGAGGGTAGTACTTGCAATATTTCTGTTTCTCCTCTCAAACAAACACATTTAGGTCCACCGGATCAAGGGATGCTTGTTTCCTATTTCTGACTACTTTAGTTAGCCGTTTAGGGCTGACTCTGTATGTGCATATCTACTTATGTTTTGCATGTCTCGGTGCGAGTGAAAAGCCTTAAGATCAGCTTGATGGGGTTTCGAGAGTAGATGTGTTCTCAATCCGTCACGCTCAGCTGCTAGGCCGTTGATCACATAGTCAAGGGGCTCTTCATTTCTTCACCCTTCCACTATAGAGACAGTCTCCGCGTTTCTCTTGTCCTATCGGACTCCAAATATCTGTCCCTTCGAACGCACTTTTATAACCCCTGCAGTCTCGAACTGTGGTCCATAGTCCCCTTTCTCATATACATAGTTCTATAAGAGAATTCTGTTTCAAGTTTCAAACGTAACCTCAAACCATCTCTCCTTATTGCCAAGAAGACGATAGCAATCTCAATAGCCAAAGTATCTACTGCCATGGCACCTCACAGCACATCTTCAGACGCCACAATAGATCCGCATCCCCTCACGCCGACCTACGGCTTCCAGCCCTCCGCAACCCAGACCAAGCTCGGCACTGCAGCAGCCAACCCTGCTCTTCTCCACCGCTCTCTAGCTCACAAGCCAGAAACCGTCATCCACGCTTCTGGCCTCACTCTCACTCTTTCAAGCGGCCGCACCATTATTGACGCCTGTGGCGGCGCAGCAGTATCGTGTCTTGGTCATGGCAACGAAGAAGTGCTCTCCGCCGCCATTGAGCAGATGCGTAAAGTCAGCTACGTCCACACAGGCGCCTACACCACATCCGCAGCGGAAGATCTCGCCAGCTTGATCCTCGAACACGGCCGACAGTATGGTCTGGAAAAGGCCTTCTTCTGCGGCAGTGGCAGTGAGGCGATGGATGCAGCACTCAAGCTTGCGCGCCAGTACTTCTACGAAATGCCCAACAGGGCGGGAAGGGGAAGGAAGAACTTCGTAGCGAGAAAGCAGAGCTACCATGGTGTGACTATTGGGGCTATGTCTGTGAGCAGTAACTTGCCCAGAAAGGTTCCCTTTGAGCCGCTGCTATTGCCGAACGTTTCGCACGTTTCGCCAGCGTATGCGTATCAGTATCAGCGTAAAGACGAGACTGAGGCAGAATACGTCACCCGTCTTGCCAAAGAGCTCGACGATGAGTTCCACCGCCTCGGCCCGGAGACTGTCATCGCGTTCGTAGCTGAACCCGTCGTTGGAGCCACGACTGGATGCGTGACTGCGCCAGCCGGCTACTTCAAAGCCGTGCGCGAAGTATGCGACAAGTATGGTATCTTGCTCATCTTGGACGAAGTAATGTGTGGCATGGGCCGTACTGGAACACAATTCGCCTTCGAACAAGAAGGGGTAGTGCCGGATATCATGACCATGGGCAAAGGCCTTGGTGGCGGGTACGCGCCTATTGCAGGTGTTGTGGTAAGCAAGAGAGTCGTTGATGGACTGAGAGATGGGACCGGGATGTTCAATCACGGTCAAACCTACCAAGCGCATCCTTTGAGCTGCGCTACCGCACTGGCGGTTCAGAAGATCATCAAGCGCGAGAATCTAGTGCAGAGATGCAAAAGCATGGGTGACATTCTGGAAAATTTGCTAAGAGAGTCGTTCCGAAGCGACAACAACAAGTACGTAGGTAACATCCGTGGCCGCGGCCTGTTCTGGGGAATGGAGTTTGTAGCCGACAAAACTACGAAAGAAGCCTTTTCTCCGTCCGTAGAATTCGGGCTGAGGGTGCAGAAGAAGGCTTTTGATTTGGGGGTGGCCATCTATCCGGGTGCGGCGACGGTGGATGGGGTAAGGGGCGATAATGTATTGCTTGCTCCGCCTTATACAGTAGAGGAGCATGACCTGAGGAAGATCGTTGATGTGGTGGCGAATGCTTACGCTGAAGTCGAGAGGGAGGTGGGAGCTTACTTGTGAGAGGTGTAAGATTCAAGTACGCCTTGAGAGTGATGAAGCATGGCCTTACGGCCTCCTGGTAGAGGCCGCTAGATGGAATCTGGCTCTGACCTTCATTAGTATAATAACAAGCAGTCCCAGTAACTTATTCAACGGCTAAGTCAACCGTGTTGAACCGAGCGTGAACACCTTCAAAAAAACTATGATAGAGCGATGTCATCATTCAATGCAGCGAACACGACCTCGATACACTCATCGAATTGAAGCAAGTGCCATCCTCACAGATTCTCCATCATCCCCACCGGCACTACATCCTCCCAAACCACCACATCTTTCATTCCAGAAGCTTTTGACGTCTAAATCAATATGAGATCTATAAGATTTCTCTGCATATTTCTGGGAACCTTAACCGTACAATTCATACAGATGCTAGGAACCGTATTGGCAGTACGCCGCACTTCATAGGAGAGAAGTGAAACAGTCATACTCGAGATAAGATAGTATATACACGATTGATTTATGATAGTATATAATCATAGTTTACTCTTTGCTGTCGAACCATCCTGCTGCAGACGAACAAGACCCTGGGAACACATTAGCAATCATGAAAAGCTTGAGGGCTTGTGAATCGGTTGGAAGCCATGTTTACCTCCTGCACGCAAGTAGCCACAAGCCTTCCGTCCTTATTCCAAATTCGTTGCATAACAAGGCCTCTACCTTCGCCCGACCAGGGTGTCTCCATCTCCGAGAACATCCATTCGTCGGCCTTGACCTCCCTGGGTCGATGAAAGTAGATAGTATGATCTAAACTCACCATCATCCCGACTGGCCGCCGAGGTGTCTCGAACGTGTTTTTGGATTCTTCGACAACGCTCGAAGGTTTTGGGGGATCCGGAAAAGTTTCGTTGTAGATTTGATGGCCGGAGCGGTGGAGACCATGGGCACGAGATATGGTTCCTACAAACCAGCTATCGGACATGTAAGCGAGGGCCGAGAGGTGAGCGTGTTGGCCCCCGGCAGAGGAGATGGATCCACGGCACGAGACCCAAGCCTGGGGTTTTCGCTGATGTGGGTAAGGTGATGAGTCTTTGTAATGTACAGTCAGTTCTGTAATGATAGAGAAATACACCTAATGTTCAGGTATGGATATCACTAGACTCACAGTCGTTGACACCTAGTATTTTCGAAAGGAATGGGCCTGTTGGTTCGACCCCCATTGCCGCAGATTCTCTCTCAGTAGCCTCCTTCTCTTCTTTCAGTATTTCCTCGAGCCCTTCCCGTATGCCCTTAGGTATATCCCAGCCATGGTCCACGGTTATCTCTCCACCACTGCCCTCTCGCATGAAACTCGCTGTTGTTGTGAAGATGCACTTTCCCTTCTGTCGTGCCTGCACAGCCCTCGTCAAGAAGCTCTTCCCCTCGCGTACTCTCTCAACATGATATAAGATTGGTATCGACGCGTCGCCTGCGAGAACGAAGTAACAATGCATGCTGTGGACAAGAAAAACGGCGTTGTTATTCGCTGGTGAGGGAGGAGGCACCGTATGCTGCGCTGCTGCAAGACTTTGGGCTATGACAGCACCGCCATAGACTCCACGAGCACCAGGAGGGTGCCATAGCTCCCTGGTTGTGTCAGCGATACAATCATCACGAGTCTAACCAACATTTTTGCACGGAAAGAGTTGTAGCCCACCTAGCATTTGTGTAGATGTCCTGCCAGTCTTATTTCAGCAACGCACCTGCCATGATCGAGACTAAGCACCTACAGGCCCAAGATCTCTGAGAGTAACCAGCTCAAGGACATTCTCCATAGCAGATTTAGCAGGGTCGGCCGGTCGGGGCTTTATGAGCGTAGGACCAGCCATAACGCGCAATGTAGCCTGTGCGAAGAGGCAATTATTGATTAAAATTGACACAGTGAGTCTCAATGGCAACACAGAAGTGGTGCGGGCGGGCCATGCGTCCGCCTTGAGAAGACGTCCTGGCGCAAGTATTGACTGCCATTGCCGAGGTTAAAGATTAGATTAGAGAGATCTGCGCTAAAGATGATATAGCTAGCGCCCACCACTCTTAAGCGAATTATGTGGTGCGACGACCAGCTGCAAGATCTGGTCTGTTCACTAACACTCCAGCCAGCAATCGCCCAGCATGTCCGACACCGCCGAGGTCGAGGTTGACAATCCAAGCGGGTACATGGTCCTGCCCAAAGATGTCACAGAGGAGATTGGCAGCATCAAGCTCTTCAACAAGTGGTCCTATGAGGATGTCGAAGTTCGAGATATCTCATTAACGTGAGTCCTTCACTCTTGGACGCACCCTAGATGGGAGGAGAGCCTGGGAGATAGAAGAGAAGACTGAAAGGGCAGAGAATCATTGGGTTTCTGGGGAGACCGGGTCCTGCACTGCAGCTGGGGACATCTGACCGAGAACGAGCCTTTAGCTGACTTGACCTGTACCACAGTGACTACATCCAAGTCCGAAACCCTGTCTACATCTCCCACTCCGCTGGTCGCTATGCCGTCAAGCGATTCCGAAAGGCGAATTGTCCCATCATTGAGCGCCTTACCAACTCTCTGATGATGAATGGTCGCAACAACGGAAAGAAGCTCATGGCTGTTCGCATAGTCGCCCACGCCTTCGAGATAGTAAAGCCCCCCAATTCCCCTCGATGCATTTTGAGCCAATCTTAGTGACAGAGCTGATACGCTGTCTCCTTCTAGATCCACATAATGACTGACCAAAACCCCATCCAAATCGCCGTTGACGCCATCGTCAACTGTGGTCCCCGCGAAGACTCCACTCGTATTGGCTCAGCCGGTACCGTTCGACGTCAAGCCGTCGACGTGTCACCACTTCGTCGTGTCAACCAGGCCATCGCCCTCCTCACAATTGGTGCTCGAGAAGCAGCGTTCAGGAACGTCAAGAGCGTGGCAGAGTGTCTAGCTGAGGAGTTGATAAATGCGGCGAAGGGAAGCAGCAATTCATACGCGATCAAGAAAAAGGATGAGTTGGAGCGAGTGGCTAAGAGCAATCGGTAGATTATGGGATATGCGTGGAGAAGCACGTTGGACCGCCAGGATGCCATATTAGCGGCAGGAATTGCGAGGCAAGGTGTGGAGCTTTTGATCAGCTACGGAAAACTTCATGTGATCTAAGGGTCCATGCTAGCTCAGCAGATGTGACTCGATGGTTTTGTGCAAATTGTACTTGATCATTTGCTTGCATCACCCCTACATCGCACACCCTTCCAATACGTAACTACAGCAGGAACCTTTATGACGACTACTAAACTTACTTCCGCAGATCACGTACCAGGCTTTTGAGCTTCTCCTACATATCACAAGATATCCATGTTGCCTGTGAGAACCGGAGTTAACCTCGCGTCACCTTTATGAGCTCCAAACGAGCAGGATTATTTTGACCCGATCAAGTCTATCTCTATAATTCTCGTTCACCAGCTCCCCCAAAACCGTGCCCCAAACATTTCGAAGGATCTTAGGCACTGAAAGTGGGTTATGCCCTTGACCATCAGAAATGAATTTTGGCGTACGTCCATTTGGTATGATGCCGCCAGCTGTTATACCAAGTAAAGAGATAATACCCCCTGGAGATAGGGAACATCTGCTTATGACACCATTCAACAGAGAGCTGCAGTTTCGAAAGAGGCCTGCATGTTAGACCATGTATGTTAAGTACAGAAAAGCCGATCAGTCTCGAAACAAACCAAGACGTCGACATATTCACCTCCGCGAAGATGAACAGAAACAATGCATCCCTCTAGCTCTAGCCACATGCCCACATCCAACGAACCCTTATACTCTCCAGCGTGGACAGCAGTGCCAACCTCCTCCAACACTCACTTTCCAAGCATCCATCCCCAATTCCTCTCATCCCCTGAACAATCAATCCATACCGCAAACACGATGCCCCTATCCCTCCAAGCCCGGCCTTTCCTTCACTGTAGATGGTACCATAATGTCTCCTCCAGGAGTAACGCCTGCCTCAAAAAGCTCTCCACAGATAGTTGTCGCAGAACGGAAAGCGCATAACCTCTGCACAGCAAAGACTAAGATGAATGTACTTTCAGGTCGAGAACTTGCGCTTAGGGAGCAACCATGCAGAAGACCGTCATTATCAAGTGCTTCGTTGCTGGACTTCTAAATGTTCCAAAAACTTAGACAAAGCCGATTATAAAGTAATGGACGCGAGGACCAAAACCACTGAGCTTTGTTGCGATGTTTTGATAGGTGGAGAATCAGAGTTATTGGCACTTAAGACTGAATTTTGTAGCTCTGTAAGTATTGCGTTGTGCAGATGCGGTATACGAGATGTATCAATAATGCTTGAGTATTGCGATAGTTCGCTGATGGGTGATGATACAAACCTTTAGCATGGTAGTAATAGAGTGTGCGGCTTCGTATGGTTCGTTATGGGATCCACGATGATGCTTAGGCCTGAAGGTGATTCGCTAGATCATTGAAAACACTCATTTCCAAGGTCCTGGGGCATCTATATGGATCGTAGGCCCTGGTGCATATATGAATCCATTATCTTCACGTGCGCCAAATCTATGGAGTACTAGTGATCCTGTGTCATTTCTTGTTGCACAGATTGAGAAAGACTCCTCTTTATTCCCCCTTTCTCTTTGGCCTTCACCGTTTCACACAATCACACTCCGGAGCTTTAGAATATTGAATTCAGCAAGACGTGGGAATGAGAACGGGCCTCCTAGCTTCTTCTGACAATACAAAGTTGCGCTCGCCACCTTCCATAGCCCCGGTTCCAGGAACGTAGCCGACATAGTCGCATTTCCACAATCAAGCTTGAACGTTGCGGTGGCCGACGCTATTGCGGCGCTCGAAGTCGCGCTGGCGAGCGCGCTGGCAGATGAGCTAGCAGAGCCGGCGTTGGGTACAGTACATATACACCCACCACAGCTCGGATTTACATTCTTCAAGCCCGAGGGATGCATAGAAGTGCGATCACAGGAGACCTCTTCGTCACCGTCACATTGACGTGCCAGAGTCGCGGTGGTGGTACCGCCGCAGCTGAGGATTGAATACTGACCCAAGGGTCGGACGTCAATAGAAGCGGACGGAATGTGGCGGACGTTGAAGTCGGAGTTGGCGAATTATTGGCCAGAGCTAGGTTCCGAATCCTAGGTTGCACATTTGCATGTCCGGCACGCTTCACTGTTGTAAATGCCGATATCATTTTCGAACTGTCCATTGTTGTAGAAGATACCGTTGGGTTATCCATTTGAGGCTAGGCAGAAGAGACCCAAAGTACTGTATGGTGGAGAGCCGCAGATGAGGTAGCTGATGGGGCCGGCGGGAGTCACGGCGCTGGTGGGTCGGGCGCTGGTGGAAGAGATGAAGGGGATGGCAGCGACAGCATAGACGATGAGAGTATTAGAGAGGTATATCGTAGGCTATACGTAAGAAAGAATGTTCTACACAGAGCCTTAGAGGTTGCCAGAGAAAGATAGCTCGGTTGAAAGGGTTGCTGTATTTGGAAGGAGGAGAAAAACTCCATCAAGAGCCAACTAGAGATAAACATTGAAGCGTGTAGACGATGTACAGACTTTATAAAATAACGTACGATAACATTCCTCTTGCCTGGTAACCTGACACATGTCCTGAGATTTGTGGTAGAAGCGTGATTGAGGACTTCGTCGAAACCAGCATCTTGCAGCACAGTCTCTGCGCGAAACGTAGGGACCCAAGATCACGGAGCCACGTCGAGAATCATCATATGGCTTAGCACAGGAATCTGCAAAGCGTTCGAAGCGCCCGAAACGATGTGGGAACATGCTCGATGTCTTTGAAACGCCGTCACTCACGGGTCGCTTAGCGGAAACTGCGTTTCGACTCCATTTTGGATACATACTTGGCTTCAATTGAGGGCCGGGACTGGACGTCGAAGATTCTGGACTGCTCTGGTCTTCATTAAATGGGAGTAGTTTGGTTGCAGGGGGTCTCTCACACAACCAGAAGTTCGAGTCTCTGCATCTCGGAGAGTGCCCCGGCGGGATCGGTAGTAGGCACCGTACAAGTCAATGATGATACGATGGACCCAATCGTGAGCAGAGGCAAGAAGTCCGAATATGTATGGACGAAGGTGGGCTGTAGATGGTTCTTGAGAGCAACTAGGCCGAAGGAGACCGTGGCCTGCCTCATCGTACTTCCCAAGATCGACTCGTACTCCCACCAGCCCTTTCCCAATCGGCTTTTTGCCCTTACTTAAGTGGCTTAACCCTTAGCGCTGCGAGCACATTCCAAGAGACTTGCCATCTAGTAGGTAGGTAGCCACGATGAAGTGACTAAATCGTATGGCAAGCCCGGCAAGAGCGTCCTGGCGTTAGGAAAATGTAGGTAAGAGCATTCAAGATGTGCAGCCCGAATCAGAGCTGATGACCAAATAGGAATTGGTAACCCATTTCTATGGGTCTTCTGGTTCCGTGATTGGATAAATTGCGCGCGCAGAATGGTAGTACGCAATGCTAAAGGATTATCATCGGTGCTAACCGGGCACTCCTCACAGGTAGGACAACGTACGGTCTAAATAGTGAGGCGAATAAGCGCAACGACACTCCAAATCCGGAAAGAACAACCCAAGAGCATACTTCGGCTTTCACAGAGCTCGACAATCGACCTGTCTTTGTGACTCGAGCATCATGATCCCGAAGACCAGATATTCATCCAAATCGCCCCACATACCAGCATTAAGCGTCGTAACAGCAAAATTCTGATCACCATTGAGCGATTCGGGAGCGATGCCGTCGTTGAGGTATCGGGTGAATCTGAATGAGCAGGGTGCATAGCGTGAGAGTCGGGTTCGAAGTAGGTGTCCATCTTAGTCCCAGCGTAGGTGGATGCCAAACGCTGAAGTCTAGCTAGAGGGGAGTCATCGGAGGTAGCGATGCTTGCAAGATTAATAGTGGAGAGTAGGAACCTCATGGCTGGGGAGTGCTCCTGAGGCGATGCTTCATGGAACCCAAGCACTGCGATTCGCGTAAGTTGTCATAACAATTCTCAGCATTAGGGAATGCTCAACGAGTGACCGGACCAAGGTCGAAGTTCCCCGAGAACAATGAGCAAGCCTTGAGTCAAAGGAACAGACAAGGTGTCTTGATCTTGGGCCGGGTATCCGTTGTACCGTTCGAAAGCTTCCTTTGTTGTGATCTTGGTCTTATGGCTTGGATTCTTTGATTGTGATTCCGAGCTTCAATGGAACGACTTAGACGAGTTAGTCTGGGACCTTTGAGACACGCCTGTACAAAATGCAGTTGCACCGGGAAGCGTACCGGTGATAACATCGGGAGAGAAGACTGAAGACTCCAATGTTGACGCTGGCACATGTGCGTCATGTCGAAGCCTTAAGTCGCAAAGACCACGAGATACCGCTGCAAATGCAAGCCGTGGGCCTTGCCAAAGGATTATAATCGACTTAGGGCAGTCTTTGCGTGCTTATGCTCTATAGTAGACCCATGTTTGGAGAGGCTGGGTGTCATGGGATATCGCCGCTAGCCCCTTAGGCTCGCCAGTAATTGGCCAATGATGCACCACTCATAACACAACTCTGTCTAAAATTGAAATCTCTGATCTTCTTGCTGCTCGGACGTGACTTACGACGGGACCCATCTGCACAGTATACAGCTACGCCAGAGACCGTTCATTCTGATAGCAACGCGTCTAAATCGTCACACTACTCGTATCGTACTCAGATAGACAGCCTCTGTACACCATTTCATCCTCATCGCCGTTGCTAAATTGGGGCCCAGTCCGATAGGTGTGGACTTTGCGAACAGATCTCCACGATAGCTCGACTTGAACATCGGCCAATGCAGACTTGATTGGCTACAATCGACCAGTAAGTAGTAAACAAAGAGCACACCAAGCCGGACTGCTACTCCACCTTCCAAGACTAGCCTGCTGATATCCCTCAGCCACGTTGTCAAGTCTACCAGTCATGGTGGAATCATCGCACGTCAAACCAGGGCTAAGACGTTCATCCACTACGCGCAGACCATCAATGCGAGGTGTTCTAGCCAGAGATGAGGCTGTTAATGCTGCTGCGGCCGCCGGAGCACGTCCTTCAGACGGTAAGGATGGTCCTTAGAAAGCCTGATAGCGGCCGCTGACCGCTTCTATTGCAGCAGAGACCAATCAGCAACCACGGGGCGAGAAACGAAAGGCTGGAGCATTGAGTGGCGATGGGGAGAAGGGCGCCGATAGTGGCACTTCAGACGTTGATTCAGAGCCGTCAGAAGAAGGTAAACATCAGCCAATCATCCACTTAAGGCAGTAGCTAATGGCATAAAGGGCCGAGCGTACCGAAGAAAAATAAGGGAAAGGAGAGAGAGCATACTCCAGAAGAAGACAGCCAGGAAGAGTTAGTCGCCGAGAATAATGGGAGTGATGAGCAACTCAGCGGAGACGAAGACGAGGATGACGGAGAAGCGCTGTATTTAGAGGAGGAGGACCTAGACGACGATGATGAGGAACCGTTATACCACTATTCAATCTGGAATCGACTAGTTAACCTTGCTAATAATTCAGGCTCATACGGTACGTTACTCGTCAATGCCCTCCTACTAACGGACTGCTGACAACCCCCCCAAAGTGAACCCTCCAGCTAAAGGTGACGAGCCCGAGGACGTCACAGCATTCAATGCTTGCAGCGCCTCATGGGGCATGGATCGCGCCAACCGGCCGCACGTTCTGTCGCTCTGGATGCCCCGTACTCCGCAAAATAACCCCGATTACGACATCGAGCACCTGACTTACAACAATCGAATGGTGCTTGACTGGGAAGGGAAGCTGATCAGAGATTTCAAAGAGCTACCCGCCACGATCGCCTCAACGGTCGAAGGCTGGAGGATTGAAGCGTGGCTTAGAAAGGACAAGAGAGTCACCTATAGGGACATAGTTGCCAGGATGAGGACTAAAGCCGACGCTGGCCGTAGAGTTCCCATCTATGGTACCCGAGCATTAGCTACTAGAGCCAGCAATTTTCGCGACCACGCAGGGTGCATCTCTTGGAAACTTCTGGCGGACAAAGCGCGATCTAGAGCATATATGGACGGGTTACGGACCCCAATCCAGCGAAGGCACAACCTTACGACACATCAAGATCTGTCGTCGGCTCAGCTCCATGCCTATTACGGCATAAGCCGCAGCCGTTATTCTCAAAGCGGAACTGCTGCGACTGCTGGCCCTAGTGCACCTGGCCCCAATGCCGGTCCAAGCCGTCGTTCACGCAGGAAAGTCACCGATTCCAGTCCTGCCAGCCTAGATACTTCAGGTCCAAGCGCCCCTCTGCGACGTTCTGGACGCCGCAAGACTTCGAGACTCTGCCGAGAAGACTCTCCTAAATACGAAGCGAACGAGCACAACGAACATGAGCAGTACGAAAGCGATGACGACGAACAACTCCTCGATACCAGTCTAGTCGACGAGAGTGAGGAGGAAGAGCTCTTCGATACCAGTCTAGTCGGCGAAGGTGAAGAGGAAGTAGTCCTCGACACCGATCTAATCGACGAAGGTGAAGATGAAGCACAACTGCCTGATCCGTTCGGCCTGAATGAAGGGGGCGAGCGACTCGACGACAGCGACTCCGGCTCCTCCGATCATGATAGTGACGACTCCTCTTCCGAATATAAAATCAGCAACGAGCCCGAAGACCCCAACGACGCCAGGAACCACATACCTGCCGACAGAGACGAGGCCATGATGCTACAAGCAGCTCTTGACGCGACCACAGAAGACTTCAAGAGGCTCACCGGTCGGAACCCAACTAGGACGGACCCAATGGAGAACTACCTCTCTCAATGGGCAGCTTATCAGACTCAGCTTAGCGCTTTTCTTCACGCTCAAGGGAAGACGGATGACCGGACCATACTGGTTGGATTGGGTGGATGGGGTGGTGGGATTCCGAATTGGAGGTCGGCTCGACCAGCCTTGGGTGAAGGCACGGACGAGAATTAAGAGCTGTGAAGTATAGGGGGAATGTAGTGAACTGCGTGAATAGTCCGATGGTGACACTTATAGGGTGTAGTGAGTTGCGTGAATAGCCCGATGGTGACGTGTACAGGACCGAAGGAGTGAAAGGAGGGAGATATAACTTGTGCGGCCGATCCATGTCGTACAGTATAAATAGTGCTGTTCATGGACTCTCATAGACCGGACCAACGTTTCCAATCGATCATTCGGGTGTTCCTATATACATATAAGCTGATGCTTCATTGGGAGCCCTAACCCCCGGCTACAGATGTTCATTCAGAGTAAGTATTGATGTATATGTCGTCAATACCAAACAAGCGTCGCGTACGGAGCCAAAGACGTAACAAGGGGATGAACTATGGTGTATAGCGAGCCTCCACATAGTGGATAGTAATCCTGATCGTCCTTCCAGGGAATAAGGTGTTCACCGCTGACAATGCTTTCAACATCCTTACCAAGTCACTGTTGTCGAACTTCTGTTACTGTATCTGTCTTAACACCCTCGATCACTGATCTGCTTCGACATCCTGTATTGATACTTTCAGCAACACATGTCATCACCCCTAACTTTAAACTCACAAGTCACCCAACGACTAAACTTGGTTCCGGCTTGATGATCATCATACAAGAGTCGTGCTCTCGTATCAAATACTGCAACACAAAAGCTATCTTGATAACATTGCACCTCAGCAGCCCCTACTCCAGATTCCAATCCTCTAATAGGAGCTCAACATTGTTGATTCTATCTTTGCATTTCTCCTGTCGGGAGTATCAATAGACAGCCCTTGAAGCTTCTTGTTTTCCTACCACTTCTTCGACGCAACCATCTAGTCGACACCGTCAGTACATCGACTATGCCAAGGTCCGCATGAGGACAGAAGAGATGGACAACAACGCTATGCTTCCAAAGCGAGCTGCCGATGGCAAAGGTGGTACTTCGGATATTGGGCCTAGCTACTTGGGTGAGGGAATGTATTCCAATCACAGTCCCACTTAAAGACTAACGAAATTTGCGTGATAGACAAGACCCGTACTCGGCCGCGACCAAATGAGAAGCATGGTGGCGAAGTGAGCGAGGACGACAGCGAGCAGGACGAAGTCGATTGCGTGTACCACCACGAGATCTTCGATCAACTGGTCGCGATTGCCAGTGGCAATGGAGCTCATCACTACGGTATGCGGCTCATATTCCTCTTACTTCCTCGTTACCGCGTACTAATTAGAATTAGTGAACGAAGTCCCGGCTCATGGTGATCGCCCCTCGGACGTGACAGCCTATAAAGCCTCTCAAATGACATGGACAAAAGCGCTGGCTCATCGGCCAGCGATTCTTACTTTGTGGGAAGCTCCGTTATGTTCCAATGGTCCCACGGATGATATTGGCAGGATGACATTCAACGGTCAGGTTGTCCTAGATTACACTGGGACCGCAATTCGAGCCTTCGATCTACCATGGGCGATATCGTCAGCTGTTGAAGGTTATCGAGTAGAAGCCTGGTTGCGCGCCGATAGACGAATGAAGTTAACCGACATTGTGGCTCGTGTATATACAGAGCTTAACGGCATAGTACGATTGCCGATCTATGACGATAGAAGCCTTGCTACTCGATCGAAGCGTTTTCGAGAAGAAGCCGGCCTAGTGAGTTGGCGTGTACAGCATGCCAAACCCGAAGCTATTGCTTGGTTTGATAGTCTCCGGTCACAGGCCCAGAAGGACAATAACTTGGCCGTTCAGCGAGAGCTCACCAAGGCCGAGCGTTCACAATATACTTGGATTACCCTCGACAAGAACTTGGACGTTGATCGCGCCAAACCTGATCGTCTGATCAAACGCATGAAATTGTTGCGTCGATATCACCAACAGGCAATGGTGAATTACCCTGAAGGTGAATTTAAGCCTGGAGCACGGGATGCAGGCGACCTTCTCGAATATTCGTATGGAGAGCCAGATGGCGAATCGGAACTCTTGATGGATGATGTGTCAGAGCACGATATTGCACGACCGAGCGTTCCGGCACCAAGTTCGAGCCCAACAGGATCTATCGCTGGGCAAGCCAACATCTTCGATGACGACAACGAACAGGATCGTTTCGACTATCTCAACCCAGAGAGGTGGCAGAATAATCGAATCGAAAACTCAGCTTCAGCGTCATACGGGCAAAGACGACTTGCAGAGAACTTTAACGAGGTTCTATCGGATAGTAGCATTCATAGCGAACCGGAAGATCCCACCGACTCCCGCAATGATGAGCCGGCATCTGTAGAAGAAACTCAGATGCTGCAGTCTGCTCTAGAGCAAACGATCGCCGATTATAATGAGCTCAGCGGTGGCAGCATCCCGGAACAAACGAACCCTACGGAGAATTACTTCTCCCAATGGGCTGCGTTGCAGACGCAGTTCAATATGTTTTGGACTGAGCTTTGGGACAACAGTAATGCACCAACGTTACGCGGACTAGGTCGATGGACTGGTGGCATTACTAATTGGCAAACGGCTAGCCTTGCTCGAACTGACCGGGTAATAGCGGAGGAAGAGGCTTGGGCGATGTATTCTGAGGGATGATAGGCAATGTATGCTGACTATGGAGAGTCCCAGCTAGAGAAGATTCGGTGTTGGGATAGGAGAATATCCATCGATGATCCACACCTAGAGATCGAGCAAAGGAGCTACCTTTTCGGCTCGAGATTCGGCCCCCGCTTTATCTTTCTATAGACTAGCCTCTAGTAATATCCCTTTCGCGATAGACCGCTATATTGCTCTACTGTTTGCCAAGAGTGAGCAAGCGCCGCTCACCTGTGAGGCAAAAGATTAGACAGCATGCCAGAAAACCTGAAATCCCTAAGTATTGTCAAAGGAAGGGTTCTGAAATAGCAGGGGCCCGAAGGGACCAGTTTTAGGAGTGTCAGCAGTCCAGTTCTTTCAAATTGCGTCTACAACATATAAATCATGCCCCCTGAAAGGTGGAATTGCCGCTTTTGGCCAGCTTCAAGTGGGAGCTGTGTCACTCGCGGAAGAAGTGACCACAGAGGATGTTGACCGTCCCTAATGCTCCGGATCTGTCTTGTGCTCCGTCGACGAGCCCATATGTTGGAAGCTTGGGTTCCCAAGTATATGACATTCCTGAGTCTCTCTTGTGTACTTTCCGAGGATCCCATAATCTAGCTTTTCGGAGTTTCGAGATTTGAAGCAAGGTTCAATCGTTCGATCACCCAGCAGATGCCTACAGTAGCATAATCCTAGAGTGTGTCTCATACACCTTATGATACTCCTTGCTTGATGACCGTCCATCGTTTGAGGTCCTTAAAGCCTATCTCAAGCACCTAGCAAATGAGTTCCTGTGCTCTGCTTTGTTGCGTCCCTTGCACTCCGGAACCTTTGTGCCATATCGACTTCCCATGCTGATACTCCAGATTTCCTTTCCGTGACAAGTGAAGCGTTGTCTGGCATTGTCACCCTTCAAGCACAGCTGATGTTCAAGTAGTGGATATTGTGCTAAATCTGACCCCAAAATTCGCCTTTTCGCCGATAGCTGACCTAGTGATGGACCATTGCCTAGCCAGAGCCAATTGCCAAAGATTTTGGGAGTGTATTGAATCCCGTGATAATTTCGGCAAACGCGTCTGTCGGCTCACGTGAAGGTGTACGACTCGTTTGTTTTTTCCCCACAAATTGACAAACACAAAATGCACACATTGCCATTTCCCAAGTAGAGTTTTGCAGTGATGAGAGTTCAGGCAGTATTCAAAGTCTACTGCGTTTGTTTCTTCCTTCTTTATTAGATTGCAAATCAGACACATTGCAGACTATACAAATAGCTGAGGATGACGAGAAACCGACTGGGGAACGACCTCACTATAGCTGGTGTGTTGTACGCGCCGGACTCAGACGATGATGTTCGTCGGCATAGAAGTCCAGACAGCTTCTCCGAAATGGAAAAATCAGGATGGCTTCAAGGTGAGCCAGTCGCTTGTCGGCCAACACACGCTGACGAGTGCTAGATGACCGATTCGTCCCAAAAGCTGAGGCTGCCGCCAACGACGACGGCGACGACAACAGTAACGTAATGGTGGTGTCTGGCTCACAAATGATACCCGAAACGACCTGTGTTGATCGCACAGACGAGGAAGCTGGCTCATCAACCAATACCAATTCCGCGGAGCACTCTATGATAGACCCTCACCACGAGACAGTGGCAAGGAATTGGAAGGGAACGACCACATCCCGCAAAAGCAAGATAGTGACAACCACCCCGAGGCAGGTGCAGGTAGTCGTGTCAGAGACATTAGCGATGACGTGGAGAGTGGGCTTGGTGAGTGGTCACACGATGACAGCATGCTCCAAAGGCTCACGCTCTCTCTAGGAGACTCTCTCTTCGTTTTGGTGCAGAGACGCCGCTAGAGCTGTGATCGAGGAGCCCGTGTTAAGTGATGCTTAGTAATTTTTGGGAGAAACAACGTCCTCGCTTGGGTCATGAAGCTGTGAAAACAACGAGACTCCAAAAGCAATGTCATACAGACTCTAATGTTTTGACGTCTGGTAGATGTTCGATGCGCGGTTTAGAGGATGAAGCCGAGGATAACCAGGAGGTCAATGTGACTATGGCCAGAGGGAGGTAGTGCCAGCTTGAGATGAGCAGAAGCAGCGCTTTGTGATGCTCGAGTCTATCTATACAAAGTTCTAGAGGTTATGATAATAGCGACATTCCGTGTTGTGGGTATGATGATTCTCCATTCGTACCTCAAAAGGATGAAACATATGGGTGAATACCTCCAGCTTAGGCATTACGATTTCTGTCAGTAGGACTCTTCATCAAGCCGATTGGTGGTTGATAGCCGTGTTGGGAGTAGACATTGTCATCCGTATGTTGCTCAGTGTATGTCGTAATTGCGATACCTAAGTCATGGTGGTAGAGCAGAGTCATTCGAGATCCTGTCAACAGCGCTGCTTTTGCTTGGACCAGGACTGCTGACCAACAGTGTCCGTATCATTAGATACGATTCCTTCAGTGGATCTGGATAGCTGCTTTGAGCACAGATTGACCGCTTTCTGGGTGACAGCAGTGTCGCTGGGGCAGGACTGCTCGAAGATAGATCAAATGACGGGTTCACTGCTTTCCCTCATCCAGCGTCTTCATGATACCCTCAACTGCAGCTCTGACACCTGCTATCTCCTCCTCAATGCCATGACTTCCGAACACAGCACTACATCCTACATACGCAGGCTTGCCCGTCCTCCTCGCTAGTATCTTGGCAACCCTTGTTGCCAAGTCAATGCTACCGGGGAGAGCATAGAGAGCCGTGCTGAGAGGCTCTGTGGGTTGCAACCGCTAACATATAGCATCAGCGTCGCTAAGATTTGCTAGTCATACGTGACAGGCATACATTGGGCATTGAGTAGACGAATGATCCGAGAGCGCTCAGAGAGGAGCCACTCGATGGGTCGGTGGTAGTGAGAAAGACCATCGTGGACGTTTCGAGGGGTGTGATCTGAATATGAAGGGTTGTGTGAAGGGATAATGGGAGAGGGACTGAGAGCTGTTGTAGATGTATTGATGGGGAGATCGAGCTAGAACTGGTAGCTGGCGGCGCCGACTGTTGTTGCTGGCCAATGTCAGTGACTGCGGATGGAGACATGATAAGAGGCATATCAAGATCCGAACCGCAGCGATTGACACCAGGCTTGCAAAGGGGATGCTGTATCTTGAATACTACGGTAGTCCTCAGCCCTATAGAACTAGATGCTTGGCACTATTCTATTGACTCAACCGCGCTCCTGTAAGACACAGCTACGGAACTAACGTCCATATCAATCCCAATCTCCCGATGTATATATAATGTTATGACGGAGACTACGAAGACTGAGAAAGAGGACGTAGTCCAGCAAAAAGCTTTTGTACTAGAGGACCATGGTCTCGTCTCAGACCCAGAAGAGAAGAGAGTTCTATTCGCAGCTTTGGACTCGTTTCGGTAAGCTCGATTGACATCTATATTATTCAGCGGATGCCAAGTGCGTTGCATGATACACGATGATGACAGACTTTGGTTGCTTCTTAAGAAAGACAACCTTTCTTTTCATAGATAATTCACCTCTACCTCGTCATCTTTTCCCGCATCTGATTCGGAATGCTATGCGGCAGTCAATACCGTAGAACGGCTCATTACCATGTGACCCACCGGCGCCGTCAAAATTTCTACGCCTTACCTACCGCACAATGGCAAATGCTGTCAGCACCCCCATTCAATCTTTTTTCGAACCTCGAACACGTCGACGACGCTATTGACGCAAACGGTGATCTAGCAGATGAGATTCTGAACTCGGCTTTGAAATCTCTTGGTCTCGAAGGCCTTGAAGCTGACCCGAATTATCTGTTAATGGATTGGCGTGACACAGCTGAATCTCATCACATTGACAAAGCCAGGTCGACTATTCGACAGTTGTACCGTGACTGGAGTGCCGAAGGTTTGGCTGAGCGTCAAGTGTGCTATGGTCCGGTCTTGGAAGATCTAAAACAAGAGTTTGCCCATCTTCCGGATAAGAGCAGTGTAATTGTATTGGTCCCTGGTGCTGGCCTCGGTCGTCTAGTCTTTGAGATCTGGCGAAATGGTCATACTGTTGAAGGGAACGAAATATCATGGCATCAGCTGATCGCCAGTAATTGGCTGTTCAACCACACTAAAGGGACATCTTTCGACTTATACCCTTTTGCTGCAGAGTTTTCCAATGTCATCAGAAGAGACCATCAGCTAAAAGTGGTCAAGGTACCGGATGTCCACGTTAGCAGCATGCTGGAAGACTCTTCTGACCCGTCCAGTACAGGGCGAGTGGATTTGAGAGCTGGGGACTTCATTAGTGTGTACAAAAATGAACAGTACAGAGAAAGATTTGAAGCAGTGGTCACAGTCTTCTTTATTGATACGGCCCCAAATGTTATTCGATACATCGAGACTGTTCGACATTGCCTGAGACCCGGAGGTGTTTGGATCAATATGGGGCCATTACTCTGGCACTTCGAAGACCGAAGGTCACCAGCCATCAATGAACGAACGCAGACCGGAGAATCATTGGATGCGCAAGCGGGCATTCAAGAACCTGGAAGTTTCGAGCTCACAGATGAGGAGGTTGTGGAACTAGTTCGGCAGATGGGCTTTGACGTTGAAAGTCATGAGGTCAGTTTGGAAGGAGTTGGCTATATCAATAACCCAGAGAGCATGCTGCAGAACACATACAGGCCGTCGCATTGGGTTGCAAGGAGGAGGGACAAAGCTGGCCCAAGTCCTAGCTGAGCGATACTAGGATCAGAGCATTTGGCGTTGTCTCTCCAACTTCATAGGTCCATACATGTACCCCATTTGACAGTGAGGATTGAAGTTGAGGTGGCCCACTTTCAGGAAGATGGGTGACAAGGTTCACTGGGAGCGCATCAATAGGACTTCCTCCTGCCGATGGACAGGCAACCAAGCTGGGAGCTTGCTGGCCTGTTGACAAATCTGTAGCAAATGTGAAGCAGAATTGCGTATAGAAATAGAACTACCAAGTGTATCAATTCCCGGCTATTGCGAATGACTCCGCCTTCTTTTACCGTCCTGAATGTTACTAAAAGCGTTGATGGTCAACAATTGCAAGCACTGCCCTGTCCGCGGCCCCATGAACGGCCGGCATGTACGGCATGGCATAAGGCGCATTACCCGTCGTGTCCTCCCAAGAGACAGAGATTACCTTAGCAGCACTAGCACCCCATCCCACGAGGGCTCAGCCTGCCCTATTTATCCTACCCACCCAGATCTGACTGTGCTGTTGTTCCCCCCCATTCCCAATTCCTTTGTTCCTCCCTATATGGTTACATTCCGCACTTCATTCATCAACTTGCTTGATCCATGCCTGACTTGATGAGTTCACGTTTCAAAGGTTTTGGCGGCTTTGGTTCGAAGCGCACTTCTAGCAGACCTGGTGCTCCTACTCAGCAGCAGCAACCTAGCACCACCACCCTCGCTCCTTCTACCTCCACTAACGGCCTCGCCATCCATACCCCGCCTGGCAGTACCTCTTCAACTACTAGCCTTCCCATGAACCAGGGCCAAAACGGGCTGGGTCGCCCTCCAAGCTATACATACAATCCTAACGCTCCCAGAGCGACGAGTCCAATGCCCCCGCAGCAGCAACAGATGGCCCACCATGCACCGCCACCGATCAACACAGGAGCGTACCCACAAGGTCATCCAGCGCTGGGGGGTGCTGCACAACAACCGCCGGGGTATGGAGGCGGGTATGGACAGAGTCAAGGCATGGGTGCGCCTCAGCCGACACTAGGCCAGTATGGCGGTCGAGGGCAAGCTGTCGAAGTTGAAGGTGCAGGCAGGAGTAAAGCGCAACTGATTGTCGGAATCGATTTTGTGAGAATCTCACCTACACGCACTCAGGAACCCTGGCTAACCTTTACAGGGTACTACATTTTCAGGTGTCGCGTTTGCGTTTGCAACCAATACAGAAGCCAAAGAGGACATCATTACAGAATGGCCTGGTGCCGGCAACCAGACAAAACAAAAGGTAGGAATTAATCTTTGACAGGTAACGGCCATTGCTGACTACTGCAGATACCCACGGTGCTTTACTACGATCAATATCAAAAGGTCGTGGGTTGGGGTCCAGACATTGCAGACGCTCTGGCACCGACAGGATACCCCAAACCAGGTGTACAGAAGGTAGAATGGTTCAAATTACAACTCATGCTCTCTGGCAACACATACATCGACCCAATCAATCTTCCCCCTCTTCCACCTGGAAAGTCAGAAATCGATGTGGCAGCCGACTATCTATTCAAATTACGACAAGCGATGCGAAATCAGTTACAGAAGACCCTTGGTGAAGTTTTCAACAGAGAAGAGCGCAATATTCGATATTTCCTCACTGTACCTGCTATCTGGAATGATGCTGGCAAGGCTGCGACCCGTGCTGCGGCTATCCAAGCAGGTTTCCTGCGAGACGAAAACGACAATAGGCTGACTCTGATTACTGAACCCGAAGCCGCTGCTATGTTTTGTTCGAAGACGGGTCTTCTCAATCTGAAGATTCGAGATGCCGTTCTAATCGTCGACTGCGGAGGAGGAACAGTTGATTTGATCGCCTACGAGGTTGAGGAAGAGACGCCCTTCACAGTCGCAGAATGCACGGCCGGATCAGGAGACTCATGCGGGTCAACCGCGCTCAACCGAAACTTTAGCAACATTCTCCGAGCTAAGATTCGCAAGATGAAGCTACCCGATGGATCGAAGACCGCAGGTAAGGTATACGCAAAATGTATTATGGACTTCGAAAACCGGATAAAAGCCGATTTCCGCAACAATGGTCAGAAATGGGCCGTTGATGTAGGTATCGAAGCCGAGTTCCCAGAAGCCGGCATTGAAGAAGGCTATATGACATTCACAAACGAGGAAATCCTCCAATGCTTCGAACCAGTCGTCAACCGCATCTTAGAGCTCGTCCGCAACCAGATCATCGCCATCCAAGCTCAGAACAGAATCCTACAAGTATGCTTCATTGCAACACTCCTTTATGTCACCTCTATATACTAATATTCCTGCAGAACGTTCTTGTCGTTGGTGGCTTTGGTGCCTCCGAATACCTTTTCCAACAAATCAAGCTCCACGTCCCGCCCCAATTCCAAGCCAAAGTTGTTCGCCCCATGGACTCTGTCGCAGCCATTGTCAAAGGTGCCGTCACAGCTGGTATCACTGAACGGGTCATCACCTCGCGTGTCGCCCGTCGCCACTACCTCATGGCCACTCTTCAGCCCTTCAAGGAGGGCCACCACCCAGAACAGTATCGTGTGCCCAGTCTTGATGGCAAGGATCGATGTAAATACACAAGACAGATCTTTGTGCAGAAGGGACAGAGAGTCAAGATTGGAGAACCAGTCAAAGTGTCATTCTTCAGGCAGGTCGCGCCAGGAGCGACGCTCATGTACGAAGACATTCTGTATGCGTGCGACGAGGACGTTTGTCCCGAATATACCAAGGATCCTCGTGGGTTGAACTAAACGCTTGCCTAATCGCTGCTAACATCGAATGCAGGCATTAAGGAAGTCGTCACATTAACGTCAGATCTTTCGCGCAAGAACCTAGAAAAAGACTTCGAGCGCATGGATACACCTCAAGGCACATTCTACCGTAGGTCCAGTCTTTCGACAATATCACAGCAGGACAAGATCGCTAACACTGCTAATACAGGTGTCTACTTCGATATCCTTCTCGCGCTCGACGGAAGCGAATTCAACGCCGAATTAGTCTGTCAAGGCGAGGTCATGGGCCGTTGCACAGCACGCTTCAGGTAAAGAAAGGAGCAAGGTCAGGAAACAATGAGACCCACGGCAGGCAGGAGACAAGGCCACGACGTACGACGAGGGCTACAAGAAGGCACTTGATCTGGGGATGACGTGGCCGCGTCAGGGTTGGATGGATGAAGCTCGCGTCGTGATATAGCATTCTTCTTTATACCTTCTGGTGATATTTCGAGCGTGCAATGAAAACGTTCTTGAGCCTTACGAGACTCGGTGATGGGTAGGTAACATACGATAGTCTATAAAAGGGGATACAGCACCATCCTCAGCCTTTGTTCTCCTGTCACTGCTTGGGCTAACGAATATCATCTGCATGGATTTGATAACAGCATGACAAACTTCTCTCGGATGTTTGTTCAATCGATCGTGATCTCAGTCCTTTCTACCTGGTTTATCGCTGTCATGGATGGCGATATCGGACTTCAACATCCCGACCGCAATGCTTTGGACTGACATATCGTGAAGAACTCCCTGCAAGTTCCAGCTTATTGAGCACCAAATCTTCTGACAATCCTGTGCAGGCGATTAGAAGTCTAGCATAGGTTGTACGCTATAGCCTGGCCCTGCTCGTCTGCTCAGATGACGAGGAAGGATGTTGTGTTGTTGGAGGGGGTGGTAGGGGGATGATGCTGTTTGGAAGTGAGTCTGTTGATTGGTTGGG